>Ga0126338_10003419_pt1 | contig 11132 bp, 10 predicted proteins | sample OrbCmetagenome_2_FD_92529 | JGI IMG/M metagenome (GOLD analysis project Ga0126338, IMG submission 92529) | Coral microbial communities from Petempiche,Puerto Morelos, Mexico - Orbicella C C metagenome | ecosystem: Host-associated > Invertebrates > Cnidaria > Coral | place: Petempiche,Puerto...
GCAATTGGTGGCCCAGTATTGAACAGTTTGGTACCGTCGACTGATTTGTGTGAGTGGTTGAGGTACATTTGGCCCACGAGTGACGCTGAAGTTAATGCAGTTCAGGAGTTCTTTGTCGCCAAAGTCAAGGGATTGCATGAGGTAAGTGTTGCAAGGCTTGTTTGGAAAAAATGCAAATTAAATATAATTCTCTCAGGTTGGAGATAAGGGTGGGTGTTCTCAGCCGTACTCTGGTATGTAGCTTGGGCTATGAGAATAATGGACCGTAGTGAGGGTCCAGTTTAGGAGGATATTAGTTGTATAATTGCCGTCTTACGCTAGTCTTAAGTAATCCCCATAAACCATGAGGTTTGCAGCCGATATGCGCTTTTCACAACGTCGAGCTGCAGCAGAAAGCTGAAATGAGAACACTTGAGCAGATTGTCAATTTAACTTTATTTTAGTTCCATTTTATTTTGTTTCTATGTTATAGCCATTTTAGTTTTCTTTTGTTCTCTTTACCGTTCAGTGTTTTTCTTTTTTGCCACTTCTTTGTTATCCGTATTTTATGTCATCTAGTTTTCTGTCAAAGATTATGCATATCACTTCTTTCCTATGAGAATTCTGGGCCACCGTAGTTGCCATCTATCTGAGATTTCCCCCGGAAATTCTACTGACCAGATCTACTTTCCTTGAAAATGTTGAAGCGACTTAACCAATCTCAAAAAAAAGTTTCCACTGTCGTTCATTTAGTTTATTTTGTTGTTTGTTTCATTACAGGAAAAATGCGAAGAAGTGGCAGTTGATGGACTAAGCGATTTGAAAGAAACAGCTGAGGTTAGAATTCGTGGTGTAAAGCGTTCCCTGGAAGATGACATCAAATTTGTTCAAGACGGGGATAACTTTCTAAACAAAAGAAGAAGGATAACAGACCGTCTTCAAAATTCGTTCGAGGCATTTGAGATGAAAGCTCATGACATTTGACGTTATCTGTAACCAGCGGATTTACAACCCTAACTCTTTTATTTTGAACTCTTTTATTTATTTCTAACTCTTTTATTTTTTGCTTTGTGGGCACGTAAAGGCGTTAATGTAATGATTGTTTCTGCGTTAATCACCCTAACTCTTTTATTTCGACATGCGGGTTCAAACAAATTTCTTTTTTTTATTACATATAGTCGTTAAGCAAAGATAGCCCTTAGCTTAGAGTTAGCACCAGGCTAACTACTGAAAACATAATAATTCCAAGGTGTCTTCTAATGATAAAAATCCAAAAGGATTTCCATCTTCCACTTTTTGAAACAGTATATTGAGTAATGGTCGCTATGTAGCCTGCGTAGTCGCCGTTTCCTTCCTAAGCGCCCAAGAGGTGAACGAAAAGCTTTGTGGGCACGTAAAGGCGTTAATGTAATGATTGTTTCTGCGTTATTTCCCAGACACAAAATTAGCTGAAGGAAATATTTTGATGAATGTGTTACTGACATTTTCTGTCTTTTTAATTAGTTCACCAAATCAACGTCTTTTACAATGGCTTTAGTACGGGGCAGTTTCACTTCTTACAAGGTATTGAGGGAATACAAAAATTACAGTAGTAGACTTATTTCTTTGCTTTGTACTTGCTACACGCGAGAGACATGCCTCTGCCATGTTCAGGCTAACGTATAAAAAATACACTAAGTAAACGCGAGCGGTCTGGGGAGGAAAAAAAATGGCACACACTTCGGGCGCCTATTTTTTTTATTTTTTCATATTGGGATCACGACCAAAGGCTTATTTGGTTTTCGGCAAATCAAAATAAAACCAAGTCGCTCCAATAGGGATTTTAATGTTGGGGATATCGTGACCTTGCCTAACACGAAATGTTGTTGTGTGGTATCATAACTGCTTTGTGTTTCAAGAGAAGTAGTTTAAAATTTTAAACGATTTCGTGATTTACAAGATTCAGCTGCACCTCCCGAAAGTGACCACCCATGATGGTGAACCAAGGAGGTCTCTTCTGGGAGGTGGACGGTTAAATAGGTACACGACCACACATGAGTACTCAATTCAAGTACTCATGGGGGATCGATAAACAACAGACAACAACTACAAGGAATGCAAGAAGTAAGGCGTTTCAGGCAATGCAGCCTTCCTAATCAGGAGCTGGGAGCTCTCGACACTGTTGACTTTCGATCAACGACACGACCTACTGTTCGATACTGTACTAATTGAAATTAAAGGGGCGACGCTCACTTTCATGAACTGTGACTCTTTGGCAGTCAATTGTAAGGTACTACAGAGCTGCATCGGTAGTTTTGTTGCATACATGCAGATGGGCTCCGATATGCTGCCAGTTGCAAGAGGTTACACATGCAGTACCCAGTTCGCAAAGAGAAATCACTTTATTTGGTCGCTCTTGGTTTTGATACCATTTCTCTTTCTTAAATATAATTTCGGTTTTAGTTTCTTATGCAAAAGACCTTTGGGTCGTGGAAATGATTGTCGAAAGCCCAAAAAGACATCTGCATGGACGCGTCAACTGATTGATAATCACCCTTCTAATTTGTAATCACCTAAGAACAAAGTGCCATCCGAATTAAGAACAAGACCACCTAGGAGATGTTTAAAGCTCTTAAAGTTTCCAATAGCTTGGAAAACGAAACCGCCGACACTAAAGAAATGATCATCTTGAAATATGTGTAATCCTAAAATTCTGAGTTTAATCTTTTTGACACAGACAATTCAGTTTAGCACACTTGGAATTTTTATACAGACTGTGCGCAAGAAATGGCTCTAAACATCAGAATGATCCCTGGGCATGCGCACATCACGATGAGCACGGAAATCCTGGAGTCACTTCAGTTTTAGTGGATTCACTCTACGAAAAATGCCGCTCTGTTAAAATATTCCACGAAAAAAGCGGCTAGTTCTCTCGCGCTACGGTGGTTCACTTGCCTCTATAGAACTTCAAGTTCATGTTAAGTCAAGTCTATCCCGTGTTTGTTTTATTTTTATTTTTTTTTCAACATTGATCAGATTTATCTCCGCACAGTTGAGAGTAAATAACTTTATTTAGTCTTCAATATGTCGATCTTGTAAAGTTAATATATGTACGAGTCCATATTTTGTTCTCCAGTTTTTATCGGTTTTCAATGGCGTGTGATGTGACTTGTGAAAAAAAAGTTAGTTGTATGTTTTACACTTCCAAACAGTATATTTTACATTGTTGAAACGACACCTAAACCTCATGCGTAGTCTTCGCGTTTCTAAAATCTTTCTCTTGACGTTTTCACCGTTCTTTGTCTTCTCACGCGAAGGAGCAGAAGTGCAGTTTTCATTCAGACCCGTTCCGCTTTCCATTGTTTCTTCGCAAATTTCTTCCTTTTCTTTTCGGGGGGTTAGTCTTTTCTGATATCCAGTTAGAATAGGGCGCCACACGAGTAAAAAAGCTGTAACGACCTTCGACCCCGCATCCCTCGCCCCAGCTCACTAATCCCGCCACAGTCCAGCGATAGCCTCGGGACTTTGAATCATATCGCTCACGCACAAATGGTCCCCCACCGTCACCGCGACATGAATGCTGTCCAGCCTTGTCATGTTCGGCGCAAAACATAACGGTGCTGTTAAATGCCTGGCTGGTGTTATTTCTGCAAACTTTATTGGACGATACCGCCAACGCAATATGAACAGTCACTTTTGTTCGGCTTTTCTTGCGGTGCTTTTTGGAAGATTTCCTCTCTTGTTTTACTTGGGTTTGCTTTTCTCCCCACCCCGCCACAAAACCATGTTTTCCAGGCGTGGCTAAATCATTTCCAGGCATTGCAACATCCGGCAAGCATACAGGACTTACGTACTTTCCAAGTTTGACCTTTCGATTTAGTTTTATGAGCGCGATGTCATTTTCGTGGCTTTGGCGTTTGTAGTTGTCGTGGATGAAAATCTTGGTTGCTTCAATGATTTGTTCCGGGCTGGTTTTCCTGTCACCCAGATGATGGCCTCCGGCTTTTACAGTGTATCTAAAGAGAGAATGGCGACTCCATTGGATGAAAAAAATATAGTCTAAATTGGTTTCCGTGGCATGGAAAGACTTGAAATATTTCTACCCTACCCCCACCCTCACCCCCTGAATGGGATGCTAAAATAATGCATTTATATAACGGGTGAAGAGAGGTATTGTGGGAACAAAATGTCTTGCCTAAGATCACAACAGGCAGATTGGCCATTCTCTCAAACCAGAAACCCAAACCTAGAAAAAGTATATGATAGAAGATTGATTAAGAGGCCAGTTTCCATTTCTTTGATGAATTAATCTGACAAATATTGTAACCTGACGCCATAAAAACATATATGGGCAAAAATTCCCAACTCCCCCTAGTTTGTTGAAGACGCGCGTTAACCTCACTTGTTGATAAGTGGAAATGGATGCTAATGGAATTACCTGGAGGCTGGGCGAACGATGGGTCTCCATGTTTTAGAGTAAAAGCAATGTGCGGCAGTGATGACCCATTCCTTATTAATAAGAGCTCCGTTGCAGACGGGAACTCCTAACAGAAACAAATAAAAACTATTAATGAACCACAGAGAATATAACAAAAAAAAATGAAAAAATAATCAGCCAGTTTTAAACAGAGGCTTTGGAAGTGCACGCCCTGGCTTACCGTCCCAGAAGACATGAATTTGCCAGGGCCATACACCACTTGTCGCCTTGTTGCCGCGTACATTTCGCGCTCTTGGTTTAGTGACACTGACACCGCATTCACTGGGATCTGAAAAAGCACAAAAGAAAGCTTCTTGTTGTCCGAGTGTCAGTAGTTGAACTTTATAAGTGCACAAATGAGTTACTTGTAAATGCACTATATCCTAACCAAGGTCATGCGATAATTGACTATGAATGAAACTTAAAACAGCTACATCACAAAGCAAAGCGGTCAAAGTAGACTGTTTTCTATCAATAAAAGACGGCAATTTCTCCATGTGGCCTGTTCCAGCCATGAAAAGCAGCGCGAAGAACGGTGATCGTTGAAAACGACGCGATGAAATTCCTTTTTTCACCCCCTGAATCCAAACCCCTCTCTTTTCATTTCCACTAGCCGTCCTTCGCGCTGTTTGCCAACTAAAAGAACGCCTGGGAGAGGTTACATGGCGTGTCGAAGAGAATTAGGTGGAATAATTTTTTTTTCCAATTTCGTTTAACACCGAAACACCAGAGAGGGCATTGATTCACTGCATATGTATATTTTTTGTATCAGAATTTTTCATCATCTTCAAATCACAAGATCACAAGTCTACGTCTACCGCGAATATCGCTGTTTGAATACAGCGAAACCCAGGGCCGAGGCTTGTAACAAGCAAACCGATGCACCTCCCTCAATTACTTCTTCGTTTTCGTTGTACGTCATTATCCTCATCTAAACACTCGAAATAACTAGGAAGAAAATTAACCATGGACATCGTCTCAGTCATAATTTATTTTTGGCTACGGCCCTGGAGCCCGCTTTACGGCCACTCCGTTTATGCAGCCACCTCGTTATTACGCCCCTTCATTCTGGCCTGAACAAAAGCTTAGTCAGTCATTTTCGTATTCAAAGAACCTCTTTAATACGGCCATCCCATTAATTCAGCCAGATTTTTGTGGCCCGTTGGTGACCGGATTAACGGGGTTCCACTGTATGCACCGTGTGGAACGTTTGCCTTTACCAGGTATCTCACCTTTTTTCTTCAACGTCACGGTGCGACGCACAGCATCAAACACGTCACCATAATACCTCAGAAATATAAGATGGCTCTTGACCGGCTGTGAGACAACAGACGACAAAACTCGTGTATTGGGGTTCTTTCCAATAGCAATGGAAAATATCTGAAACGACTTCTCGCTCTCCAATAAACGTGACGCCTTGGGGTGACTCGTTCCCATGTTCAGGAGTCCAGTGCTTATTATGAACATGGCCTTGTTGCTGTTAGTTCTAGTGTTCGGCACTATACGGCGTCTTGTCATGTACATGGCCCTTCCCAGCGAAGTACCACACCCCCCTGGTTTCTTGATAGCGCCAATCTTTTTTATGACCTTGTCTGAAGGAGATGCAAAATTCATGGCGGTGAACGGTTTGCTACTGTAAGAGACAACCGCTACACGAATGTCCCCTCGCCTGTGAGAAAGAAATAACAAAAAATTAGTCAGTGCATGCTTTTACATGTTCTGCATGTTTGGGTTTACAATTGTGTCATCAGTATAGGAAAAGAAAAGGCACGTATACTATGAAACATGATGAACTTTGGCGGAACAAACGGACAGCATCCATTGGTCCCATTAATCGTGTTGCAATAGAAATTAGCGTACGCTTAATTATTGACGACAGGAAGGAACATAAATGTCAGTATACAATCCGTTTGACTATTTTCTGTTTGGTAATCCACACTATTCTACAGAATCCAACTTTTCTAGGGAATTTTTGTAGTCTTGACAGTCAGGCCCTCCGTAGGCGGACATACTTGGGACAAAAAGAAGTGTTCGCTTAAGTGCTGTGTCAAGCACATGAGTTTAAGCAAAAGCTCAGGCAACATACGTAGAACTAGTAAGAGGTTCATGATTAGCGTTAAGAAAATTCCCTAACAAAAGGCCCCACTTAACAGCAACTTAGCGCGTCCGCGTATGTTGCTTATGTTTGTGTGCCAGTAACAATCAGCCTCTAGGGGAGGCTTAAAATGTGTTTGCACCTGACCGGGACTAGAACTACGACTCTGACTTCGCCTGAAGAAAGCTGAAGCAAGGATTTTGTGTTTTGGCTCATCTCCCAGTTTATTCATTTTTTTTTTTTTTTAACCCTAGACATCATTTACAAATTTTTAACACAAATTTTTAACACAAAATTATGTTCTTTTCAAAATCTCAGCCTCGGGTTTATTCTTGAAATATTCTTAAAATTTCGCAAATTTTATCCTCGATATTTCTTATAAAACATTTAACAAATAAAGAAGCCGCAACTGTGCTCTCTTTAACAAAAAGATACCATGTTGCCGTGCGTCTCTTCAATAATAGATCACAGATGACGTCAAAATGTGGCAAGAACAAAAAAGTGGTAATGAACAAATATGTTAATGTGGTGAGAAAATACCTTGCCACGTGGTAATGTGGTAAATGTGGTAGGAACAAATATGTTATTACCACATTTACACATTTTGACGTCTTCTACGATCTTTTACTGAACAGACGCACGGCAGCATGGAATCTACTTGTTTTATTTAATAAAGAAACAAAAACCATCTTTAATGACGTCACCTATGTGTTTTTCCTCCGATAGATCATAAGAATCAAACAAAATGCAAGGATATTTCGACATATTATTATAATCATATCGTTAATGTATAATTCAAATACTCACAGGACAGTGGCGGCTAGAACTCGGATGAGTTCTTGAGCAAACTTGAGCCCAATCTTGTAATCATCCTTGGAGACCCCATTAGATCCATCTATCAAGAAGATCACATCTAGGCCTCCGTCAAAATCTAGATCAATTGAGCGACGCGTTCTAGAATCAACCTTGGAACAGGAGCCATTCTTGTAGCATGGATATTCAGCATGACTATCTAACAGGCTGTAGCGAACAAATGCGGTGGCTTCGTTTACATCCATGACATTCTTGTCTGAAGAAAAAAATCAAAAGTTGTTTTACAAAACATTTCCGTCTCTTAGACAGTAGTTTCGACTGGATATCAGCGTCGTCGCTGAATGGGCCACCCTGGCTAAATAAAGTTTACCTTTACCTTCACAACATTATCGAAACATTATCACACTCAGAGCTCCTCTCATTTTCACATACTTGAAGGGGCTGAAGAGCTATTGACAACTCCAGTAGTTACTCTCAAGCATAGCTCTTTCAACAAAACGACAACTAAATATATAATTTTGAAAGTATGGTTTGAAACTCTTGTTTACGTTTTTGTGAGCGGGAAAGTCCCAACGAGGTGGAATAAAATAGCTTTGTGAAAATACTGTTCCATTTTCCTTTTTTTTTTCGAAACCTTTTTCCTTTTTTGTCTCCATAAGGTTCAATGCGAAGACTTCCCTAATCAGTTTAGCAGCTAATCAGTTTAGTGAACCCTCTAGGTTCACTTTCCCGCCGTAATATGCAAGCCGTCATTCCAGAGCTGACTATAACAGCTCAGTAACATACCTACACACGCCGGCCGAGCAGTCCATGTTCCATGCTTCTTACATACACTAATCGCTGGACCATGCAGTTTGTAACCGCGGGCGCATTTATATTCCACGGTGCGACCAATACTGAAATCAGATCCGATGAAGTATCCACGGCGGATTGTTCCTGGGTTACCACAGCTCGTAACTAGTAACAAGAATTATTAAAGAAGCCAAGAATTGGGTGAAAAGTGACCTTCATTGTTTTATATGATACTGAGTTCGAGAAAAAAAAAACGTAAGGAAGTACATCCAAATCATCAATTCGCAATTCTGTACCGCAGGCTCGAGGTGATGAGAAAATCCTCAACTAGTTGAGAATTTTCTCATCACCTCGAGTCTGCGGTACAGCCGAACGTGTCGCTCTACAAAGAGGGGTTTATTGTTGTTCCAGCACTTTCGTTTCGTTTTGTTTTGTGTTGATTTTTGGTGTTTGCCTTTCTAAACTATTTCGAGCAAATATCATTGTTATTCATGCTAATGATGGGAAATTCAAGAAGAAACATTACATACATAGTTACTTAACGTTTTACACTTAGTAGTCTTAAGGTATGTGAGGGACTCTAACAAATGCATTGTAAGGTTCCTAAGGAGAATTGTTTGATAGCAACGGACGGTAGACTGGTAGTCACCAGTGAAAGGTTGTCTCTCTTGTTGGCTGACCAGCTGACAAAATAGAGTGTGAAGATCATCCAGGGAATTATTCTTGCGTACATGCAGCTCAACTGTCAAATTTGAAAAATGCCTTGAGGGGGAATGGAAAACGGGACGTGGCAAATAAGCCGTTTCGCTTTCAGTGTTCCCTACCTTTTGGAAATCTACAGCTAGGCTCTTTCCCAAGCAGTTTGCCTTCTAAACAGCGCCTAACTCTGTCTCCCTTACCAAGTTGGTAGCCATTGATACATTCATATGTCACTGTGGAGTAGTTACAGCAGTGCTTTATGGCGACGTGGAGGGGAGGATGTTGAACCAAGTCCTTTACAACTGACTCGCAAGTTCTCTTGCTAGAAACTGTTGCTAAGGATAAATCAACCATTGATGTGTCGGTCAGTAATCATATAACCATCTCTGAGCAATTATAAATTAAGTGCATATCCACGTGAAGATTGTCCTTAGCGTGACTTGTTCGTGAGGTGCAGTGTCAAGGAAAAGGAACATGTCCATAGAAATTCCTACATCATCGTCTTTATCGTCCATATGTCTTCTCGTTGGCTAAAAGTTTACAATTAATTCTGGGAAACAGCGCAACCTACAGGTTAATCACTAATCTGCTAGCAGATTAGTGGATAATCTGTAGGTTGCGCGCGCAATGAAAGGATTTCCAAGAGCAATATCGAGCTCACAGACAGCGAAGTAAGAACATGGCTTGTCGATAATAAACTGCGTTCGGTGCGATAATGCGTTTGTCATTATTTTCTTTAAAACAATGTATAATAAAACAATTATTAGATTCGGTTTTTGTGATATCCGAAATAATCAAGGTATCGGTTAGTGTTATCAGCCTCAGCCTTCGGCTTCGGCTGATAACACTTACCTCGACCTTGATTATTCCGGATATCACAAAAACCTCATCCAATAATTGTTTATTAACCGGAAAAGAGTAGTTGTTATATTTACTCGATATACCTCAAGAGCGTTTTTTTTTTCTAAGAAAGCTTTTCAGAGCAGTTGCAGTTCTGAGAGGAGATCTCAAGTAGGGATTAAAAAAAAAATGGATTGCATCTCTCTCGGGTTTGTACTTGTAAGTTAATAAGTCCAAATACATGACCCGTTTGCACCCAAGAGTGGTTTTAAAACAAATCGGCGGGCAGTAAGACGAAATAATAAAATTCCAAAAAAAGCCTGTTGACATGATGGAAATATCGACAGCTCGATAGATTTAATCAAAATGATACAAAGTTGGTTTTGAGTGGGGAAGATTTAGACGGATTTTTGGAACAAGGAACTTGAACAAAAATCGGTGAAATGTTTTCAAGCTACGCTCTCCGTGAAGAAGACGGAATCATGCTATTTTCAGCAATTGCATTCTTTCCTTTCGTATTTAACTTCGAGTTCCAAACTAACTTCGAACACAAAAACTCTCAGGAAATTAAAAGAAGGGAAAATTTCTTAACACTGTAGACTTCGTAAATGCTTTGCAAACCGTTTTAAACTGGATGAAAGAACTGACCGTGTCTGCCGTTTAGTATGTTTTCAGTCTTTTTAGGGTTCCTAATAAATATTTTTAGCCCATTTATTGTCATTGTTATTTTTGAATCAACATTTTTAGGTCTCGTGCCATTTTGTGTCTCCTAAAATAGCATGCCCGGGTCAACTGTACAGACAAACAGACTCTGTACTAATGATCACCAATTAGCGAGCGCATGCATATTAACTTCCTAAATTAGCAGAAAATTAAGGATTACACAAGTCGTAAACTTCTCACCTTCATCGAATCCCCGGACGAATGAAACGGTGATCCCTAACATAAACAGCACCTGTAATGAAATGGATCCTTTTAAGCGTACATGAAAACTCGAGTGGCCATGTTGCTCGCATTGTAAGGTGTTGAAGGAGCTCAGTCACCTTATTTTTAGTTATTTTGGCTACGTACAAAATAACCTTTAAATTGAAGGAAACCTGAAAATAGTAGTTTACTAAGATAGCAAAAAACACCAAAAAGATAATAATGAACCATAAAGGAACAAGGATGGTCAAGGATGGAGAAGATTAACACGGATTGCAAACGACGAACTAAAAAACTTTAGGCTAAATGTTTCAAGATGCGCAAATCGTGACGAAGCTCATTTAATGCGTGCACAGGCTCCCAACTACTCTTTGCGAGAAGAAAATATCATGACTAGGAAAACAGTAAAATAAAGTTCCTAATTGTTGACGACTCCTCTCTTAATAGCAGAAAAAAGCATCGTTAAAATAATACGCAATATCTTGTGTAGTGTTAATTGTATCGAGAATGATTTCATTAACTGTTTATATGACA
>Ga0126338_10003420_pt1 | contig 11129 bp, 2 predicted proteins | sample OrbCmetagenome_2_FD_92529 | JGI IMG/M metagenome (GOLD analysis project Ga0126338, IMG submission 92529) | Coral microbial communities from Petempiche,Puerto Morelos, Mexico - Orbicella C C metagenome | ecosystem: Host-associated > Invertebrates > Cnidaria > Coral | place: Petempiche,Puerto...
CAATAGCCATTTGTACTGTGGCACTGAAGAGTGGTTGAAACATTGGGAGTACAGGCGAAGAAATCTATTAAAAGAGCTATCTTATTATAATGCTGATGTAAGTTAGGTTAATATCAAAAAAAAAATATTCCTTTAGCAGGATATGGCCAACGATAATTATCTCACATTCACTTACGAATAGCATGATGGGCTATTGAAAATGACCATAAAATAATCTTTTGGTAAATCTTGTTAACATAAGTTTGTATTAAAATAAGAGCGGTAGCCTAGTAGTTTTGTTGACCTTGTTTGTTGGCATAGTATAATATCTAATGGCTTCTATGTGTATAGCAAAAAAAAGCACTGGAAATACAATTCATTTGATTCTTCACACACACTAGTGGCGGATCCAGACCTTGTTCTAGGTGGGGGTGGGGCAGGAGAGCAGTTTTCTTTTGCTTGCCCTGCTGGCTTTTCTTCCTTCTGTGATTTCTTCTTTTTTTACCCAAAATAAGGGGGGCCCTAGTTCTGCCACCGCACACATGTTAACACACGTGTGTATTTTATATGTAAAATTTTAATTATTTAAGAGAGATTTTATTTTACACAGGTAGCAAAAGTCAATCTGCTTGTACATGCAGGCAAAGAATAATGAAATAAACAAGTCACAACAATGCTCCAGATTTAAATAACAATGTACTTGAAAATGGTAACCTGACAAGCCAGTCCAGTTTCTTACATGCTTTCACTATTTATGATTTTACCAAGAGTCATTTTTCAGGCTGTCATTATATTACTTCGATATTTGTAACTGATATGTCATGATATGTCATCAAAAGAACAAGCAATCCTGCCATTTACATGTTTAGAAATTTTTTCCTGTTTTTAGGTTGTGTGCCTTCAAGAAGTTGAGATACAGCATTATCAAGACTGGTTTGAACCCAAGCTGAGAGGAAAAGGTACAAAATTGTAAACACTTTGGTATAGATCAGGTTACATGAAACCTGTTTTCAGAAATTGACAAAGAACAAAGTTCACTGCAAACTGAAACACTGCTGGGTCACGGGTGCAAGAAAAGAATGTTCAAAGTTGTGTACTAGTCACTTTGCTTCGGACAATTAACATTCAAAATAATGATCAAGAACTTACACTGTCCAGACCAACTATCGCTCAGTTTATTTATTTTACAACTGTCTTTGCACTTGGCAAACTACGTTGGTCCGTTGATTTGGTACATGTAGCAGTAGATTAATAGACACTTTTAACTCGTTAAGCCCTGGTAGGAAGAAATGTACTGTATTTTTCTAAAGGTGGTAACTGAAGACCCAAAGACCACAAGTTATTAAAAATATACAAGTTGAAAGGTATTTTTCGGGATATGCCATAAATCACCACAAAAGACAATGGTACAATATGTACAAAGACTTGATGTAATTATGTGTAAGTACTTTCTACTAGCTGGCTATAATGAGCCCAAGACTGAAAACTGAAAAATAATTAGATTAAAACCTGCAGAATGTCACAGATTGGATTGAAGATTGTCTAAAAGGAAACCTTTTGAAAGTATAATATTCCTTGTTCATATTGGGTATATGTTCCAAAACATTAGCTTAATTTGCAGCTTGTGGTGTGCGATTTGTTAATCAGATATTCACTTGACCATAAAAATGTAACAAGCAAAAGTTGCAAAATGTACCTGGGGTGGTTAATCTAGTCTGATATGGGAGTGTCTACAATTTTATGCTTTAAAAATGCCGATCTCTGAAAGAACTTTTTGATGTCCAAAATACATACAAATTGACTGAATATTAAATTTTGTGCCACATGACACTATTGGAACATAAAGGTCTACATTATCTACACGTATGCTGTTTTCTAACCTTTAATACAGGAACTGGTTGATTGTCACCTTAATACATTTTACTAAAAACTCACAGGAACTGTAATCGACTAAAATGTCACAAATACTGAAGCCATCATTTTCATTTGACAATTAAAGGTTATGCTGGATTGTACAAGAAAAGATCTGGGGATAAGACAGATGGATGTGCCACATTCTTTAAGGAATCAAGATTTACATTGGTTGAATCAAAGCTTGTTTCCTTCAATAAACCAGAAGTCAAACTAATGGACCGTGACAATGTAGCTGTTGTGGTTCTGTTGAAGCCCAGGACTACAGGCAGTTCATCTCGCCACGCTAACAATATGGTGTGTGTGTCCAACACTCATTTGCTTTTTAACAGAAAAAGAGGAGACATCAAGCTTGCACAGCTGTCTTGCTTGTTTTCAGAACTTGAGGAAATAGCAAGAATTTCCCCGCCTGGTAAAGAAGGTTCTTCGTACTATCCAATCATATGCTGTGGAGATTTCAATAGCACTCCATTTTCTCCAATTTATAGTTTTGTTGTGCGTGGTTTTCTTGATTACACAGGAATGCACCGTGATAACTTTTCTGGGCAGAGCCATTTTCGAAACAGTTATCCACCAAAGTATGCCTTAACAAGCAATCTCATTCCATGGGAGTTAGGAATTACAACTTCGTGTACCAAGAGAAATGAGTCTTCAGAAACTGATGGAAATTCTTGTAGCAATGCAGAGGGACAAGACAATTTGCAGGTATCAGGATCTAGAATTCGTCCTGTTTCATCTTGTTGTGATGGCTCATTCCACGGTGCAGTACCGTTTGAGACTAGTGAAGGCAATCCTTCAAATTATAGAATTGCTGAAAATCGTGTGGGAAATAATGAGTGTTCTCACACTTCCAGTTCTACACAGTGCAATCCAGGGCAAAGTAAAGAACTTCAGTCTCCACAGAGTAGTTCATCATTGCCAAGGATTGACACTGCACAGTCACAGTCACTGGATTTCATGGAGCACGAAGAAGGAATACAAACCGGCAAGCATTCTGTAACAGATACGACTGAAAAAGATGCCTACAATGCCTGTACAATCCTACGACACAAATTTGACTTCTTTAGTGTCTACAGGCATTACTTCAAAGGTGGGCAACAGGAAGTTACTACCTTTCATGACCAATCAAGTACAACTGTGGATTACATATTTGTTTCTCCTGGGCAGCAACAGTACTGCCGCAGGTGTCGGAGTCACCATGGACCCCTACAGCTGACAGGAAACCTTGGCCTGTTGAGTGAAAGTGGTATATGGAATCTTGATGGCCAAGGACTTCCTAATAAGTATTTATCTTCTGATCATCTTTCACTGGTAGCGTCATTTTTGTTGCATGTTTAATTGCTGTTAGTCTCCTTTTTAACATTCTTTTAGCCTGGATAGCAAGTGCAGTTATTAGGGTGTGTTTGGCCCTTTTAGTTTCCAAGTTGTATCAAATTTTCAAATCCTCGTCCAGCTCTTGAAGTTCCGTCATGGGAGATATGTTCAACAGCTGCCATTAACGATTTTAGCAGTTCAGTTTAAATTGCACGTTTTAAATTCTTGGTTTTTAAGCAGAAGTGTTTGCAATCCATTTGCGATTTATGCAACATGCTCAGTTTGTGTTTCATTTAAAAAAAAAAAAGGAAAAGCTGTAGGTAATGATTTAAATTTGTTAGTGCCAATGAAATAAAAACTGTTGGCTGAAAATAATATTACAAAATGAAGCGAGTAAAGATGCCAACCGATAACATGTCCTGTCAGAGTGTAAGGGTGCGTTTCTTTAAGGTTCTTAAATCCGAAAACGGATTTTGCGTTTCTTTACTGAACAGATCAATCTAAGATCACTCGGATCATGGTGCGTCAAAGGAACCAAAGAATCCTTGCCCAGAGTGGATTTTTCGGTTCCTTTGACACACCATGATCCGAGAGATCTTGGATTAATATGTTTAGTAAAAAAACGCAAAATCCGTTTTTGGATTTAAGAATCTAATCTTGGATTTTCTTAAAGAAACGCACCCTAATATTCTACCATGGGTATTCATGACATGGTAATAAGGTATGGGGAATCGCTCTGGCCTGGGACAAGCCCAAGACCAGGCGAAAATAGAAGCGGACAGCTAGATCAAGGCTGACTTACTCGTTGGGTGGGATGGAGGGTCGCCAACCTCTTCGCTGTCACGGCCTCAAGTGGAGTGATAGGGTGGAACACGTGTCATTTTCATAATCCCCAGCGTATCAATTACCAATGCAAATGAGTTTACATGGTGGGAGTTTATACTCTCAGGCACACTACGCCGGAGGTTTATATTTGTACGGTTTGGCCTTCTGTCCACACTAATCCGTCAGAAAAACGGAGCTTTTCGAAAACGCCCTTCAAACCGGAGGAATTTGAAAACGGAGCTTTTCGAAGACGATGACGTCACGATCATGTGATTTCCCTGACCGAGTGTTTCTTTCAAATTCCTCCAGCGCGGTGTGGACGGAAAACATTTGATGCGTTTTCACAGGAAAAGTCTCCGTTTTCAAATCCTCCGGCGTAGTGTGCACGGGGCCGGACTATCGGAACGTTTCACCAACAAAACAATTCTACGCAAGGTCAATATACTCTTTTTAGGCCGTGTTTCATAAAATTTTCCTCTGAATCAAACCTGGCAAACTGGTGATCTAGCACTGATCTCATTCATCCAGAGATAGGATTTTCTATTTTTAAAATAAAGATTGGTTTGACTTGAGGAAATGGCAACATCGTCATCAGCACCCAAGCAGACGGTAAGTGATGGAAGAAGTAATGTATTGTAATCGACAAAAGAATATTCGTGACGAGTGAATGACCGGCCACTTTCGCTTAATTATCTTAATTACAACAGGTAATAATTATAGCTCGATTATCAAAAACTTTCGTTGCATTGATATTTTGCTACCTCTGAATCTCCAAGGACGGGAAAAGACGGGAAATGCAGTTTGTTGACCAGTCTCCCTTACTAAGCGTTTGCCGTGATCGATGCGGCAACGCATGTACCCTTAACTTTGTGACAGCAGATGAACAGGGCTGACCCAGGGACTTTCAACAGATAAAAACACAAAAAATCCCACCAGCCCTAAGATCAACATGATAGCTGGCAAGAGGGGGAAATTGTTCAAATTGCTGTAAGACCCGTCTAGCAACAATTGAAACGCCTTTGTTGTTATCAACACCACACCACTACAGCTTTGTTCAATTATGTGAGTTTACCGTAAACACAAGCCACATATATAAACACTCAGCCGAGTACATGAAAACTAAATTTTATTTCCTCCCTGGCACAAACTATGTTTGTAAAGCCATCAGTTAATTTCAATTCCTTTGCTATATTCACTTTGTGCCAGCACAAACCAAATATGCCTATCGAATAGACCAAATTATTTTAATAACTACAATCTTCAGCCAGGGACTTGTCTTTGGCTTTCTATTGGTAAATATTATTACATTTACTGTAATCATTGTTCACTATAATAATTACTTATAATAACTGAATTAATCACTCCACTTTATAGGTACTGGAAACTTACAGTAACAAAAATACCTGCGATATTTTAACAGAAAAAAGTTTTAAACTTTTAGATCATAATTGACATCTAAATATTGACTGGCTTGAAACACACGTCATAAATTAAACTTCAGAGTGCAAAATTCCATTGTTTATTAAATCCCATTCCACATGAGCAAAAAAAGTTCACAGAAGCATTAGCATCAATGAAGGAATATGTTCGGGCGACGTTTCTACGATTGAATCATCAAATACTGTATTTGATGGTTAACTACTCCGGTGGTAACCTGAGTAACAAGGCAAGCCAAACTGAGTCAATGGCCGTTTTCATACTTAAAACGCATTATCCGTTTGGATGAACTTGGGCAAACATTTGTAGTTCGTCTGGTTATGCGTCTTCAGTATAAAGACGAGCACAAGACGTATTATGCGTCTAGACGAATTATCCTTCGAAATTCGTCTTGAACGACGCACTACGAGATAGTTTGTCTAGACGCATAATACGTCTTGTACCCGTCTTTATCCTAGAGACGCATAACCAGACGAACTACAAATGTTAACCCAAGTTCGTCCAGACAGATAATGCATCTTTAGTATAAAAACGGTGAATCAGGAGAGTGCAAGGGCGGGAAAAATTTAAATCAGATGCTGATTGGTTGTCCCTCGGTTTCTATGGTAATCACGATGGGGAAGTGTTTCAAGCCAGGGTTGATTACGTCATTCTCTCCTGTCTGACTTCTAATCTAAGTCTCTCGCTATTACTAATGCTCAATAATCTATTACCGTATACGATAAAAGTAATTATATATCTTCATTTCTATATCTGTTGATATAATAAACAGGGCAAATCTTGAAAAAAAGATAATTTTAAATACAAAATGAAGCAGTCTCATCTCCACAACTCTCTCGTTTTGGTGCTTTTCCAGAGAGTCTCTCTGGAGGCTACAAAAATTATCACACATGTTAACGAGAACATTCAAAATAAACGACTGAGAACGAATCCTGGTTAACAGCATTGCAAGGTTCTGAGCTTTTGTGATTCAAGTTTAATATGTTACATGTACCAGTAAACTGAACACTTAGCGGAGTTGAAGATCCACCTATAACCCAAGCCTCGCGCTGTAACCAAAAATTACAAATAGAAATCTAAACGGGCCATTAACAGCCCATAAAAATGGACATTTTACAATAACTGTCTAATTTCTCGCGCGCTGATTGGCTCATTTTTATCATCAATAACAGTACGGACGGATAAAATTTTAATTTATGCAAGCTTTCAAGTTCAAATTTCAGCTGTCAAACTGTCAACTTTTTAACCAATGAGATTTTATGGACTTTTTTAAGTAGCCAATCAAAAAGCGAGAAAAGCTATTGGCAATGCTCGCGTTATTTTGAATAAAATTCACTTATCTTCGTTTACGGCAAGTTTACGCGTCTTTTCCCCTGATTTACTCCCGGCATTTGACCAGTTTGGGGTCTTGTTATTTTAAAAAACAAATTGAAGTCAGTTTTTTATGCGTCTGTCCCCTTATTGATGATAAATTGCGACATAACATTGTCAAAGTGGCTGTGGAACCTCGAGCCGCAGGCGAGTAGTTCAGCAGCTAATTTCCGCAGTTAATTTTGTTATTTTCCTGAGGTTGATCGAGTCAACATATAAAACAACAGTTTTCACCAGTCTTTAAACAGTGGCTATCTCGTATAAAAATCCAATATGATTATCTGATTGGTAAATCCTATCACCTTTTTTGCAGCTTTTTCAAGGATTTCAAGAAGCTGGATTCAAGACGCCTTTAAACAAAACCTGAAGTCAAGGAGAAACACCTTTTAGGATAGATGTTAAGTCGTCAGCTGGGATAATGAATTCAAACTCCACCTATTCGATTATAATTAATTAATTTGTAGCTGGTTTAAAGATCCTATTTGTCTTACTTGCTGCAATTTATCCACAGAAAATTGTTACAGTTTCTCAATCTTATTCTACCCTAAATTTCATTAAAAGAAAACTAATTTCCTCTTTTAATACTACAACGCAAGACATGAGGTTGTTTTTCTAACACAAATGGGTGAAAACTACAACAGCTTTGTATATTACAGAACTGCTACGTGTCAAATGTTCAATATTAGTCGCTATGTTTAAACTGGAACTCATTGGCTACCTCAAAAATATTCTATAGTTGAAACATTATGTACAGCAATTTGTGTCGTTATTATATACCAGAAGCAACTTCCGTTGATTGGCGCTTTGGTGCAAAGAATTCTTCATTAACGTGGCTAGCTCTCTAAGCAGACCTGCAGTGGTCGCTCCAAACCTCTGCTAAGCCAATGTATCGACACATGCTGCTCGTCATATCCAGCCATTACTCATTTACAAACGATCTTGCAGTTCAGTTCATTTAATTCACAGTTCTACTAGACGTGTGTAGGCAAGATCACAGCATTGGAACATTCCAGCTGTGGTTTGTCTGATCATCATCTTCTTTGAATAAGGGGCAGCTCAATAACAACAACACTTGACACATCCACGTGCTTTCCTTCACGCCACACCTGACACAAACAACAAATCACAATTAAACTTTAAAATGGACTCTACTCGTTCTATCATGGTTCTATCATAGGGGAGCAGGAATGGCGCAGTGCTGAGAACGCTCGCCCCCCACCAATGTGGGGAGGGGGAGTTTGGGTTCCCCGGGTTCAATTCTGGCCCGGTGTCATATGTGGGTTGAGTTTGCTGTTGGTTCTCGTCTTGCTCCGAGGGTTTTTCTCCGGGTTCTCCGGTTTTCCTCCCTCCTGAAAAAAACCAACATTTTCAAATTCCAATTCGCCCAGGATAGAGGAGCCGTATGACAACCCGCTAAGGCGGATGTGGCTTGCTCTCTAAATATTCCAATTTGTTTGGTGCGTACTTTATCCTCGTCAAATAGAAAATAATTCTGGGAGCCTTGTATTCATCGATCAGCATACCACAGGCTATTCTAAATTTAACTTCGTTTTCGTATTCAGCTTCGAAACGTTTGCAACTAACTTTCCATTTCCTAGAAACAACTATGTTATCTGTTCCTTTATGCTGTTCTGCTCAGAAGAGAAATTTAAGCTCAACACATAATGCTTGGAAGATGTCAACTCGGAAGCAATCAAAGTACGCGTATGAGTACCTGCTCTTCCATCCGTCCGGTTTTCAGTTTCTTGATTCCTTGTCCATGCTTTCTATTTTCCTTCCACCTTCCTTCGAATTCTGTTTCACAAGACAAGACTTCTCTTCCCTGGCCATGACGCTGAAATCAGAACAGAATTATTTATAACAGCTTAACCACCAACTTACATAAACCGATGACGGGTCTATTCAGTCACGTCAATAAACAAGTGATTGATCCTTAAATCAACACAAACTATTCGTCCATCGAAGAAAAGAAGTCAAAGGACCTAAGTCTTGCAAAACCGAATTGTATTCACATAAATGTAGACGCAAATAATAGAATAATCCCGCGAAAGTTTTTAAAAGAAGGAAGCCACAAATGAAAATTCTTTTAGATAAGAAAAGATGTTATCAAAATTACACTTTAGCTAATAATAAAATGAAATCCATCCCAAATTTAGGTTGTACAGTGAACAATTCCACATTATGCAGCATCCTAAACTTGGTATCAGCTGGATTTGTTCGCGGTAGTCCCAGAATTGACTCCTGCGTCCCGTTTTGTAAAGAACCAACTGCCCTGCCTTCTGCCAAATAGGAACTTAATCACCTTATGTAAGTGCCACAAGAACTACTAACGGCCACCCAAGTAATTGTGATTATCCAATTAAGTCTGGGAGGGGAGGGGAGGGGAGGGGTTATTTACCATGTTATCTTTCCATTCTCCTTCATATCTCCCTTCAGTAGTTTGCTCTACTCCTTTACCGTGTTTAAGTCCATTTTGCCACTCCCCTGTAGAAAAAAAAAGAGCAATTTCACAAATTGACGTCAGTTTTTCATGCGTCCGTAGTGTTATTGATCATGAATTTCGTCATAACATTGTCAAAGTGGCCGAGTGGCTCCGCAGACGAATAATAGCATTAAACCCATCAATAGCAAAATCATAATCAAAATTGATCCAGGACAGCAAAATACTATTTTTATATTCAGCATAAACATAAAAATGTAGTTACTTTATCCTACACAAAATGTCCCAAAGTACCTTCATAACGATAACCAGTAGAGGGGTCCGTGTACATGCCACGTCCATTTTGCTGTAAATGACAATATACAGAGAAAAAAAAAAACAATTATACCCTTCACAGAAGATGCTATAAGCAAGCAGAAGCGGGAAATTATGTTACTGGGGACAAGCATAAGCTAATAAGGATCCCAGGAGATAGAAAACGCTTGTACGCCAAGTCGCAATTTGGTTTTGGGCTTCCGTCAAGTAATAAATAGAAGCTGCTAACCAAAGCAAGCGAGTAAGTTGTTTTGATCTGCGACAAATTAAAAACTGTTTAATCAGTCAAGTGGATTACCTTGTCGAACTCCCAGCGCCCGCTGTAGCTGGCTCCAGTAGCAAATGTTAACACTCCTTCTCCGTGTCTCAAGCCCAACATCCATTCCCCTGAGGAGTTAAAACAACTGACATGAAAGCGTTTGCAAATTATTACGATGGTCGCACTCGTGAATACAGCGCTTATAGACACTTTTAAGTGTCTACTATAGCTGTATAATTATTATTTTTTTTTACTTTTGTCTAAAATTCCCTTATTTACTGACAAAAATGATAAAACTTAAACGTCACCAAAGGGTCAAGGTGAAACTAATTAACTTTGAAAGTATAATGTGAATATGACGACCAAGTCCTACCTTCAAACTTGCTTTTTTTGTGACTGTAAAACATTTTTCCTTTTCCTTGGCGCTAAGAAGAAAGAACGTTGAGATACTTTAAATCACAGCTGAATTGAGAAAGCAAGTTTAAAGGCTCGTTCGTTGTAACAAATGTCAAATGTATGAGAATAAAACAGTCAATTCCTACCAATCCATTGGCCCAGCTGCCTTCATACACTGATCCGTCCTTGTACGTCATCTTTCCCTGCTTACTGCGCAAGTCATATTCAAACACTCCTTCATAAGTATCACCATTACTGTACTTCATGACACCCTGTCCAAACCTCTGTAAACACAAACATAATTATACTGGTTAAGACTTATTTATTATCCAAACTGACGTTTTATGTCACAAAAATTCGAACCCAACAACGACAAAAAACATATACATATGAATGAGGTCTGTTTTCGAGGCTGCGTGATATCCGGGGTCCGTGGTTCAAAATCTCCGGCCTCCAGCCATGCATGTCATAGACAACTGGTCAGCATCCTCCCAGTTCTGGATTGGTGTTTGTATTTGCAACGTTTGTTTGGGTCTAAGCAGTGCTGCCCCAAAGGGTTACATGTAGCTTCTCTTGCTCGCGCTATTCACACTCGGGTTTGGAGCGACGCGGGCATTTTTCGACTTTCGCAGCTCGATTGGTTCGCAAATAAAATCTGGCATTTAAGAGCTAAGCACAAGAACATCAAGTAAGTGTACTTACTGTGTTCTTGAACCAGTTGCCATCGTAACAGTCGCCGTTAGAGTAAGTCATACATCCTTTGCCAGTTATATGATCCCCACTCCAACCTCCAACGTAATGAGTGCCATCTGAACTACTAAACTCGCCAAAACCACCCCGCTAAGTCCAAAAAGTAAATAAATAAATAAATAAATAAATAAA
>Ga0126338_10003422_pt1 | contig 11125 bp, 7 predicted proteins | sample OrbCmetagenome_2_FD_92529 | JGI IMG/M metagenome (GOLD analysis project Ga0126338, IMG submission 92529) | Coral microbial communities from Petempiche,Puerto Morelos, Mexico - Orbicella C C metagenome | ecosystem: Host-associated > Invertebrates > Cnidaria > Coral | place: Petempiche,Puerto...
AGCACCTCAAGTAAGCAAAGCACCTCAAGTAAGCAAAGCACCTCAAGTAAGCAAAGCACCTCAAGTAAGCAAAGCACCTCAAGTAAGCAAAGCACCTCAAGTAAGCAAAGCACCTCAAGCAAGCAAAGCACCTCAAGTACGCAAAGCACCTCAAGTAGGCAAAGCACCTCAAGTAAGTTAAGCACCTCAAGCACGCAAAGCACCTCAAGTAAGGAAAACACCTCAAGTAAGGAAAGCACCTCAAGTAAGCAAAGCACCTCAAGTAGGTAAAGCACCTCAAGTAAGTTAAGCACCTCAAGCACGCAAAGCACCTCAAGTAAGGGAAACACCTCAAGTAAGCAAAGCACCTCAAGTAGACAAAGCACCTCAAGTAAGCAAAGCACCTCAAGTAAGTAAAGCACCTCAAGTAAGCAAAGCACCTCAAGCAAGCAAAGCACCTCAAGTAGGCAATGCACCTCAAGTAAGTAAAGCACCTCAAGTACGCAAAGCACCTCAAGTAGGCAAAGCACCTCAAGTAAGTAAAGCACCTCAAGCACGCAAAGCACCTCAAGTAAGAAAAGTACCTCAAGTAAGCAAAGCACCTCAAGTAAGCAAAGCACCTCAAGTAGACAAAGCACCTCAAGTAAGCAAAGCACCTCAAGTAAGCAAAGCACCTCAAGTAAGCAAAGCACCTCACGCAAGCAAAGTAAGCAGAGCACCTCAAGTAAGTAAAGCACCTCAAGCGCGCAAAGCACCTCAAGTAAGGAAAGTACGTCAAGTAAGCAAAGCACCTCAAGTACGCAAAGCACCTCAAGTAGACAAAGCACCTCAAGTAAGCAAAGTAAGCAGAGCATCTCAAGTAAGGAAAACACCTCAAGCAGGCAAAGCACCTCAAGTAAGGAAAGCATCTCAAGTAAGCAAAGCACCTCAAGTAGGCAAGGCACCTCAAGTAAGCAAAGTAAGCAGAGCATCTCAAGTAAGGAAAACACCTCAAGCAGGCAAAGCACCTCAAGCAGGCAAAGCACCTCAAGCAGGCAAAGCACCTCAAGCAGGCAAAGCACCTCAAGTAAGCAAAGCACCTCAAGTAAGTAAAGTAACCAAAGTAAGCAGAGCACCTCAAGTAAGTAAAGCACCTCAAGTACGCAAAGCACCTCAAGAAGGAAAGCACCTCAAGTAAGCAAAGCACCTCAAGTAGACAAAGCACCTCAAGTAAGGAAAGCACCTAAAGTAAGACAAGAATCTCAAGTAAGACAACCATATAAAGCATATATGAAACGTATATCTCGGTACAATATATGTCCCCATACATGACGTACCTACCGCGCAGTAGACATCATCTGCTGACCAGCCTACCGGCTCAGGCTAACAAATCGAGACATCGCCCGTTCACCCTCGCTTTACTGAGTTCGTATGTTTTCTTTTTTTTTTTTTTCGTTCTTTCAATCACCACCTGCAAGAAATGTTATGACGGTTCATGACATCAACTGCCGAAACATGTTTCAGTTACATGCAGGCCCCTTGGGGAGGGGAGGGTTACGGCGGGGTTACTCGCCAGAGTTTTTGGTTGGGGTGTAAGGCACCCTCACTCTATTTCAGACCTGTGCCAAAATTTGGGACTCCTATTTCAGACCAGCAAAATTAGTACTGTACATGGCTCAAAATATGACCGCCGCTAACCAAGGCCCCATGTGTGTAAACATTTGAGAAGGGCTACAAATGTACCAATGTTGATGCGGAAAAAATCAGTTCCTTGTAAACAAAATACCCAATGCCAAGCCAGAGTTTACAGAAGATACCCTAATTCAGACAAAAATGGTCAAAATCTATACATTTGTCAGACCAAAAGCGCTCAAAAAGGCATGCAAATTAGTGTGCTGAAAGAAACTGAAAACGAGGTTTTTCCTGATCAAAATGACCTCGACACCAAAATCTCATGGTGACATGTTTATTCGTTCCAACGCCGTATTTGTTCCTCTAATAAGGTCTGTCAGGAAATGTCTCAATGAATGTTACATTATTTGCACATAAATGACAGCGATTTCATTGTCAACTTTATAGGCGTTTTGTGTTACATTATGTTGTCCAGTTACCGACCGGTATCAGTATTCGAACAGTTAAAAAATAATTTGATTTTTTAATCGTGCTTGTTAATATCTGCACTGACAAATACTCCTAAAGGAAACCGACAATTTTTGCTGTGGGATAAAAGTTTAGGAGCACTATTAGCCTGAGGAAGGCCTCCGTTTTGATCAGGTAAGTAAATTGTTCGTGGTTAATATTTGCGCTATTCACTGGGCAGTAATATTACCGATGCTAAACTAAGGGTCTGATAAATGTGGTATTTTCAAAAGAGCTTTTTGATTTTTGGCTTGAAAATACTCGAAGAATTCAAGTGGTCAGAACATCAATTAACTTTACATGAAATTGAGTTTTCTTTTTTTCTGAAATAACAGAGTTCAATTAAAATCAGTGTCGTAACTTTATCGATATGATATAAACTCAGGATATGCATATAATCCCACGATAGGCAACACCACGCATGGAAAGTTTATTGATTTCATTTTGGAGGCAAATTATTTTCTGCATTAGGGTGTTGTTTCACCTGACTGCATTTTGCATAACAAAAAGCGCAAGGAAAAATACTGTCTGCTCCTGGCTTCTTTTCATGGTGCTAATACATTGGTTGGCTGCAGAAAGTTACGTTGCTGCTTTATTTATATTGCTGTGGTCGGAGACTCGGCAAAAGGAGCTTCGCAGAAAAGGCAATTACACGACGACTACAAGGGTATAAACTTCTAAAGCCTTTGCAAATCATATTCAAGATTAAATCTATATATTATGTCGGGGCCAAATTTTAGACCTCCAGTGACCGAGTAAGGGAAGATATAGCAATTTGAAAGAGGTTGGGCACTGGGCAATACAATGAATACTTGGTAATCTGAAACTGCAAACTAACAACTGGACTAACCCTCGCAGTAAGGACAAAAGATGAAGGGTAAAAGCCGGCAAACAGTTGAATATAATTTTCCCGCGACATTTTGGTCTGCAACCCTCTACGGACACAACGTATAAGGCTCATATAATTTGTTGTAGTTAATTTTAGTCTCATACATTTTTGGTTTAAAAGGAGCCTGAAACGTTTGCGAGGCTTTTCGGGGAGAAGACGACTGTCACCGCCAACCAGCCCGACATCATTTTTTAAACTTTTTTTCTTTTTTTCTGGTTGGAGGATGTTTATTTTCGCCGTCTCTCTTTGAATTACTCATTAGCAACGTCCGAAAAACGGAATATTGAAAATCTAATTCGACTTTGTCGATATTACTGCTTTATATTATATTAGATGAGCAAAGTTCAGGCTACCTTGGGTAACTTTACAAAGGCCAAAAAACGCTCGAGACAATACAGAGTATTTTTCTGTTGTCGAGCATGACCCGTTTCGATCGCTTTTTGACATATTGGCACAGGTTAGTGATTTTGAATGGTAGTGCGAAACAAAAGTACAGTTTATACAGCTGTTTATTATATAGCTAGCTCGCTGATCGGGCAAAATGAACCAAATCCTGCACTGTGATTGGCTACCCGAGCGGGCAAGATGGAGCTATCTTGCCCGCTCGGGATTACGCGCTATGTCCCGCAGGAAAAATTTGTTTTTTATCCCATATCGGTCAAGATCGCTGGATATTGGCCTCGTTCTTTGTTGGCGTGTTTTAATAATGGACCTTGACTCCATCTCGGTCCGTAAACCTTGGTCAATATCCGGCCATCTCGGACCTCACGCTTGCTCAATAACCCATATTACAGCGCGATGAAATGCTCCGTGATTCTTCATTGCGCGAAACGTGAGCTGTTTGATTCGTGAAAAAGTTACTGTTCAAGAATGGCGATACTTATTCTTTCGCCTAATTTTTTTTCTTTTTTCTTGTAATAAAAAATAGAGAATTAGATACGAACATCAATAAAAATATTCTGAATCGTGCTTATCCCTGTTAAAGGCCTTAGTAACCATAGAAAATAATTCACGTTTCAGAACAATTTCACGCCAACTCAGGCAAACAATGAAATAGGAGTTCAATGACTATAAGATCTGATTATGAAACAAGTTGACTCTTTTAACAGAATTTTCCTTGAAGGTGCATTGAAAAGCTGGTGTTGCAAGCCAAACAAATAAATTGCCGCGCCAAACATCTTTAGACGAGCTGGGCATCAAGGCGCTAGTTCGCACCTAGAACTGCGTCATCTCAATTGACTCCATCTGTGTGCAAAAAGCAGATGAGTTTTAATTTCTCTCCTCTATGACTTCGTATTTCTTTATTTTTTTTAATCAAGGAAACCTTGCAAATTCTTGACACTGACTCTGTCTCCTAAAACTCCTAAGAACAAAGGCCTGTATAATTTTACACCATACCGCTGCGGCGAGGCTTTTTCACAACACTTGAAATTGATTCTTGTTGAATGGGTCAGCCGCGCAGTAGGTATTGACGGCTGGAGTTCGAAATAAAAAAAACATTCATGAATAATTAAACACATACATTAAACCAGCAGACCGACTCAAACAACACGTACAGTCTTTGCTCGCCTTAAGCAACTGACGAAATTGGTGAGATTCCTCGTGAACAAGGGGTGACTTTTTCAGCTCAGGAACTTTGTAAGTGGTAAAGTTGAATAGCTTCTCCACGTAACCGGACGAATGTGCATCTTTCTCAGATAAGCCTCCTTCATAACTGCTGTGTTGGTAACCAACATGGGCCACCATAGTCGTGATCAGTGATCAGCTTCTTGTTCTATACTGATATCCACTTGTTTAGTTTACTTAACTTTCTTGAACCACTCGCCGTACATATGTGAATGTGTCAATGAGATTTTTAATAATAATAATAATAATAATAATAATAATAATAAACGAATCTTTAGACAGGATTAACCCATCAGTACTATAAAGTACTGTTATCAAAGGGGTCCTGTAAGATTTAAAAATTTTAAAATTTAAAAAAGGTAAAAAGTTAAAAAGGCAAAACTACGTACATTGGAAAACATATAAAAAGTCACGATTAATAATTACAAATAAAAATGTTCGTCGGCCTTTTGCCTAAATAAAAGCCTTTCGGAAGTGTGTGGTTTAATTGGTATTTTTCGATGGCTGTTTGTCTGGATAAATAATCAGGAGATTTAAAAGTAAGATTTTGAAACCAGCTGGTCTTGGCAATTTTCAGCGAAAGATGTTTCAAAGCGCGCACAATCCAGAATGGGGTTGTGTCCTGGTGTACAGAGGGAATAACCATAGTACTCCTTTCTTTGCGAACCTTTGTTTAGCTGTTGAAGATTTTTGGGTCTTTTGTATCGGTTCATGTGAACCGGTACACGAGGACAGCACCGAGAAAGGATTGGCTAGAAGCCGGCTTCATTACAATTGAGTCTCTAAAAGTTTTTTTTCCTCTACATTATTGTCTAAATTAAGCTGATTTATCAACTGTTACAGTTTCGGATATTTGCATGTTGTTTTGCGCTTCATAAGATATGATCAAGAAAATTTCTCTCATGTCTGAACTATGGTTAGGGTCGCAAAATTAAAATTCTGTCGTACTTAAACAGACGCGATGAAAGTTATTAAAATTGTTGTTTTGTGTAAATATCAATCCCCCGATGTTTGGTAGTGGAAATTTGCAAATGAAATGGAAACATTGTAATTGATGTTATTATCTAAGAACGAATGAATTCCTATTGAGTATTTCAGCCTCTTTACAATCTATTTCTTGCTCGAACGAACTGAGGGACTGTATTCAGTTTCTCAGACTTTGAGAATCGAGATAAGTTATTTCGGTTAAACCAGTCGCGAGCGTAAAATTTCATCAATCAAGATGGTTTTTATTTTGCATACTATTTAATTTGAATTTGACATGCACACGTATTGTTTTCGCCGCAGACGCTTAGAGGAATCAACTTGTCTCCAACATGCAAGCAATGAACATTTCTGATGCATCACAACCCTGCCTCGACTCAACTCTATCCTTGGAGCTGGCTAGCTTCAAGTTATCGTCAACATTGCATGGTTTTCTCCTTGCCATCTGCATTACAAATGGACTGTTGTCGGTTTTAGCTACCGTCGGGAACGCTCTTGTGTTAATAATCATCCTCAAGTTCCCATCTCTTCGGACTCTCTCCAACATACTTATATTCTCACTTGCTCTTATAGACGTGTTAGTTGGTGTGGTTGTGCAACCCTCCTTCGTAGTGTACATCGCTGGCAAAATCAACCTTGAGTTTTACTGCGGAGCGCTTCTTGCGTACTTATACACCGAAATATTTTGCGTGGGACTTTCCTTGATCACATTGAGTCTAATAGCCTGTGAGAGGTTCTTCGCCATAGTTTACCCTTTCAAGTACATCAACTACATGACGAAACCTCGATTGATAACCATTGTGGTTGCAGTTTGGGCAGTGTGGTTTTTATTCAATGTTATTTGCAGAACTTTGAGAGTGAAAAATGACGAATTTTTCTCTCCCATTGCCTCAGCTGTTATTGGCTTCAGTCTGATTTTGAACATAGCTTTGTACTTTAAAATATTCAAAATAATAAGGCGACATGAGAGACAAATTAACGCACAGAACCTAGTGAACAGAGCGATTCGCGCGCGCGACTCGCGCAAAGATGACACCGGCAATAGCTCTGCACAGGAGTCAACCTTGAGCTCAAGGGAAACGCATATGGCTCGAACTGTGGCATATATTACAGGCGTGCTTGTTCTTTGTTATTTACTTCTCATGGTCACGTCGTTCGCCGACATGCTGATCGAAGACGATGCACTTTTTGATCATTTGTTATACCCTTTGGCGGAGACAATCACGTTTTTTAATTCTTCTCTCAACCCGTTTCTATATTGCTGGCGTTGTCGAGACCTCAGGGAGAAAATTTGGCTGGTCTTAAAAGGGTCAAAATACTCAACTAGCAGCAAACACAGCAGTCGACGAAGTGTTGAACAAAAACAATCTACAGAGAGAGAGACTTCCACAAGGAGAGAGGAGCGTGTCTGAAAAATCATCAGCGAAGATGCACTTGAGGAGGGGAGCGTGTCTGAAAATCATCAGCGAAGACGCACTTGAGGAGGGGAGCGTGTCTGAAAATCATCAGCGAAGATGCACTTGAGGAGGGGAGCGTGTCTGAAAATCATCAGCGAAGACGCACTTGAGGAGGGGAGCGTGTCTGAAAAATCATCAGCAAAGACGCACTTGAGGAGGGGAGCGTGTCTGGAAATCATCAGCGAAGACGCACTTGAGGAGGGGAGCGTGTCTGAAAAATCATCAGCGAAGACGCACTTGAGGAGGGAAGCGTGTCTGAAAATCATCAGCGAAGACGCACTTGAGGAGGGGAGCGTGTCTGAAAAATCATTAACGAAGATGCACTTGGAAAGCCTTGGAATGGTGGTGTTTTGCAAACGGTTTTAAACTTGAACTAATCAATGCAACAACTTCACTTTCCCTATAGTACGTAGAGGTAAACCGAATTCACAACGTCAATTGTTAAGTACACATAGCTTGAATTCACTTTCAATGGGGTGAAAAATGATTGACTGGAGAAAGATTCGAGGAACGTACGACAAGTTATATAAATGATTAGGTGAATTCAGCGTTGCAATTTTCACACATATTTCAAAGTCTTCAAAAGCCGTCGAAATATCACTATTAGACTTTCGATGATTGCGTTTTCCTTTCAGGTGGAATATGTATGGATGGCATGTACATGTAAGGTCGCTGTTTATATTTTTCTCCATCTTACCCACTGCGATATACCATAATTATTCTCCATTGATATATAATACTACTGCAAAATTTAATGACAAAAATATTATGACTAGAGATAGTCGTAACTTAAACTTAACCATACGTCCTAGAAATGAAATGTATATGGCCAATCAAGGCCGAGGGTAATTCTCTTACATCAGAATTAAGGCTCTACTTCCAGGAATCTTAAAGTGAATTGTAGAAGTAAACAGGTAATAGGTGATAAAGATTCGCGGCAAGTAGAAATTTCCGGTTTTTTTTTGTTTTTTTTGGGGGGGGGGAGGGGGGGGGTTGGGGGTGTTCAAGTCCAGCCATAGTATCTTCGATAAGGTTATACCGAATCGTATGCTCTCGTGTGTGCACTTATTCAAATTTTACTGAGTTGACCAACTCAACGTCAATACATGGTGCAAAACTATCTCGCCTGACATCGTTTTTCTTATGTTCTTGAAGATACAGTAAGTATGCCTGTGCTACGAAGGAACGCTCAATTCAGGAAGTACTGTAGAAATTGTGACTTTCAACGTTAACTTCATTACAATGGTGGTGGAGTGCACGTTTGTCTGACACCGTTGAAAGAACAAAACGACAACTCCTGCCAAGCTGAACTCCAGCATTTAACTACTAGTTGTGTTTCTTTGTAGTCGGGTTAGCTTTTGATTCTAAATATCCTATGGTAGAAAAGGCTGTTTTTACACGATACCAACCAAGCAAGACGCATGTGAGAGTTGCGCGAGGCGACTGCAAGGAACTTGAGGCGAGCACGCTCCGCGCGCGGTGGAAAAGGAGGCTTTAAAACTATCAAGAGAAATCACCTCTCTCGCTCTCTCCTCTCTCCTACATTTTCCCCCGCCCAACCCGCCCTCCAGCTCTCTCTTTCTCACTCTTCTTCCAGCAAGACGATTGTGCTCGAGTTTTTAAGAGGAGTGGGGAATATCTTAATATGATGTCTTATTTTCACCATTACGTCTCCAAAAATATTATTGCTATGAAAATGAAACGTTGAATGGCTGTGTGTACTGCACCTGAGAGTGTATACAGTTTAATGAAAGTCGCGTGATATCGCCATATCGCGCAAATCAATGCAGACAATTTGTGCCCGGGTCAAAATAGTCTAACCTGGGTTAAGGTGGTCTTATACCCTCAGATATTAATTTTTCTAAAACAAAAAAAAAACATTTTTTCGAAACACGAAGATTCGACATGTCTGACCATTGGCTAAACTTATTTTGAAACGATTATGCTCTAATTGCTCCTTGATTTACGTTTAAATTAAGAAATCTGCACGCTGGTAGCTATATTTCAACCTAGCAAGGCCCATAGCAACGGTTGTTTGCAGTCCAAAAGCAGTTACAACATTGATTCATTTCATAAATACTCTTTTTCTTTGGCCATCGTGGCTTGATAAGAAATAACACGCAAACTGCGGTGATAAACATGGCAATAAAACACATGTTAAAAAACAAAGTTCATTTACTTGACGTTTCGTATGTTTCAACATACATCTTTAGAAGTGACCGTTAGGAATAGAAGTAACAACTAATTTACAATTTAAAATAAGTAAATAATTGTTTTTTAACATGCGTTTTATTGCCATGTTTATCACTGCAGTTTGCGTGGATTCAACTCAGTACATTTTAATTATACTTTACAGAAGAGCTTTAAAGATGTATACGAGAGGGAAATTACACCAAGATAAAAAAAATCTGGGGTTTTCAACACCGGATTGAAGCTAACCTGTGAACAGGCTCCCGGCGAGGACGGAAAAAAATTTCGCTAGATCGGCGAGCGCGAAACAGAACAATTCGGAGAGCAAAGCGATCGTGGGAGCCTGTTCGCAGGCTAGATTGAAGCTAGTGGTGAATGATTCTTAACATAATAAATGATGGCACACATCACGCTTTTTGTTTCATTTCTCACTGTAAACCATTGCGCGCCTAAATATGGCACTGTTTTAAAGACCGAAGTATCGCGTTCCTTCAAAGAATTTCAGTCATAAAAACTCATTTTTGCGGATTTTCCTGTATTTCATTTAAACAACAAAACAGTCCACATTGATACCAAGAGTTTGTTGCTTCCCATTTTATTCCTCGAGCGTCGACATTTTGAGAGGAAAACGAGATAAAAAGACCGTGTTGTTATTGTTCTTCATTGTCGAAAGTGACATGAAAACTGGCTACATATATATAAGTCTATTGACTGGGTGTCCTGTGCGATACGGATCATTGATATTCACCAGTTGCAAATTTATAAGCAATCATTTATAATATATGCAGAACTAGTAAAGCAAACTCACGCAATCAAAGTCTCATTTGCATCTGAAGTGGAATTGTACTGAATACGTTCTTGTTTGACTAATATTTTTATTCATCTCTCGCCCTGAGACATGGCACCAGTTGAAGGCAACGAAGGTGAAGAACTGGTCGATGGAAATGACAATGGTACACCAGCAAAAGACGACAGCGAGCGAGTCATTACAGTCGTGGCGTTTTTCTCGTTCGGGTTTATCTTGTATTCGGTTTACTCGCTGCTGATAGCTGCCGCTGAAGATATCTTGAGGGGCAGTGATATTCCAACCTCGGCTGTTATTTCATGTATTATCGGACCGTATGTGTTGATAACTCTCGTGTCGCCTTATTTTGTTCAGAAGATCCCGTACCTGCCTCGCATTATCGTGGTGTTTGTCTTGTACGAAGTTGGCTTGTTCTGTTTGGTTTACGTGTCGCGTGTTGAGACGAAGCTGCTTTCTGTGTGCTTGGTGTCTCTCGCGTTCGGTGTGGGAGAGATGTCGAGCATAGCCATGACATCGTTCTATAATAAAGTTATTGTCGGAGTGTTTTCAGCTGGGACTGGTGTCGGATTCATTACAGCTCCTCTTTATTACACAGGTTAGTAATGTCGTACTTCTGATAAAGAGGACAGTTGTCTAAGTCGCTCTATGTGAAGCTCGTAGTCAAGCCATTAAAAATGCGTATAAATCGATCGCAATCGAACGAAAGATTAAGGGCCTGATTGCATGGCGAATTTCAGCCCGGCTAGGGGGCGCTGAAATTTTGTTGCGATATAAACATAACGAATTTCAGCCCGGGCTGAAATATTAGCCTCGGCGCCAAATATGAAATTGTGTGCGAAAAGTCCCCAGAGAATCAAAATGGCGCCGAGAACACGAATCGTGAAAATAGGCGCATTGCTTCTCTCGTAGTTTGACCTTTTGTTGGCGCTCAATTGTTAACTTTTTGGGATAGTTACACCCTACAATGATGATGGAACTGAAACGAAACCTGTCTCTCAGCCAGAAAGACGTACTTTTATAGAAAGAAAATATGTCCTCAAGCTTGCCGAGTTCATGGCTTCCCTGACAGCCTCGTGC
>Ga0126338_10003423_pt1 | contig 11122 bp, 6 predicted proteins | sample OrbCmetagenome_2_FD_92529 | JGI IMG/M metagenome (GOLD analysis project Ga0126338, IMG submission 92529) | Coral microbial communities from Petempiche,Puerto Morelos, Mexico - Orbicella C C metagenome | ecosystem: Host-associated > Invertebrates > Cnidaria > Coral | place: Petempiche,Puerto...
ATTTTATTACCGCGAGCTTGTTTCGCCTTTGTACTTTCTTTTTGTTACACTGTTTCCTCTGTCATTGTTTTGCTGTTCATTGTTACATAATATGAACTGTTAGTTATCTCAGTGGATTACACTTCGTTGACTTCTTTGCAATTTTATATCTGTTCAGGCAAATGTCGCTGCAATTACTACTTTATGTTGCATTAGGCAGATTAGGTTTCATTTAAATATCACTACACTATGTCTGGCGCGGGCTATCTGTCGCATAAAGTACTGATCTACGAACATTTATGCTTTTGGTATCGTTAATACATTCCATTGCTTTTCCCTCCCAATACCATTTTGATAGGTGGAAGAAAAACCACCAGAACCAGTCCCCCCAGCTCGTCCTTCGGTCACATTTTCCCGTGAGGTGGAGTCGGAAATTATGGGACCTGCGCTGCTGGTGTCGCTGGCATACCTAAAAACATCTGAGAAACTCACGGTGATCGTGATGAAAGCGCGAAATTTAAAATTACTCAGCAAAAATAAAAAGCCCGGTAAGTGGAGTTTCTGTAATTGAACTAATTGGAAATTATGCTTAGTAATAAAACTATACCTTTCTCAGTGTCACAATCAGAAACTGTCAAAGGATTATATTTCTGATAACTATTAAAGAAAGAGAAAATACGCCATGTCGTTTCGCTCGTAAACGCAACTTTTCAACTAGTGGTGCTTGCCTTTTCTGCATAATATCCGAGAATGACGACAGGTTTAGAGTTTTGTGATATCTCAGTGGCGGGGCTCCCATATTTTGGGTAAGAAAAGAAGAAATTACAGAAGGAAGAAAAGCCGGCAGGGCAAGAAAAACAAAACCGCCCCTTCCCCTTAGCTCAAGGTCTGGATCCGCCACTGTATCTGAGCACACACTTACTGTACTATTTCTTCATTCAAAAACATTAAGAAGGTCGAGGAACCTGAATTCGCTCAATCAGTTATCAACGATCAAAATTTGATCATTCCACTTGCATCCAAGCCCAACGAAATTCATTAGCTTGCAATACATTTTGCCTAGTAAGGCAATGCAAACAACACAGGAGTGTGTTTTTAACTGTATAATTCCAACTTTTTTATGTATATATATATATATATATTTCATCTTTTAGATCCATTAGTTAAAGTGTATATTAAAATGGGCGATAAAAAATTGAAGAAACGCAGCACAGTGGTAAAAAAACACGACGTGCTCCCTGTGTGGAACGAAGCGTTCAGTTTTGCCATTCCCCATCGAATCCTGCTCAAAGTCTCAGTTCTTTTACAAGTGAAGCACTTTTCTGAGCGAGGGAAAAAGAGGTTGCTCGGGAAAGTCGTGATAGGACAAACGGCAAACGACGAAGCTGTGGATCACTGGAACGCCATGCTGACGACTGCAACATCTATTGCCAAGTGGCATTCATTAGAAGAAGAAAAGCCAAGTGTAAAGAGAAGCAAAACGCCGACAAAACAAAAGGCGACGTGACATTTTTGAGTTGCGTACTCAATAACAAATGGCCAACATCAAGCTCGCAATGAAACGTGGGTAGCCATTACCACCTGATTAACTTTTTGACATGTTGCTGTGACATCATGCTGCTTTACCCAATGCTTAGCCCATCAAAAACGAGTTTGATAATCTTTCAGCACTCAAAATAGTCACGTGCCGATACGTTGTTGGTGCCGTTTTTTGATTTGCTGAAAAGTTTGGAAAACCAACTGAGTGGATGCCAAAAAAAATTAAAATTAAAATTAACAAATTCAGCGATAAGTCGCGTTTTACTCTAACTTTTGTTGTCAGTTGATATGGTTTGATGATATCTAATGGTTATGTCTACAAGTATACATTAAGGTTTTTTGTACATTTTTCTACGATTTGGCCTTCTGTTCACATGTTATAAAGATGACATGAGCAAATTGTTTGTTCGTTGTTGTTAAAAACTAATCTTTTGAAGTGGAGGGTTTTAAAAAGATAAACAGTTAACCGTATTTAAAAAACACTTGCGTTTTGTTCACTGAAAATTGGCGCGAGATTTCAACTTATGAGGGAATGTTTGTTTACAATAATTGCCGCATTAGCATTATGGACCTAGTGGTCTCTTGGTGTTGGTCATTTGGTTTGTTTTTCGAGTCACTTCGGACTTCACCTAGAATCTCTGTTCTCTTACAAAATTTTAAAACTTCTACTTCCAAGCTGTAAAAATAAGCTAATTATGTAGCAAAGACTAAGTAAAATCGATTAAGATAGCTCGCACTGACTGATCAGTGCAAGTAATCTTTTATTAGAGCGGTTTTCCATCGAGGGTCTAGAGTAATTCGCCCTCGGTTTGATTTACCTGTACTGCGCTCTGTGATTGGTGTAAAAAACATCTCACGTCAGCGGATGAGCCAATCAGATACAACGGCAGAGATTTGGTCGCCAGCATTTTCCCGCGCTTAGCGCGTAGGGTATTTATTTTGAGCTCTTGTTGGCTCCCCGCGTAGTTTACGTTGGTTGTGATTAACTTTCTTTCTGATTTTTTTGGTCTTGGTTCAGTTTCAAGAGACTCAAATGAAAACCGCTCTATTGAGAGACAATTTAAAATAGGTAATTGGTACACCTTCTACTGTTTTGAGGAAAACGCCCTTTTGATGGAACAATATTCCCAACTTTTCCTGTTTGGGCCATGAGCAATAAGAAAATTGAGAATTCGCACATTCAAAAAATACCATTCGATATGGTTTAATAAGTGAGTGATTTCGTCATTCTACAAATTATCCCAGGTTTAGAGGGGAGGGAAAATCGCTGGTTGATAAGGTCCGTTTTTTACCCCTCCCTCTCCCCCCCCGCCCCGAAAGGTACGAAGGAATGAGTTTTGAAGCGCATTTAAGTTTTCAGTATCTTGGGTGGCAGGGTGGGGAAAGAGTATTTATTTTCAAGGGTCTTCTTTTAATGGGAGAAGGGTTTGTTTTAAATGATATTTATAACAGCTAATGCCTATGAAAATTTACAACTGTATAACTACTAATATTGACTTACAGCTTAGGTTTTATGGAACATGTTAAGTTCTAACAAGGAGTGTAGAGCTTACTAGAGGTCTTCAGAGGGGAAGGGGGGGTTCTTAAAAGGAGAGCAGAAGAGATGTTTTTGGCATCTGCACTGGAATACGTTTTATAACCACGTTTTTAATATATTGTTTCATTGTGGTATTTCAGTGTAACCGATTTGGTATATTTTTGCTATATGTTATTATCTGAATAATTACCTTTATTATATGGCTAGCTCTGTGAGCGAGCAAGATGAACTAAATCCTGCGCTGTGATTGGCTACCCGAGCGGGCAAGATGACCTCTATCTTGCCCGCAATAAAGAATTCCCCGAAAGCCCTACAATAAATCGTTTATTGACGGTTAGTTAATAAACCATCATGTCTATATTGTAAAGCTGATAACTGGATTTAGCGCTGTTATGCAGCTATTGATTGAAAGAAGTCATTAATTTCTTGTCATTTTCATGACGCCCTGGAAAAATAAAAACCCTCTTAATAACGTTTTCTTTTTATTGTCTCAATGCGCATGCGTAATTAGTTAAAACCAGCGATCGGAAACGCGAAGCTCCTTCGCGTTCCCGGACCGCTGGTCAAGGGGACGCGGACTCTAGAAACGAGATTGTTAGCGTATTGGCTCAGCTCCTGAATGGATTTCAATATAACCAGTCTCTTTCCTCAACGGGCACTGAGCGTGTCTCGAATACAAAAAGTAAACTGGGAACAAAGCTGAATGTACTAAGCTAATAGCAAGATGCCAAAGGAAAATAAAAATTCATATTCCTTGAAGAATACATCCACCAATGTCACCATCCGCCGTTATGCACAAAGCAAAGTAACCTTAAAACAGGTTTAAGCACATACCTTTGTGTAGAGTGTAAGTCATCTCAGGTACATTTAGGAACACAGGGTTCAGTGATTGGCTGCCGCACGTCAGTAAGGTATCAACACAGACGATGACTACCCGGCAAATTCAATAAAAGCCTTCTAATGACCCGGAAATGGCCGGTGGAGCTTAAATTAACAGCTAAACGAGGTAACATTCAAACGATGATTGAATAACATGTTATGCCGTTCAGGACTCCCTTGGAAAGTTTTTCCGACTTCAATCCCGCCAGGTTTTGCAGGTCAAAAAAATAAGGAAATTTACGTGCGACCTAACCTGTATATGTCATTAATGTTACGGAGCTACGTAGTAACTGCTTTCGACGAAAGAGAACTGGGAGCAGCTGGTTGTTTGAATAGGAAACCCACGCAAAATTATTTAAAACAACGAAGTGAAAAGGTACGTCAGAAGTTGCTGAATGGTTTTGAAATGCAATCGGTCTTTTTCAAGAATTCGAACTGTGTGTATGGCATGTGTCAGTTAACATGATTTGTGAAAATAGAGCTCTTTTATTAAAAATGCTTTATCAGCCTTATAAATTAAAAAAGCAAATAAGTCAGCCGCAGATGAGCATATTGGAAAATCAAGACACGTTGATAATTTGGAGAGAGGTTTTTTTTTTCAAGTTTGGTTCTATTTTGTGTTGAGAATTCAGTGGCATAAAATTGGGTGCTTAGTAGGTGACATGATACACAGCGTGGAATAAACTCAAATTTACACGTTCAACGCTTTTCTCAAAAACCACCTGCTCTGGTGAATGATAAATAATTAAAAATGTTGTTTAGGTGAAAAAAGTCGAATGTTTCCATTGTTTGCCTAGTATATTTGGCGTGGTTGGCAGTTATCACAAAACATTGTACGCGCGGGTCAATTGATAGACCATACGAAAGACTGAATAAACCCCATTCGCTCTTCATTCATTTGCGATTCTTGTTAATCACTTGCCATTCGGACATGCCTTCCAGCAGTGTCGAATTTATGCAATTCGCTTTGTTTTTATCCTTTCACCGACAGAAAATTATTCTTGATTAATCCGTTCACCGCTGGCCATATTTGCAATTTCTGCGGTAAAACCAGGAGTAGATGGACAGATACAATACATATTTTAACGGGTGTTTGTTTCATCGTCCTTCTTCGATCCCTTGCCTCGGCTTAAGTCGCAGCGAAATTCAAATTACCATATAATCTCAATTCAGGTGAGGCGATGGAGCAAGAGAACCGGGGACGATTGAGTTCAAGGTAAATTATTTCTATTGATATTTTTTCTGCCATTATTTATACTGTTGAACTATTTTGCGCAGGTTAAGTTTAAAATTATTAAAACTTGTGTCGCGCGGTTTATTTCAAATTTAGTTTGCATAATTCTTAGGACTGCCAAAATCGAGAATCGAGTAAATTACGCTTATGTTTAAACATGAGAAAAGAAAGATTTTCTTTTAAAAGTAAAAGAAATTTGGATTGAATCACTCAAAATAAATACAGTGTCATGTTACCGAGTAAAGAGTAAAGCCTTGATTTGCTCTTAGTCAATACAATTTAGCCTCCGTTTGCAATTCGCTTGCCGTCTCCCGAAATTTGCTGTTTTCTTTTGGCTAAAATTTTGCCTTATATCTTGTTTACGGCGAGATAACAAATAGACCATGAGATATTTCTCGCTATACTTCGGTATATAGTAAAGAGGTTACAATTTGTGTATTTGTTTCGTCTCTCGAATATTTAATGAAAATGAAATGGAAGATCAACGGAATTACACAAAGCGCTGAAAAAACTGATTCTTTTTGTGAATCGGTATCACTCTGGTTCCGTGACAGCCATTTTCTGTGCTCGCGTATTTAATGTTGTACTGACGTGGTTAAAAATAGAACCTTGTCTTGTTGGAAATTGCATTAGCATTCTGAGTTCCGGACGTCATTTTGTTTCCGAAGGAAATTTTATTTTCGTGTTTGCCAAAACATTTTCATTTACCGCCCTTCAAATCGAAAACATAAAGTGGTTTTAAGAAACGCATTTGACTTTATCTCGAACATGCCCTCCGTTAAAAACATTTTCACGTTTTCCAGTTTATTTTAAAATCACGGTGTTTATGATAACCGGCTTTGAAGTTTTCAGTCACCTTCGAAACGCATGCGCAGTTGTGTTTTTACTGGCAAATCACTGAGGCGCTCGGTTGAAATTCCTGTTGATTTTCGAAAGCAGTTTCGTGCCTTAAAAAAAAAAACATCCATCCTGTTTTTTTCCCTTTAATCTTACGGATTCCAACAGCGACTTAAAGAATTAGGAGAATTGGTAAGTGACATTTCCAATCCGAATAATTTGAATACCTCAACGCCATTTAGTGAAAGAAAAAAGATTTTATTTTGCGTTATCGTTGTCTTCCAGGATATATGTATTTCTATTTTCTGTGTCTATTTTGTTCAGTTTAAGAATGTAGCATTTTCAAGGAGAATGTTATCAGGCAAGTAGACCTGAATTAAAACTACATGCCTACGGTTTTCACTAGAGGAGGCAAAATAATGATCCATATTGACATGTTATTGATGAAAACATTTCCCAATAATTTTTTCTGAGCAGCCATACTTTCCGGCTTTCACAGCTGTGTCTCTACAGTAGCCCAAAATTAAACGAAAAAAAATCTAATTCAACAACACAGCGACTGAGATTTAAAATCGAGCGAAAAAGGGAAAAATAATTAAGCGCGGACCTAACGTAGCCTGAGAAACGAAGGTACGATTTGATAGAATTATTATTAAAGTAAAATCAACATAGTCTCATCTCTTCATGTTTAAAATTAAAACATTCATGCAAGTCATTCGCATGTTCTCGGACTGATAAACAAAATAGCGACAAATCCAAGCATATAATTTTTAAAATAAAATTTCATTGCTATGCCAGACGTGTTTGACATTATGAAAGGAATAAAGTGCAAGGGGCTGGAGTAACACGTTATTTTTCGTTTCGGTGAGAGAGAGCAAAATACCCGCCGGGGAAAATAAGAAACTAGCTGATAAGCAAAAACAACTGAGTGCGAAAACATTCTATACCAGTCGGAACCAAGAACTATGGGCTGTAGAGTTCTAAACGCCTACTTTTCACCCACATGTTAAAACTATCTTTCTAGATGAAGGCTTTTCTTCATGAGAAAACGAAAAGAAAAATTTAGCCGCTGGAAAGCTTTCATTTTGATAGCATGATATGGATTTTAAGACTGAAGTAATCCGATTTACCAATATCAGTGGTTCGGTCTCCGCTTGATTGCGGCTACACAACATTACAATAAGAGCACCGAACCTTTAATCTCACACGTTTATACATACTGCACTGAAAAAGGCGAAATTGGTGTTGGGGGATCAGTAGATTTGTTTGCTGATTTATGGCCGCATGGTAAATTGGATATCTTCCGACTTTGTGGTCTGATAATCATATTTACTTCTTTCCATCAAGACAACAGCATACTATTGATTTTCTGAGGGAAAAAAAACGAGTAGTGAATTTTTTTTCCATTAGGGTAGCAAAACAAAATCTGATCCTGCTCTGATCTTTCTCGCTGATATCTGGTGAATATTGCCCACAAACAAAAGACCGACGAATATGGAATTTTAGTTTAGTAACTGCATTTAAAATGTCGTTAGCGCCCACAAGTTCTTTTAGACAGACTCAACTCCCAGTTTCATTGGTTCATCACGAATAGTGCAGACCACTGACCTGGTGAGATTATCTGACCGTAAATACGCGTTTTATTTTTCGTCCTAACAGACAACCTGTCGTTTGAATAAAGAACACTCCCTGTGAAGTTCAAGAATTCGGTAGAGAAGTTTTCTTTTTGTTGAAAAATTCTAATGGTAAACAACAGTGAAAGGTATTTTTTTCTGTGAAGATAAATTAAACCGGCCGTGGCATTTTTCTTCCATGCAATTCAAAAATCTTTTCAATGCTGAATTCCGCTCTCACACTGAAATTGAAAGTTTCAATATCATGTGGTACTTGAAGATTTGGTAAAATTTTTTTTTTTTTTTTTTCAAACTCTGGCCCTGCAAATCTCGACTTATAGATCACCGCAAAACGCTTTTGAAATGCATCCAAAAATCTCCCGGGAAAGTCGTTGCTAAAATCCAAAATGTAAGCTATGGCCTAAAATTTGACAAGATGTAATTTAATTGATGGCCTTGGGACAGAAAAAATTTATATGTTATTGTTTCCAATTGCAGCATTAATAGAAGTCTTATGTGTGCGTTAGGTCTGGCTTTAATAGCGATCTCAGTAATTGCAATTATCAAGATTGATGACATAATACAAATAGACAGGTATATAATCATTTTAAATTAGGCATCTTCAATTTTTAATATAATAAAATGGTAAGTTAGCTTCCTGTCAAAATACAAGCTTTGATTCAAACTTTGAATACCTTTTTCGTACTTTTGTAATATTTGAATTGGTATTTACGTCCTATTGACTTTTGCTGATTAATGTTTGACATAATTTCCTGTACTGTAGAAAAAAAAAAGATCTTGATAGAGTACGCTCCACAGACAAGAAACCGTCGCGTTTATAAATTAATTATTTATTGTTATAAATAGCATCCGTCCTATCACAAAATTGAATAATTAGATTGTGCGATAATTATTCCCAGGTCAATACTTTTCTAAACAGACAGAACGAATAAAAATTATTTGCTCGTTAACAGAGAGCCCTGAGACCTTAACAGTTTGAGAAGACAATTGTCCAGTGTTTTACAAAAAGCTTTACAAATACAAAATTATCTCCAAAGTTCTTTACTGAATCAACCATGTGGGTAGTCTTAGATGTAACGCAACTTTGTGAAGTACACGTGCTGTGTCTACAGCCCAGCCTTTTCCCGCGCTTGTGACCCAAAGGTCTCAGTTTTTTAAAATAACATACTTTACACTTTTTTTTTTTCGCGTATCGCTAAAACACACGTTTTTAATTGGCCTTTGATGACTTCATATCTCTGTCGTTAGAACCTGTCTGGGAGTTATTAACAAAAGAGTAAGTTATTTACACAAATATCGTATTGCAATGTAAACTAGGCGTGTTGAACATGTTGAAACTGAAAGGTCATCTTCAATAGAAACAATGTATGCTGACCGCACGGCTTGTTATTTTACCACTCTGCGTCGCGTCGAATGCAAAGCGATTGCAACCCCTTAGTGCCGTATATAAGTCTCAAGCTATTTTATGCCTGGAAAGGTTTTCAATCTGACAGAAATGCAATAAGGATAAACCATGGTAAGAGCAATAATTATTTGGGTTTCATCATCGACTGCAACACAAATGTATCTAACAAGTTTACTGTCTAGGTACATAAACTGACTAAAATCGCATTATCAGTTCTATAAGTTATAATAGTTTAACTTGTTGTAAAATGCAACGGATTTTAGAAGGAATGTTCCTTTTGAACTGTTTTAGAGCTATAAACGTGGATTTTGTGGTTGTAAAGTGAATAGGTCATATTCAGAAGTGCGTAAATAACTAAATCGGCGTAAACTCAATCAGTTCAAGTTATTTCGCTTTTGATCACTGTCAAGTTGTTTGTTTGCATTTCTGTTTACAGCTGAGGAGAGACGAACAACTTATCGTAATAGTCTTAGGAATTTCTTCGTTTCTCAGTAGCTCAGAACAACTTTTAATTGTGTCAAATGATTCTGTGAGGGAACTTATGTTGATAAAGATGTCATGTCTTTTTAAAATCCCGCGAAGTTGTGTCAGCTGATTGCGAAGAGCTTTAATGGTGTTGTTGAATCTATTTAAGTTACTTTGAATGTGACATCAAAGTTCTTCTTGATTTCTTTTCTGTGTAGCATCCAACCAAGATGTAAACTTTAGCGCTTCGATCATAAACTGCATTTCGTAACACATTTTTCCGTCCCTTTAAAATCTAATTTCGGCAGACCTAATTCATGCAGTCAACACATTTAAAGAATTTGTGTTACTCGTCAAAATTTCACCCTCGTACAAAATGTCATCTTATCAGACGGGACAGCTGGGCGCGACAAGGAAATGATTTACTATTATGTTTGAAAGATAAATGGTGCGATGTAAAATTCGCGTGGAACGTTCATCAACTTAAGGGTTTGTTTCTTGTGGGTAACGTAACCAAATGTCACGTGTTCACAATTCCCTCAGTTCGTCTACGCAGAATGCGCGAAATTGGACCCAAGCTTGACTCGTTTGACGAGACAAACAAGACGTCACGTCTTAAATATTTAAAATCTGTAAACCGCGGTAGTTCGAAATATGTTTCGCTCCTCGAGCCTCGTCATCAGTTGTCCGCCATATTAATTTATATATATTTTTTTTGCTAATGATAACAAAATGTAATATAATATATTTCGAACTACCGCGGTTTAAAGATTTTATACCTTTAATTTTTTGTTGTCTTTGAGGTCATTTTAAGTGCGCCGGATGTGGATAAAAGACGTGATGTCTTGTTCTTCTCGTTATTCCAACACATTCCTGGCCTCTGCGATTCAAATTTCTCAGAAGTAGACTCGTTTGGTTTGCAGCGTACTTGGCTGCGATAAACCTACGAGCGCGTGAATTCGAGTGAATCTACATCTTCAACACATAACTTTGAGCTTTCTGTATGCCATATAAATCCTTTTCGACGAAGCTTTTTCGGCCGAGGTGGCCGTGAATATTGGCCTCGATCATATCTTAAATGCGTGTTCCCAAGCCCTGGGAACGAGGTTGCGACTACGTTCTCGCACCATAAACACGCAAAAGAAGAACTTAGCCCATATCCAACCATATTGCACGCACGCTTGGGTAATAACCCATCTATTTTACTTTCCAGAGTGTCCAATCAGAACTCCTTCCCTTGGTGTTGACCGTGGTGGTCTGGGTCACGGTCATGGCTCTCGGAGTCCTGTCTGTTCTGTGTTGGAAGAGGTTCAGGAATCTCTCGTTCATGGAACAGTTCCTCGACTACAGACAGGTTCCAACTGCCACAGAGGCCAACGAAACTAATCAAGAAATCAGTAATGGTCATGCTGAAGAAGTCAAGGAAACATTGAACAAGGACGAAACTGACGAGAAAGGTTGGTATTACTTTATGAGGGCCTTAACAAAAGAAGATTGATTTGAGTTTTGATGACAACTCTGAGTGAGTTTCAGTGTAGCTTTTGGAATGGACTGAATTAACTGACAGGCTGGCTGGCTGATTGAATGAATGACTGAACGAACGAACGAACGAA
>Ga0126338_10003424_pt1 | contig 11118 bp, 5 predicted proteins | sample OrbCmetagenome_2_FD_92529 | JGI IMG/M metagenome (GOLD analysis project Ga0126338, IMG submission 92529) | Coral microbial communities from Petempiche,Puerto Morelos, Mexico - Orbicella C C metagenome | ecosystem: Host-associated > Invertebrates > Cnidaria > Coral | place: Petempiche,Puerto...
AATCGGCCATTTCTAAATTGACATATGTACATTGGCAGGACTCGGACATAATGAAATGAGCGCTTACTGTAGATTTATGAATGCAACTAAATAAAGAGAGACTAAAAGTGTGTCGAAAGAAGAACACACACATTCCACTTCATTCATGATGCTCCCTGTACGTGAGGTACTTCGACAAACTCAAATTGGCGACGTAGCTATCGAACAAGACTGCGCAATCAAAGTCGATGGTTTGGGGAAGTCTTGATACTCCAGGTAAAGAGCGATTTAAGTTTTATAAACAATAATAACTAGAAATAAAGATCTTAAAAAAAAAAAAAAATGAAGAAAAAGAGAATACTTTCAACTGACATCTTCCTTAAAGATGTGAAATTAGCTACAACACAAGGTACATGCATAAGGGGCATCCAAGGATTCAAAAAGGTTTTACGAACCAAGCACATTGATTTTGCTTTATATTCTGATCCGAATTACACATGATCAAGCTGGATTACAAAATAGGCAATCGTTTTATTGAGAGATATCCATTCTATGTGTGCCTACCTTCATTACGGTCATGAACTTTTCTCAAGGTGTTCCTGTACAAGCCACGAGGTTGGCGTTAGCATTGACAAGAATCCGTTCACACGCTGAACGTAACAACAATCCCAGATTGTGGCCCTGGTCCTCTCATACCCAAAGGCTAAATACTGCAATTTAAACTTTCTCTTTGAGTTCTCGACATGGAGGCGTGTGCATCAACAATTTTAATCGACGTTATAGCTTAGGTTCGGCTGAAAAATACCACCACTGTCTGTTGAGACAATGGTTTTGTGGCATTTGTCATGCGCGGTTGATGCCATCCCATTGGGGGCACATGTATTTTTCATGCGCACATGACACAGTACAGGAAATTCATCTGTAACTTAATAGGAAGTGTTAGGCGTGGAAACTCTGTTATGTCAAGATGCAAGTCCAAGTCCATCTTATTAAACAATTACGATGCAGAAGCCACTACTATATTTCTGTGTGCCAATTGAAAGACAGGGATTGGTGAACTGGCACTGACAGACACCATAGATTACACTGGTTGGAATCAAACAATAAATGATATCTTAACAGCCTTATTTTATTCATTTTCATCTCGATTTTAGCTTGGCGGATGTATATAGATTGACTAGTTCATTAATGAAGGTTCAAGATTTATACATTCCTCAAGTTCCTAAAATCATGATTTCCAGTTTGATGGAAAGGAATTACAATGATCTGTCAGCAATCTAAACCTCCTCTTGAGGCACACCTCTTTACACTACATTTATCAGTGTTAGTTTTCTTCAAGAAAGCCTTGTTAGCGAGCTTGTTATCGAGTTTGTTCGGTTCTTTGCGTTATTAATCATTCCATTCTCGCAATCATCAGAATTATATAAAGTTTTTTGGCGATGTGAGCTGTAACAGTGATAGCAAAGAAGGGACAAAAGAGTTTGACCCCATGAACGACTCGAATAGTTCAGTGACATACATGATACTTGCTATCTGTTTCTATGTCTTCAATTCTCGTTGGGCCGGAACAGAAACCTCACGGATGATATGACGTGAAAAAATGACCCCGGTTGTGTTGTCTAAAAATCGTCATGTATGAGGCAGACGAACGAACAATTTGCCTCGCAATTGCGTTCATTTGGCATTTTCAATTCTTAGCTGTCGCAGTTCTGACCTAACAGTTGCAAGTGACTACATGAAAAAGAGGACGTACCGCTATCCCTGGACATTTCTTTCCTTGCAAATAACGGCTAAATCAGTTGAAGTTGTCAAATCCCATCTTCACCACTTCTTTATGCTACAAAGATGGAGCAGAAAAAATATACGTTGAAAACATCTACCGTGACCCAAAACAGCTTTAATCAAAGTAAGGCCGATTCTCGTGATAAAGCTTGCGTTGACACTAATTGAATTCCTAGACAATATCAATTAACAACGCTTCCGCCGGTTAAGAGCATGTAAAACCTAACAATAAGAAAAGGATAAGGGTCAAATTCTAGTGGAAAATAGAAACTAACAGTTCTATTTCCAGATGAAATGCACGAAAGAGCACGGAAGCAGGCTTTCACTGCAGACTGTAAAGTTTACCATTAAAACATGAAACAAACCACAGTCTTGCTGAGTCAAAAGGTGTTGTATCTGAGAGCGTTAACTACGTGTGAAGGACGCTAAAATGGTAAAATAATTATCTCCCATGCAGCTAATACAAATATTGATGATTTTTATTTGATATATGTGATTAAAAATTTCAACTGAGGTTAATAGGCTAGTCTAAAACGCCAGACTGATTTCTCAGAGTGGGCAATGTTCCAAGCACGAAACGACCTGCTACTGCTATACCGCACCAACGTTGCGTAGGAATCATGCAAGACTAAAAACGGGACAGCTCGGTTTACTTGAGGATTCAACGAGTTTAGATTAAATCTAATTCAATCAAGATAATTTTCGAGATAACACAAAAATATCGAGACCTTTGTACCGTGCATGAGAAGAATTTCCACTTCGGATTAACTTTAAAACGTTCCTTCTCTTCTGTAGACAACTTCGGACAGTATTAAATCCAGCACGCTGATTTCTAATGTCTTGGAAGTGTTGACACTTATTAAAATCACCGACAATCAAAGCATTTAGCTTTCAGTTGGCAACTAAAGAAACAAAGGTGGCCAAACTACCAGGCGACATCACTGAAATCTCGCGAGATCAAAAGCACCTCATCCGAAGCCAGATTTTCTTACAACCATCAGAAGAAGTCGACTTATTTTCTCTCCTGATTCGATTTGAATAGATTCCGTTTTCCCTAATTCATAATGAAACAACAATGAAGACCTTCTATGGCGACTTCAAGTTGAAATCTATGCAAATCCTCTATGCACATCTTGAAATTGTTGTTTGATTTCATGTTTTTCAAGTCAGGCTTGTTAGGGTTCCCTTTCGATCCCTTGTTTCTTGTCAGTCTGTGGTAACATTCTCATCAGCTACTTTAAAATCCTTAGTGATGACCTGTGTTCAATGAAATATTTGCTTTTCTGAGCAACATCCTCTCTAATCGATAAAACAGATTATCATTCCTGTAGAAAACCTGTTGCGAGGAAAAAACTCAGATAAAAAAGCATGCGATTTTAGCTCAAAACCGTGTGGTGTGCCAAATGGTTGTTGACGTTAATTAAATTACATTCTAAAACAAACCTGATGTGAAGTTGTTGTATTTGAAAGCTCTGATAACAACACGATTTCTTGGATTATGCGAAGAGTTTCTCGGCCATGAAAAAGTTGGCAGAAAGATGAGTTCGCTCTCCAGCTTACACGAGATTTGACTTGCAGCTTGAGTGAAACTTGGTTTTATGGAATATTGATCCGACTTAACCCCCGGGGGTGTTTTGATTTGATTACGGGATTAGCACCAAATCGCATTACAAGCTGCACTGTCATGATCACAACATCCACCAAATGTTGTAAATCACAGTTGATTATTTGTTTATATTAGCCCGTAGTTTGAAACTTCATATGGTGGAATATTTTCGTAAAATAGTGATTGTTTTTCCGTAAAATTCTTTGTGTCTTTATTAACCAGTTCTACAGTGGGTGTGGTTAGCAAAAGACACTCAAACCAAATTGCAAGAAATAATATTCAAAAAATTATTTCTTCCGGCCTACGATACTAGAGATCGGTAAAAACCTGCCGTTTATCCCCGAGCTTTAAATAATTGACACTCTGTATCCTACTCAACGTGTATACGAACTTTTTAATTCTGGCTTATTCAAAGATCCGACCATCTCATCAACGAACATAGTTCTCGGTAATATTTCAGTCCTAACAAATACGTTTTGATCGTAAACTGTGTTTTCATCCAACGATGTATTTTAAAGAAATGTCATTTTATCCTCCACCTAGTTTGAATTTTTAATGCATTGTAATTTTGATGCAATTTTATGCGCAACTGAGCTTCGCATGGAAGTCTGTGCGTTTTAAATTTTAATTAGTCTTGCTATTTTAAAATTTGTACAAACAAGTGCAACAATAGCTACAGTGGAATCTCGGTTTTTCGAACCTCCAAGGGAAACGAAAATTGGTTCGGAAAATCGGAGAGTTCGAGAAATCGGGGATAAAATTACAGTGTTCGACTGGGACAGAGGAGAGGAACACGACTTTTGGTTCGAGTTATCGGGAGGTTAGAAAAATTGAGGGTTCCAGAAATCGGGATTCCACCGTATAACCAGGGAAGAAATAACTGTGAATCGTTACGTGTTTACCAAAATCATCGGATTAGGTATCAACAGGTAATGTTGGTCGAGATAGAACATTGAGACTTTGCTACTGCAAAGCAGAGCCTTCTACATTTTGATGATCTCAATTTTCATAGCGACCTGGAACTAGAAAACCATGATTCTTTACACTGATTTAGTCTAACTTCCCAAATGTACATTTTCATAGAGTTTGCATGTTTGGTTATCACAAAATCAGACCTCTTGTAGATTTGCTGAACCACACAGAGAGTTGATGACATTATCGAAGGAAAGCGGCAAAACAGCAAAAACGCGGGGAATGGAGAAATAAACGAGTTAAAAACCTGTGAACTGTCAACAAAGAAATGCACGCGGCAGAAATCTGTGGAGGGGTGAATATAGACTGTCAAATGGATATTTCTCAGATAAACGTGCAGATAAACAATCTGCAATAACCGGCGAGCTAAAACATGTGTGGCTTCCCGATGATAGCTGACAGAAAAAAAATTCCGCTACAGTAGCTGGGTGTGTAGCCACGTTTTGTACTGATAAGGATGAACTGAGTGGGCTGAGCAAACCAGAAACGCAAGAGAAGAACAAATTAAGCAACTGTGATTTAGGTCCCATCCATACGTATACGTTTCCGTCTCCAAATGAATATTTTTACGTCTTTCTTCCACAATTTAAAACGTCATAAAGATATAAGTCAACTCTCATTCGAAGTTTGGATTTTCACTTTCAATTCAAAGTTTCCCTAGCCATCGATACGACCATGAATGTCACCATGAATCAATGGTTATTCATGGCAAAGTTGCATGGGTGTAAGATTCCCATATGGTCTAGCGGTTAGGATTCCTGGTTTTCACCCAGGTGGCCCGGGTTCGACTCCCGGTATGGGAACACATTTTTTGTGGGCAAACTTTGCAGGTGTTTTATATTTTCATCAAGCACTTAGGCCAGTTAAGTTGAATCTATCAAAGTGAGATCTTTTTCAACAACTCTACTACGAGAACTTTCTAATTAACTCGTTACGATTCAGCTTAGAAGAAAGTACAGTAGTAATCGATTAAACTTTTCTCAACCATTCATGTGGTTAGGTTAGCAAAATAACTTAGGATCTCCATTTCACTCACCTTCAAATATTCAACTAGTCTTTACACAGAGCACAGAATTCAACTAAAATTTCTCTTAAGAACCACTGTTAACTGTCTTCGCTCAGTCTCAGAATAAAACATCCGACCATGTTACTTGAAGCAAAACAATTTGCTAACAGGAGAATCTTTGTTTACAATTTTTGCCTCATTACCATAAGCGATACAGTTTCTGATGGAGCTACAAAGAGATTAATACTGAATATTGAAAGGGCACAGCACGATTAACTGTCCCAAGAAATTTGAGCGCGATGTATTGAATACTTTTTGTGCGACGATGGTTTAAAAGCTCAAAATTTTACAAAGAATGTATGAGCTCATTAGCGCTTTTGCCACACAGAAATTTTGATGTTTTTGAAAGCCTATTTCTCCTCGAATATCACATCCAAAGAGCCAAAAAACTCGCCACTTACTAAGTTTTACAAGCTCTTTAAGTGTTTTTAGTAAAATCGTGTCTAGCGTGATGCCTTCTTTGCGCAAAGTTAGCTAAAGTTGTATGTTAATGAGGAAAATGTAAACAATGACGTCAGCAAAGATTTGCCTATTCCCATACCGGGAGTCGAACCCGGGCCGCCTGGGTGAAAACCAGGAATCCTAACCGCTAGACCCTATGGGATTCCATGGAGAAGGGCACAAAAAAAATAGTAAAAATAGATAACAAAGAGAAGAAAGGAATGGGGGATCAGTACAATTGAAGTAAAAAAAAGAAAAGAAAAATGATGAAGATTTAAAACTAGATTTTTTAGCCAATAGTAATAGACAGACACCACTATAGCCGAGACTCTCGGCAGACCGAAGTGCTCTAGTGTAACGGTATTCCATTTGTTGCTATTCTTTGCTTGTCTAGTTGTCCCATATGGTCTAGCGGTTAGGATTCCTGGTTTTCACCCAGGCGGCCTGGGTTCGACTCCCGGTATGGGAATGACCTGCCTTATTTTTCCTAGCAATATGATGAGCTTTTTTTCTGATGCAATGCGATTAAGAGAAGATGCGATTCAGTAACGTTCTGAAAGTGCATTCAGTCAAAACCCTCATGACCGTGAATCGCTCAAAGCAGAGCTGTTATAACGAATTTTGGGATTCAACTCAGTGATGGATAGACTATTAGAGTTTTTGTCTCCTGGAAAGTAAGATGCTTGGCTGTTTTATAAGTAAAACGACTACTTGCCTAGCAGTTTACAGACCTCGCGCGGCTGAAGTTTCCGTTATTATTATTATTATTATTATTATTATTATTATTATTATTATTATTGGGCGCCTAATTAATTGTTATTGACTAGAAGTGATTACCTCTGCCCCAGTTTCCTCTTGGCTATCAACATACACTTGCTCACCAGAAAGTCGCGAGAAGATCATATCAACTAAAGAACCCTCTGTGCGGATACTGAACTTATCTAATAATATACGCAAGCTTATATGAGACAATAAATAATTTTCGCAAGCACCATTTATACCATTTAATAATTCAAACTGTATTTCTGCCAAAAAAATTAATTAACAACTTTCTAATTGGGTTAAATGTTAAGGGTAATTAAATATCTGGGCCGGGTTGTTCAAAGCCCGATTAAGCCAACCCAGGATTAGTGAGAATTTTGATCAGTTTCAACTTTGTAACTTTTCGGTGAGGTTTTCTGTTTATATTATTTGTCTTTCAGATTTGAGTGTTAATAATCTTAAACTGCACGATACATAAGCAATTGAAAACAATTTTATACAAGAAAAATTGATACTTTGGTTAACTTTTAATCCTGGGTTAGCGTTAACCGGCTTTCGAACAACCCGGCCCTGGGGCCTGTTTCTCGAAAGCCCCGGAAAGTTTTCGGGCCCGAAAAGCCATTTTTAATCAATCGGTATTTAAAGACAGAGAGGATTACACGCCTGAAACTTCTTGTACGAAATGGAACCTCTGTTTATACTAAGAATATGTGAAAATAACAGCACTGTAATCATTAGATTCGAGATTTTGGTATGGCTTTCCGGTTGCGAAAACTTTTCGGGACCTTCGAGAAACGGGCCCCAGCTGGACCGTGGGAAAATGCCGGCGTTTAAGGTCATTCCGCTGAAATAGAACCTGCCCTGAGATTTCTGTGAAACTTTACCTATCGATTGTTTACATTATAGGAACTTAAATTTTGAAATAAAAATGAGGGGTCCCCATGTTCGTTTAGGAGCAAAAGCACCTTGTATATTGACGATTTACCTCTATGGCGAGGTCCAGCTGTAAAGAAAAAGCCGCCATTTTGTAATGCGCGCGCGCTAATCAAGCGTGAAATTATGCGCAGAAGGGATGCGCAATGCAATACTGGGGAACAACCTTAAGTACATTGCCAGGAAAGTTTGTAGACGAAAATTCGTGTTTTAGTTTTAAATACAAAACTCTGAGTATAAAGCAACTTAAACTTTAACAATCTTGAGCACGGTTCCTATATGGTCTGGAGGTTGGAATCCCCGCTTTTTATTCAGGCGGCCCAGGATCAAATCCCAGAATTGTAGATTTTTTACTTCATGATGTAGAAATCCAAGAACAAAATGCAAAAAGTCTTAATTTTGTAGAGCAAATGAAGACAAAATCATAAATGTGTACACCCTGGGTGCCAGAGGATTATTTGTTTTCGTGGTGAAGCCGCTACGAAAAGACCCTCTGGCACCCAGGGTAAAGTTTGTACGATGAGGAAATGTTTTGACCGACATTTTCGTGAAGTTTCCACAAAAGCAATTAGTTCTTGTTGTTCTTCCTGCTCTGAGCAATATCAGAATAATGTCTCCTTGCTGAAAAAAAATGTCGCATTGTCATTGACCGAAAACGGGAGGGAAGATGTGGCTATATCTCGTTCTAGGAATTGAAACAAATGGAATAAGTGTTCGACGTAGCTTCGATGGCTGCGATTGTCGAGACAGAACTATCCATAACCCTAACTGACCTTAGCCCAAAGCTCCTGACTGGTTGATTGCGAGCATGAAACTAATCACAAAGTACATGGCGAAATTGAAGTTCAAAAGTTCAACTCTATTCTCATTCCTATTTATTATTTTTATTTGACTAATGTTTTGAACATTGAGTTATCTAGCATAGTCATTTTAAGAAACGCTACGTAAGTTTAGTGACCATGAAGCATTTACTCGACTACATGTGCTTGCATGTTGAAGTTTTCGGTACAGGCACGATGATTTTATTTCCTCCCCGAGCGACACCGACGTATTCTTGTTCGCTTAGTAAATTGCACACAATACTGATACATGTACACAAATTTTCATTGCAAATAAGCGGCATTCTTAGCGAAGTTTTTCGTTTCTACTTCGGTGGCTTTATTATGAATGTCATTCCAAGTGGTGGTGTCAACGATAAATTCATAAAGAAACGCACGTCAAACGAGCTCATTTACGTGTTACCCTCTGCCTCCGACTGCTGAAAAGCACGACAGATATGAGTGTAAATCTCTCCCCTTGGCTACGTTGGTTTGCCTTTTGTCCTTAATTATGAGCTGTAATTTTGAAACTTCTAGCTGATTTTTCTGCAGCCTCAATCATTACTAATATTTACATACTGATTTTGAAGCTAAGCCTGTTTTGTATGCAACAGACTGAGCAGAACCTCTTTTAAACACAACTAGACCTTAGCTTACGTTCATCTTTTCAGAAAGAACTGGATCGCTTTGCTCGAAATTAATTTAAATTGACCGACACGTTACGAGGGAAAAGCAGAGAAGAGGAGCTACGATCGGAGGATGCCACAATATAGTAGCTACCATTCCGATAAAGCGTTTTTTGAAAAAGAAATTTTCTCTGCTTCTTGCAAATGAAACAGTTCTCACCTCTGAATAAAACAGCAAGGACGATTACACCCGAATCAAATTCATTTTCCCCTTCGCATAACTAGTCACAACTACAACTAAGGCATTCACTCCACAAATACTGAAACATGTTATGAAAAATAGGTAAATCAGTGAAGACAGCCTATAAATAGGCTGTTTATGTCATGTAACATTTTTTCCAAACCATAGTTAATAGAGAGAATTGGTTATGAAGCCCGTCAGAGTTCTTTGTTTTATTTTTTTGTTCACTTTTTTTGGCGTTGGCCGTGCACAAAACACAATTATAATTCTTTTTTTTTTCTGACTGTGGAACTAAGTAATAGAAACATTTAAGATACATAATTCATGCATAGTGTACGAGGGTAACACAAGAGACTGTACACGGTCATGGACCTTCTAACATAAATCTCAGACTATCTTGGTTTGCTCCTCTGATGTTTGTGAGGTCTGTAACCATACTCCCTTCTATTAACTATGTTCATGCATAGCACAAGATTATTCATGCAACTGTATTTACTGATTATTCAGAACCCACTATAAGCTCGAGGACACCAACCACTGAGCAAAATAGACCAAAACACAATGTCTTAGGATTTAAAAGCGGCTAAATTAGAAAAAACGTTAGAAATAGGACATTTGCGAGCAAAAACACTTTTAAATTATCTTAGCTATCAGGTCAAAGATAAGGAAATCAAAACAAAATTGTGTTGGTGTGTAGTTCAATGCAAGAAAAACAACTCTTGAGAACAACAAGTTGAGGAACTGAGAAAATTCATCGGTGTGTATGACTAAACTGAGAAAGCGAATACCATTGTTTTTAGAAAGAAATTACAATATATGTTGAAAACGAATCCAGCACATGTTCTCGTGCTGAGGTTTTGGGCAAGACACCTAACTATCATAGCGACTCTCTCCACCGGTTAGGAATATGAATAAAAATAGGCAATGGTGCACCTTTCGAGCAACCTGGCTGCAAAACATCTTCATGGTAATCTATTATAACAGACCAGCGTCCCATCCCGCAGTCTTCTCGTTATTCAAATACCCGAGTATATAAATATCGTGTTTCTTACCTCTGATCGAAACAGCTAGGAATCTTTCCCCATGTCACGAATATGATCCTAAGTCCATGCACAGGTCTGTTTCATGATAGAGGCACTCCCTTAAATTTGGTACGAGAATTGTACTAAATATTGTTGGATGTGATCTATACATTTGATCTTTGCTGCACAATCAGCTTTTTCTCGCATCACAAAAACTCCAGCTATGCTCTGATTCTTTAACATAAGGAAGCGAATCATGATTCTAGTGCGCTTATTCTGAAAAATTCGGATGAGACGACTATAGCGGGGCGTAATATTTACGTGTCCAGTTCTATAATTTATATTCTTTGAGACACAATCGTTTACAAGCTCGTTTCATTTTTCAACATCACAGTTTTTTTAGCCATTTAATATAAAAACAAAGCTTTACTCCTCTACTTGTTCGTGATTTAGCTTCCTGTCGCAAACTTTGAGGAACATTACCACAGGTGTCATATTCCTAAATGTATCATTACAGTCTGTCTCGAGTGAGCGAATCATCCTTCAAAATGTGTTTGTGAAAGAACCTGTTTGGTAGCTGAACATGTAATGTAGGTCTACTCGCGAACCTATCCACGGTGAGACCTTATACCACCTGGTTAGTGTTTGAAAATAGAAAAAAAAAAAATGATAGACGGAAAATAAAGCTTAACTCTTACTTTTTTTCTTGGCAATGTTAGTATCACATTCGAACGAAAATATTGCTCAGGATATAATCTAAAAGAACTTTTTTTTTTTTTTTTTTTTTTTTATTTTTTTTTTTTTGGGGGTTTTTTTTTTCCCTTATCTTAACTTTCTTTTACTTTTTTCATTTTGTTACTAACCCCCCCC
>Ga0126338_10003425_pt1 | contig 11118 bp, 4 predicted proteins | sample OrbCmetagenome_2_FD_92529 | JGI IMG/M metagenome (GOLD analysis project Ga0126338, IMG submission 92529) | Coral microbial communities from Petempiche,Puerto Morelos, Mexico - Orbicella C C metagenome | ecosystem: Host-associated > Invertebrates > Cnidaria > Coral | place: Petempiche,Puerto...
GGAGGAGGTGCAGCCCCCACTCTGAATTCAAGATATAATGGAGGCAGAAAATCCTCCCTGCAACTGTCATCAGATGATAGTGAAGAGGAAACATCATTTCAGTATAAACACCAAAACATCAAGCGAGGTAGCAATGGAGCCTGTTAAACATCCAACTACTTTTAAGCTTGTCAAGAGGATGATATAGTCGTCTGTGACACTGGAAGTCCAAAAGGTTGTGTTGCTTTGAGTAGCTGCCATGTGTGATGATGCAACAGGAACTGAATCACCACCAGCAGCAGTTAGTAACTAGTCTTCATAGCTTCATAGTGCAGTAGTGGTGTGTTCACACAGACATTACCTTTCAGCCAAATTCTGGTTTCTGAATTTTGTTTTCAAACTGTAAAATGCAAGTACAGCCAAGCTAAGGTGACCACCATTAGTTTTTAATTAGTAAAATCTCAAGAGTTGAACATACTAGAGAAATTCTCGGGGAGGGGCCTCCCGTATAGCCTGGGAACGCAGATGTATTTCCGGCTGTAGCTTATCTCCGCCAAAAATAACGTCTGCGAACCTGAGCCAGGAAATGATTTCTGTGATGTAACGACTTTTGTTTCTCCTCGGCCAATCAGATTCCATGATAGAATGAAACTCGAGTGCTCCTCGCAGCAAATACCTCGCGCTGTAGTTCTGGGACTACTTGAGCTAAACTGTGATTGGCTTAAAATTCCTACATCACAGAAATCGTTTCCTGGCTCGGGTTCGCAGATGTTATTTTCACCGGGGACAAGCGACAGCCGGAAATACGTCTGCGTTTGCAGGCGTCCTCCCATATAAAAAGACGGGGTTGCTTGTTGTACCTTTTAGGGGTTACAAACACAGTGTTGGTACCTCTTGGGGTGTTCAGCCTCAAAAGGTCCACAGTGGCAGCTTTTACAGTACCTTTTAGGGTATTATAGCCAAAACATATATGACAGGAGATAATGTGTTGTGTTGGAAATTGGTACCTCTTAGGTCTGAAAAACATTTCAAGCTACACCCAAAAAACAGGATCTTGGTACCTCTTAGGGATTGTTTTCAAAATTTCCAACAAGCACCCCCGCCCTTATTATATGGGAGTCTCCCCCTCGGGGAGGAATTATGCAAGAAAATCAGTTACACATAAAGAGCAACAAACAAAAGCAATTTCCCCCTGACAACTTCATCACTGTGCAGAATTCTTATCATCAACTAAGTTGACGACCAGGAAGTGTCCTTCACAAAGTGTTTAAGTAACTACTGTGTGGGCTGTGATTGTGTCAGTGTGAGTTCATTTAAGAGCTAGAAAACATGTTCCTGTCATGCACATGCTACATCTTGAGTTAGAATGCATGTGTCCTACATCACAAGTTTGAGCATGCACATTTTCTTGGACATTGCAAAAAGGAAACATTTGACTTGCTCCTTGTGTATTGTTGAGTTAAGCACTTGTTAATTTTTAAGAACATACAATGAGAAATGCAAGAAGCTCTTGGTTGTTCCATGCTTCTCTATGCACTTCTCTTCTCCATGCACTCCTGCATTATCATTTCCTTTCAATTTTTTGGTGTACATATCATTGATAGAACACTGGCATGACAATTTTACAGTAAGGTGCCATGTTTACTTGCCTGCATTTCAAAGGTGACATAGTTTTATATTTGCACCTTACAATTTTAGCGGCCAATAAGAATAATTGTGTTAACATTAACCAGTGGCCAATCTTTTGTACACTACACTGAGGTAACTGTCTTAGTTATAGCACAGTTTGCAAAGTCACAGTATCAAATGTAGTACACATAAGTGTTCAGCCTAGTCCAATGATACACGCTCATACTCTTGGCCTGAGCAAGTTCATCAGAATTGTAATTTTCTTGTTGTTTGTTGCTGGCAGATGTAAATTATTTATATGTTTTAGCCCTGTTCGTAGGGACTTCATATGGAGGACAGAAAGTGTCTGTATTGACAAGGTCTGTGTTTTCATAAGCGTCTTAATCTAAGAGAACGTGTAGCAACTGAACCAAAGTTCTAGCAGTCATAATAACAAGGTCTCTGTATGAATTGAGAATCCATAAAGTACCGTAGGTTTTGTCAGTCGTAACCCAGTATCAGCTCTAAAAGTAAGGTTCAGCGAGTATTTATCAATAAATTCTTCTAGAAAACAAACTATGGCAAATATGTGCAAGTCCTGTGAGTAGAAATGTTTTGATTACCTAGGACCAGCTTGGGAAAACTGTTTAAGTCCTGCTATGCTTTTGGCAAATCTGTGCCAACAATGTGCAGGATGAATGAAACTGATTTGCCACATAAATGTTTCCTGTTTACCTTTTTTATACACATTTCCTTTACAAGTTGGAGCCACAAATTAGGCTGAGAGATCGTGGCATGTAAATTTAGCCAAAGAGCATTTTCGGGCACCAACACTTAAAGAAACAGCGCTGGTACCGGTAATCCAGAATCTGGGGTTTGCTTCCCATTAGAAGGATGTGTCAAAAAGATAATTTACATTATTTTTCCACTTTTTACACTTGTATATCAGTGATTCACACATACCTGTAATTAGGCAAATGTTGTCCCAAACCTTATCTTTTAATTCCATATTTATATTTTGTACACTAACCCACATACAGTGGCTGAAAACGATCACATGAAATTGTGTTTTGGGTGCAGAAATGAAAGCCATGATTTTCAATTTTATATTTAATACACTAGATTTCTATTGTTATCCTTTTGAGCCACTTTACATATTTTAATCACTATATTTTTGTTAAGTTTGGAAATAAAAGTTATAACAAAAGATCATTAACATTTGTCTCGTTAAAACGTGTGAATAGCCAGTGTAAACAGTGTATCAGTAAATGTTTGGCTAGCACACTCTGCTATAGTTAATTGCAGTTTCTCTTTGGGAAAGCTTAGTAATTCTCGGTACTTGTACTTTGAAATTGTCTACTTGGCAGGTCACAGCTGTCTTAAACTCTCAATATTATTATATGGCCCCCTTTAACTTAAATCCCAAATTTGAAATATCTGTCCATGGCACTTAATAAACTGGAGGAAATATGGTAGATAACACATTAACCTGTGTTAATTATGAATTTACACATTGTTTATGATGGTTGAATGATGATTAGACCGGAAGCCTTAGTTTTCTAAGGCTATACACTTCATGAGTGAATGTCATGACAAGGGCAGATGGTGGCTGGTACCTTGGAGTTGCAAAATTAATAGGGCGTGACTTGGGCTTCGCTCTCGGAAAGGGTAACAAGGAGCAACGAAGTAGACTACCACTCTTAGAAACCAAGGGCAAATAGTGTTAATTTTTAGCTAGGCACTACAAAGACATTATGCATCATTCTGAGCTTGACTTCTTGGGTGATCGCTGATGAACGAGGCCTTATTTACCATCATCTTGTATAAATCGAGAGCTCATAATCCAGGACAATCCAGCTGTCTTTATAACAGAGTTCTGACTAAATTTCCTTCAAATAAAAATATACCCAAATTTTTATCAGCATGAGCAATGACAGAAAAACCACGCGCTTATTGTCACGCTCATCGGTTTATTGAAGAGTCGCTGAACAGGGGTCACATAACAGACATTTAACAGACAATTTCCTTTCTTTAGCAATTCCCCTCGGAAACAACGAAATGATACCAACAGAAAAACTCTTCCTCATATACCACAGAAGAAATCGTTACACCCCTTTCATTTTATGTGTGAACTTGTGAGGGGTTACAAGGATTACACTGTGCATGTCGCTGTACCAGACGATTTTGGCGCGAAAATTTATATTTGCCAGGGGATTTGCCCGGGAATTCTCTATCGAACGAACGCAGTATAATGGTACCGAAACCAGCACAGAAACAGAAAGAACTGTTAGTCAGTAAAACGATAAGCGAAAGCGAAAAAAAAACGGTGGCGAACAGGGAAAAACTTGGTTAGCTGAAGCTGATAAGCGATCAGTGAAAACGAAAAAGTTTTGACGACGGAGCTGGCGTCCTGGCGCGGTTACCAAGCACGCTAGAAAGCAACGGCTTTTGTTTGATGGAAGCTAATGGCGGACATTTTCTATAACAGGGCCGAAGAGTGAGATCTAGTGGTGTCAAAAGTTGAAATTTATTGTACAAGATGGCTCGGAAAACGTGCACGCCGTTCTGCGACAAGAGGAAGAACTGTCCAAAACACCATGATCTGCTCCTTGCCGTTGTAAGCTGCTCGGACATGAGAGATAAGCGCGGGAATATGTCTGAGTTCGAAGAGACTGTGAAGTGTTTTCTGAAGAAAGGCTGGAAGCGAGAAGATGAAATCCCTGATCCTGTCAAGAACTATCGGTTTCCTCTGCTACACTGGGCGGGAGTGCTGGGAAAATGCAGAGCCATGGAATGGATGATCAAGAATGGTAGGTGTCGAGCTTGCTAGAAGTGATTGTTTGCTTTTAGTTTTAAGTCTTTAAACTTATTGAAGATATGAAACTTAATCTAAGCTTATAAATGTTTGATATTTAACTTGTGTGGTATTGCTCTTTGGGTGAACATTAAGGTAAGGTAACATTAAGGTAACGCCAAGGTAGCAGAAGTTACAGAGTCTGAAACGTACGCCACCTTGGACCCTCCAATCTTATTTTGAAGTTTGTGTGCCACTTGTGTGGCACACAAATCTCAAAACATGAACTTACTGAAAGCACTGCAAACCGAAAGCTACAACACTTCATGCCACAGGACTTTAAGGTGGAACCTTGACCATTTTTGCAAATATCATGAGAGACATTTTTTTCACCCCAGGGACGGTGAGCCGGTAGGCTGGGGGGCTTTAGCCCCCCCCCCCCCAATTTCAAGCTAAAAATACATAAAATAATAATTTCACAAATATTTCCAGACCCCTACAAGTTAGCACCTCTGGCGCTCCCTTGTAAGCCCCCCTCTCAATTCAAAATATGCTCCAGCATCCCTGAACCCGTGCAGGCTCGTGTGGGTCAGTAGATGCAAGTTGTTGTCAGGCCCCCCTTTCCCCTTGTAACACATAGGGAATTTCCTGGAAAAATGGAGAAACAAGGGTTTGATACAGTTACAGCCAGGTGGCACAGAAGATCCCTAGGTTATGAATGTTTTCTGATACTATGAAAGACAATGCCAGTAAAATAGCGTCACCTGGTTGGGCCTTAAACAATTATTATCATAAGTGGTTATGATTTTTTGGATCATGTGTACTTTAGACACGCACTGCCAGTGTCCACTGATGTTGCTAACCACCACTTGATCAACGTGTGGGTTGACAGTTGGTTGAAATGAGGTTAAGAGTCTGTTTTCAGTTGGTCCATATGTTGGTCAAGTCAAATTTATGCTAAACTTGACAGACCTGCTGCCAAGAACTGCTTGACATGAGAAAAATGACAAACAATTGTACTTCATGCATTCATACTACCTGATACCACCTGATACTTTGACCTTTCAAACAACCTTTTATTTGGGGTACAAAGAAAAATAAGCTAAGCATGACAAACAAATTGTTCAAATTGAACATAGTATTGCTAAGAATCCCAAATGGCTGGAGACAAACCAGTTGGCTATTTGCAAGCACTGCCGAGGATTTGAACTCAGGACTACCCTGGTCGGGGTGGAACTTGACCTGGGGACCACTGGATGGTGAGTCCAATGTGCTGACCACTCAGTCACATCGCATCCTTCTTCACTTACTGTAATTGTAAGGTGGGAAACTTACGATCAGTTGAAGTTTAAACGATAACAGGGTTTCTGCTTGTCCTAGGAGGTGTTCCTGAATAAAAATAGATTAAAGGTTTCTGTGGCGTAGCTTTCTTTGTGTGCAAACCTTGATTTCTTTTTCTCAAGATATTCTCAACATCTCTTTTCCACTTGCGGCAGTCAGGCAGAAAATGACTTTTTCTCACCTCCTCTTACTTAGTTAATCTCAGGGTTTGCTGAAATATCTGTCTGACTGTCTGGAAAAAGCAGACATTTGATTTCGACAAGTAAATCTTTGGCAAGGCTTGTACTAAAAAATCCTTGTTGTGCTGAGTAGCACATAAGGCCATTAAAAAGGAATGTCAGTGCTCTCTGTCAGACGACCACGCCTTATTTGGCTTCAAGTCAGGCCTGCCACTAAGGGCTAAGTAGAAGGAAACCTTAGTGCTCAAGATGTGTTGATAACTGTAGCAAAGCCAGAAAACAATAATAATGTTATCTGTGATAAGAAGGTACATGTCTTGCAACAGGTTCCGTTAAACATTCAGGCATGGCATCACAATATTGTAGACCTTGTCCTTCATTTAGAGTGCTTACTGTGAAATTCAGTGATATATAACCCTATAAAATGTTAAACCTTAATCTTATGTCTTGTATGGGAAGCATTTACTTTGAACTTGGAAGTGATATTCAATGTCAAGCCCTCTCAAAAAAGAAGAACAGAAAGTTGTCCAGTAAGTTTGTGCCAAGGCCAAATTTTATCAACAGAAACCATGCAGACTGACAATCTCTATATGCCAGACCACAGTCTCTTTTTGGCCTTTTAACATAACACCCTTCCTAATAACATAGCATATAGTAGTACTGCATATGAGCCAAGTGGCCCATCAGGACAGAGCTTATCCCGGTTCCTCTAGTGTGAAGCAACAAGGAATATTTCTACTCCCTCTGGATGGGATGCTAGTCCATCACAGGGTTTTTTTTGAATGGAATTTTTATTTACAACTTGAACACTTACACTACTTACATTACTGATGTTATAATTACATTTACACTTACAATACACTTGCTACTTATACTACTTATACTTACACTACTTATACAATTTTTTTTTCTTAAGTGTTTAAAAGAAACAATTCCTCAAAAATTCTCCATTTTTTTTTAAACAGATTGATGTTATTCAATTTAAAGAAAATATACTTTTCGGTGTGATGTTTATTTAATAAAATTTTTTCAAAGTGGCTGAAATATGGTTTCGTTTCTTTACACCACAGATCCATCTCCCCCGTGAAAAATCCTTAAATAATCTCGCGATATTCTAAAGAGAGGCAAACGCAACTATTAAGTTTATTTAAAATTTTTTCACATATCTCATTCCAAAAGGAAGTAGAAAAAGAACAGTCAAAGAAAATATGAGATATGGTCTTCGTAGTCTGATGACAGAAGGAACATTTGGGGTCAGAAATCTATCTTACAAAGTGATTCATTTGTATATAGAATAGAATTCAGTACTTTATACTGAAAAGAATGTACATACGGTTCATTTGCAGCTCGCATAAGGTTCATTTGCATCGCAGGGTTGCCTCCAGTATTAAATTTGCCAGTACCCATTTGTACACCTGGGTGGAGAGAGGCACTGTGAGTAAAATGTCTTGCCCAAGAACAAAACACATTGTTCCTGGCCAGGGCTCAAACCTGGACCACTGGATCCAGAGTCGTCTACCCTAACCCTGAGGTCACCTCATCTCCACAGTAGGTTAGAAGACTAGCGTTAAAAGTAAATGGCAAAATGTACAAATATCACAAACTGGTCCTTGATCAGAGTTCATGGTGTTTCAGTGCAAAGGAAGAACCATCAATAAACATTTTCATGCTTTCTTCTGTCTTGATTGAACACTGTGAACTCCAATTAAGCTATAGAAAACTAATAAAAACATTCCTCAATAACTTTTGGCAATTTTGCATTAATTTTACACTTTTTTGGGACAGTCTTTCTCAAAATAGCTGTAGACCAACTAACAGCTGCACTTCCAGAGTATTGGCCAACATGTATTGGTAGTGTCTTTTGACAGTCTTCTTGCTCCTTCTGGTGCATGGGCCAACAATGGTGTTTTTCAAGCTTCCCCCAGCCTGAGCTAGCCTCTCCAGCTACATCCAGGTATACCTGATTGTCTTCATATCCTATGTGTGATCCTTTTGTCACATGGTTCTTGGCCTGTCTCTCTTATGTTGACCCTGTGTATTCTACTTGTAGGACCTGACGTTCAGTTAATGCTAGATGCTGGGTTTTACATTATGTGGCCCAGCCATTGCCATCTCCTCTGGAGAATCTCTTCATCGACTGGAACTTGTTCTGCTCTTTGCAGATAGTCTCCAGCCAGAGGATTCTTTGGATTTTGCACAACCTCTTGTTTATTACATGTAGATTCTGGATCTTTCTGGATCTTTCTCAGATGTCCAGATTTCCCACGTCTCTGCTCCATGTAGTTATACTGGCTTCGCTTTTGACTGTTGTTGGTCAATATTCAACTTTGTTGTAATTATGGCAAGGTAGTCATACAGTAAACGCAGGCATTCTGATTGATTTTTCCTTAGTCACAAATTTGCCATATGCACCGTTTCATCATAAGCAGTATATGACCCATGAGCCATATGATAAACCACTTAAACCTAACTTGCTCAGGCCATACTGGGAAATATTGGCCCTTGGTTAATTTTGTCAGACTGAGTGCGGTGAGGTCCGTACTGCCCCGAGCTTGGGCCAATATTCCTCAGAACGGCCCTCGTGCTCTGTTAGGTTGATATGTCTCAACCAACATATCAACTGACTCTTGACTGCATTTCCACCTGACATGTTGACTGAGTAGCCATTCTTGGTATCTGTCAACACTCTGCTCGGGGGTCTTTTAAGTACACAATTTATTTTTTTTCATTTTGACTGACTTAAATGTGAAGAAATGTTCCTTTCAACACTTACCTTTGCACTTCCCTTTCCCTGTTACTCTTTGGACACTGACATTTCTAGTGTATTCAGAAGAAATAACCAAAGTAAAGGAGAATGAGGAACCAAGTCTCTGTTTCCATTTAATGTGAAAAGGTAACAAAAAGTTGCCAGTTTTCTCTAACTGTGATTAAATTTTCATCCCTTGAATTTTTATATGTATATAGAATTTCACAAAAGATTAAAAATGCTGTTTACCATTTGCAAATATCTGCATTTGTTCGGGAGATATTTAGCTTTGAAAAAGGTGTAAAATATGCAAGTGAGAAGACTGATGATGTCAAACACTTAACCCAATATTCCATCAGGTATATAGATACAAATATCTTGGTCAGTTTGTAGCAGAGACCAGTGAAACTTGGTAGGCTGAGAGTTCTACAGGCAACACACCTTAGCTATAGCACATTCTGTTCCCATGGCAACTCACTCTTTTCCAGTCCCCACCAACCAGATTTAGAAATTTAAGTGATTTTCAGCTTGAGAAACAAGGCTACAAACTCGACCTACAATCATGGACAAATTGTGTTGGAAAATGCCAAAAACATAAAATCATAACCATAATACCTACAGAATAAGTGTCAGCACCCAATTCCCCCTTTCAGTGTTGAAAAATGGTAAAATGCAAAATTTGTGTTAGATCAAAGTGTTTTGGCAACATTGTACAGGGGTGGGGACGGGCAAAAATCTTGTGTATAGAATGAATCTTTTTCCAACCCTTGTGACCAAGGTTGTAGATTATTTGTATGGTTGCTGGATCATGCAGATGAGGCACCACTGGTAAATATCAAAATGGAATGCCAAAGGTGGCCAGAAAAGTCTTTAAAATCGGGTAAGTCTGGAACCTGTGTATGTTGCTGTGGTAACAAAACTGTCAACATGGCTCGAAATTGCGACTCACTGGTCGTGAGCAAAAATCGAGTGTTGGCAACCAGATATTAAGAACCGGTCGCCAGTGGGCGACTCACCTTTTCTTCTGTCAACCTTTGAACCTCAATGGAAAATCAACCTTACTTGTGGATGAAAGATATAATTTATACAAATAGACACAACTAAACAAACCTGTGATTCTTCAGTCACTGAATAGATTGCCATTTTGTTTCAGCAGCTTCTCAATGAAGAGATATCATGGGTGAATTAGACAATGTGTGCATGGAGCCTGGTACAACTAACAACAATGTGGTAGAACAGGGGCCTAAATCCAATATGTCAGTCGCCTGCACACGCCAAAAAATTACATAGACATGAAACTAGATGAGGAAAAGGAGGAAACATGAGATCATTACTGAAGCTGCTTTTACACTGATTATTATTCCTTATTTTGTTGCTGTGTTCTTCCTTTTAAATTTTACTGTTGGATAAGCTTCTTTCTATGTAAACTTAGAATTATGCCAAAGATTGTTTACTTCAGGAAAATACTGAACAAGGAGAAAATCAGTGAAAAAAATGGCGACCCAAAATTACAATCTGGTGACGAAAATTTTAGGATAAGTCGCCACTTGGCTCATAAACAAAAAAGTTAATTTCGAGCCCTGTCAAGCTCCTGTTGTGGAGCACATTTAGTAGAATCTCACTGCAAAGATTTAAACATTTTTGATGCAAATTGGCTGAAACATCTTTCTTCATCATATTGATCAAAATTTGGTTGAGTTTATGATGTCATCACTTGGCCAATTTGCATATAATCCCTGGAATGAAAAGAGACATTTGAAAAAAGTAAACAGCATTTTTCTTCTCAAACATACTACTCATTTATACTTTAAAATGGCTGAGATAGGAAAGATGTGAATTTCATCATAGTAGGACTTTAAAACTGTTTACAATATTTTTAAAAACACATCAGAAAGCTATAACGGCATGAGCATATCCACAGGACCTAAATAGTACAAGCTGTGGACTGAAAAGGTTAAGATTAATGTCTTTTTATAACTTTTGTAGGTTTCAGTACCACAGTTCGCTCATCAGACACTCAAGAAACTGCTCTGCATCGATGTGTTCTCTGTTTACACTATACTAAAATACGACGTCTTAAGGAAAAGATTAGGCAGATGATAAACTTGCTGCAAGATTGTCTGCCACTCCAGGATAAGGCCTTGCAAACACCTCTTCATGCAGCTGCAACAAAGCTTATAACTGGCAATAAGTCAGACTATTATGAGGAGTGCTTAGGGCAAATGGTGGCAAAAGCAGCACAAATGCCTGCAAAGACGGCAGAAATATTGAATGCCAGGGACTTGCATGGCAACACAGCACTACATTATCTTGCACAAAATGAGATTGGGTTGGTCTCCCTTCGTGCCATAGTTGATGCTGGAGGAGACATATCAGTAAGGAATAAAAAGAAATTGACCCCCCTGAATATAGCAATGAATAATGGTTGCACACGTGTCATTAAGACCCTGTCAACTGCTGAGAAAAACTCC
>Ga0126338_10003426_pt1 | contig 11118 bp, 6 predicted proteins | sample OrbCmetagenome_2_FD_92529 | JGI IMG/M metagenome (GOLD analysis project Ga0126338, IMG submission 92529) | Coral microbial communities from Petempiche,Puerto Morelos, Mexico - Orbicella C C metagenome | ecosystem: Host-associated > Invertebrates > Cnidaria > Coral | place: Petempiche,Puerto...
CGCAAGGCAGTGCTCCCCCATTAACGCCAACTTGGGGCATTGTTTGTTTTAATTAGTAATTCGCGTGATAACCAAACAACAAGTCACGATTAGATTATTTTGAAAGGAACAGTTACATTAACCAAGAAATAGCACAAAGCCACAAAAAGTGCACATCGGAGAAGGAAATAAATTCATTTATAGAGGATGGATTAAGACAAGCACCCCAATTCAATTCAATTCACCCCAAGTCCTTTATTAATAAATAATTTTGCATTCTCTAATGAGTTCTGTTCTCTTTTTAGAATGGCGTTCACAATGTGGGTTGAACAGAGAAATGTCAAATCAGAAGCCAGTTGATGGAACGGCTAAAGCTTGGACTAGTGATGCACTTTTCAGCTTAAGACATCTCTAAAATTTAGCATTGATCAACTGCATTATTTATTAAAAATAACTACCTTATGTAAATACAACAACGTTCATCAATCCACAATCCAGGCAGCTGTTTATGAACTCTCAGTACTGTGACACTACACACTGTTTTGTAAAGCATTAGAGTACTCAGCTTTCAAAATAGGTGTTTGCATTACTTTGTGAGACTGGTAAGGATGATGATGAGAATGTTACTCCTAATATAGCAAGATCATGGTGACCTCATTCAAGTTGTGTTTATTTGGAAGTTTATTATTATCAGTAGTTTAATTATTTGTGTTACATGATTCTTTATTCCTGGTAACTGGTACATTGTCAATTGTGCACATCTAAGTAACCAGTGGGTACATTTAACTTATACCTGCCAACTCTTATACCTTGGGTGTAAAACCATATCTGTAGGTTGAATACTTCAACATGGTGCTTCTGGACATTGTCTAATAAATTTTTTTGTGAATAGCTGAAAAGTGTGAACAGCCTTACTGACACACCCCTCTTATTAACGTAAACTTGAACCAATGTAAGAATAAAATTGGTTGTGTCATAGAGGAGTTTGTGAACTTTATGGTAGCATTAGATGTTATTAACAAGAGTTTGTGGTCCATAAAAACATTATGGGGAATAAATATCTTTGTCTTGACAGGGTGTAAAGAAAAACAATTTTTGTTCATGCTTTCTTGTAAGCTGTAAATAGGATGTACAAGCCTGAACTTAATTAGTTCTTCTCACTCTAAATTTTCTTACCTTCAAGATTGATTAATTTAAAATTGAATTACCGATAATATAATATTATTACTTTGATCTCATGCTTTAGTACTTCTGTAATTTGAATTTCCTCAAAAATTCTTCATTGCTAGTCAGGCAAGCAATAATATTAATGATAGAATCCAGCAGCTTGACAGCATAATCCACTAACCCCAACATACTGGACACAACAGGACTTTCTTTGCATGCTGCTTGAGAACTCAGGAAATCTTTGGAATGTCCTATGTCCTTGGAAATCTTCAGCTGTCTTTATGCATGGTGCAGTAATCTTTCAAAATCTTGCAAATCCCAGGATAAAAATCTCACTTATTTGGATAGGAAAAGAAGTTGGCAGGTATTGTAACTAGGCTGAAATTTGTGACCAAAGTTTAAATTTTGACAAAATAAAAAAATATTCTGGAGATGTGGCTTTTAGTAGTAAGAGCACATAAATAGTGGCATGTACAGTGAGTCTAGAGATTGTGAAGTTTGACACTTGTTCAAATTTAAAGGGAACGGCAAGGCTGTTTTTTTTTTTACTGTCAACTACAGCTGATTCAGAAGCAATTTACTTTATGCACAGCTGAAACTCATTATGAGAATCTTCCCACTGTATGTCTACAGCTGTTTCAAAAAAGGTCATCCTACAGATGTGAAAAGGTACTATGGGTAGTTTTAGTTTACCACTGTTGATCGAACTTCAGTGAATAATGGTATTTTAGAAGGAAAAGTCACGATACGTCCACTGGTGGTTTTCTCAAAATAGCTGTACACGACATGCCACCTCAGGAACCCAATTTTGCAAAATCAGCATTTCTTCCGACCAAGAATTCGATACCCCATTTATGACCATTGCAGCTGACACAGTTGCCCTAAACATAAGTTATGAAGGGCTTTTGTTGACGGTCTTATTGATAATGATGAAAAAGTAGCTTCTTCTAAGAAACATACCCAATTCAAGACCAGAGTGCAAAAACCATACCCTGTTTATAACCAAAATGGCCAAAATTGATACCCTATTTATGACCAAAACAGCTGAAAAACCTTACCCTTTGGGGCCGCACACACCTATATAGCCCATATAAGGGAGTATTCCCCTGCCGGCAGGATTCTTGGCTGCCAGGCATATAGTCACTGTTTATCAGTTGCTGACATCAGATTGCTAAGCAAACATCACTACCACTGTTTGCAACCTCCCTGACAACCATAAGACCCATTACAGGTGCTTACGATCTGTCATTACACTTCTTTAAATTATCTCCTTATGTTCTACATGCAACTGATCTCTCAATCTTCAATTCTGTTACTTATATGACATGTAACAGGATGTCTCTATATTTGCTGTTACATTTAGAAATAAATGCCTAAACTAATTAAATTGGGTGGTACTCAGACTAAATCAATCAACAACCCTGTAAATTTAACCCACATCCATCATTTGTGGATAAAAAATTGTATTCTCTCCTGGTATTCCTCTACTATATTTAACCTAATGTTCCAGCCTTGATAGATCTGTCAATTCCAGGCCTGCCCATGCCCCTGCTGGGGATTTGATGGGCATGTGACAGGTTGTAGATCCCCACCATAGGGCATTTGATCACAAAGGGTTGCAAAAGGTTGCCTGGGGGGTGGGGCATTTGACAATCAAGCCAAATACAGAGAATAATAAATCCGTACTTTTTAAAAACAAAAGCCTGCTATGTTAAACATTAAAAGGATTAACCCTATGTAAAGGATGTAGATATTAATTCTCTTTTTGACATTTAACCCATGGGAAACTAGCTCATGCCCCATCACCACCCTCAAAAATTCATGTTGGTCTTTCACGTGCATGAGAACTGATGTGGGAAGTAAGCATGATGTGGGTTGTTGGTTGAGACAAAAGGGCCTAGAAGGTCAAAGGTAAGTTATTTACATTTTCATAATGAAAACAGATTGTATATTTGTTTGAAGCGATAAGACTTCTTCAAAGAGTTTTTTTTTCAGCATTGTCTTTGTAATTTTGTCTTTGTTTTTGCAAAGACCAGACCAGTGTGCATAACTTTTGAAAATGTTTGAATCAATTTCAATATTCTGTCTACAACACCATACCATAAAGTTGAGTTCATGACTAACAGTCAAAATCAAACTGTAATAAGCTATTTACCAAATAGATGCTGTTTCTTTAACAAAATATTAGATCTTATATGGACACGAGTGTTTTACTGGAAAATGCACCACTCGTGAAATTCATACGAAACCACATCCGGGACTTGAGTGGTGTATTTTCCATATCCTCACTAGTGAGGATATCGATGATTTCACTGATGTCAAGTTTGTCTCTTAAATTGTTCTTAAGTTTCTTGGTGTATCATCGAAACATCTTCGGGTCTTCCTCAAAAGTCTTCGGCAACCTTCGGAATTTTTCGGAAAATGTTTAGCAACATGAGTGTGACCTTCAGATAAGTTTTGGAGAATCTTCTGCAATCTTCGGAAAATTGTCAAAAATGCCCTTATCAGTATGTCTATATAATAAAAAGAACATTACACTTTAGCTTGAAGATATGAATTTTATGTTCTCGTGGCAAGAACAATATCTCACTCATTTACTGCGCTCACTTGTGAGATATTGTTCTTGCCACTCGAACATAAAATTCATATCTTCTCGCCATTGTGTAATATCCTCTATGTATTAGTACTCATCAGAACATGGCAATATCACTATAAAATATAGTTTGGACGCCATCAAGCTTGAATTAACAGAGCCGTAACACCCAAAATTACCACATTGTAATTTGATATGAACTACACTTACCCATGTTTTGATACACAGGTTTGCTTTGAATACCTTCTACTTATAAAGTTTATGAAAGCACTGCCATAAATCTCTATCCTGTTTAGTATAAGTTGTTCACTGTAAACAAAATGGTAAATAAATCAAACACTTTGATGGCTACTTATCTATGTACAGTTCTGGTATCCACCTGGAATGTAGCTAGCCATTTTTGGCTTCCAAGCCTGTTTCATACCTCGTAAATGCAGTGCAGCTAGGAAAGGTGGGGGAAGTCAAGTAGGCCAATGATTTGTTCGATTCATGCCTTATTACAGCTCAAGGTGGCTTATATATTTGTAGTTTGCAATGGCCTATGGATAAGGTGAATTGCCGCTGATCAAACACGAGTTCAAGCATTTTCTTAAGACATGATTTTCTGCATTCATTTTAAAGCAGCCAATCAGAAACCAATTTTTTTGCTATCATGATTACTTTCGGTTTTTTTCACTCTTTCTACAAAATAAAATTGATATGTTTAGTGGGCAGGCCTTGTCGAACGTTGTACAAATACCTAAAGAAAAAGATAAAAATACTGTGAAAGCATTGCTTCGCATATTAGATAAAACAGTGAAAACTTTTAACAAAAGCTGCAACCACTGGTGCACCCATTACATTAAACAGTGCAATCTAAATAAATAACTAGACGTGGGAAAGAAACCCCAAAAAAAGGTTCGGGACACAAGCACTAAAATGGTTTCCTTGAGTAGTTTTTTTTTTGTTTTTGTTTTGCAGTTTTCTCTTCTTAGAATGTTTTCTTAACGAAGTCACCCCGAAAACTCGTTCTATGAAAAGAAATATAATTTACAAGAACTGAAAAAATAAATATACCAAGAAAGTTTGTAAGCCTGGGCTTACTGGCTTAAAGGGAGCTACGCCCCTGTCCATACAAAATTAAGTTCTCAGAGGAATAAAGATGATTTCATCAAATAAAGTTTTTGAAAGCATTGTCATAATCTCTATCCTATATAACATGAATTTTACACTACAGGAAATGGTAAATGAGACAATTAAAAATCCGTTGATTGTCAAATATCTCTGGTCCTATTTTTGGGTGGCTCTGAATACCTGAAAAAGTACTGCAAAGCTCCTGCTGGAGACCTTTTGAGGATAAACACCCTACATGTAACAGGTACCAATACTGCTTTTTAAACCACAAAAAGGTATGATGGCGATCCTATGCTCCACTGGGGGCTATAACGAATGATGATGAAAAGGTATGAAGAGCCCCCCCCCCCTGTCCTTTTTATACGGGAGTCCCTCCATTATAATTATTATGCTTAAGTTAGCAAGTTACTTATTATTATGACTATATATAGCTTCTGTTAAAGTTAGTGTGTTATTATTATAACTGTATATAGTTTGTGCTGACTCAGTAATGTAGATGCAGATGTAGATGGGTCAACTTCAAATTGATAAAATAGCTATTCATGTGTTTTGATACACCCCATCAAGACACAGTTATGGAACTGTGAGGCTCCTGCCATTTTGAGAACGGTCTATGGATAAAATGAATGGACAAGCAGTCTGGGCCCATTTTTCTGGTGTCTCCTGCATTGCTGCACCTTGTTCTCCAAAGCTGGTCTGTAACATCGGTGTGTTGATAATGCCAGGATTTAATGGAACACAAGTCAAAGGTGCAGGTAGCTCTAAGGCCAGTGCTTTAGACAGCCCCTCAATTGCCCACTTGGTAGCACAATAAGGAGCCACATGAGGCGAAACGCTTCTCCCCCAGCCGGAGCTAAAATTGACAACCACGCCTTTTCCGGCTTTGATCATCTCAGGCACAAAATGGCGAATAACATTTGTGGTGCCTTTGATGTTGATATCAATGACATTGTTAAACTCCTCTGCTGAAATTTGCCACAGACAAAGGTTATTATTGGTGACAGAAGCATTGTTCAGAAGAAGAGTCGGCGCTCCAAAGCTTGAAATAGTTTCTTCTGACCAACGTTTCACATCCGCCTCGTTCACAATATCAACAACAGTAAACTGCTTCGATTTGTTTCCTTTACAAAACTCGTCGTTTAACTGACTTATCTTCTGTGTCGATCTTGCACATCCTAACACTACATGGCCTCTGGATGTGTACCATTTCACCATCGCAAGGCCTAAGCCAGAAGAAACCCCTGTAATAGCAATCACTTCTTGTTTGCTCGACGACATATTCGAAGACTAACGAAGACGGAATGTGTCTGGGGAAAAAAGACTGGAAACTAATGTTCTGTTACCATGGTAACTTCCGCCATAAAGGTTTTTTCTCTGAGTAGCGCAGTTACTTTGCACACAAAAACAGAAAGAATGCAGGAAGAAATAGAAAAAGCCAAAGCTTTTCTGCTAAAAACAAACACGACATCAAACAAAAATCTGTAAGTATGTACCAAATCCCCGTTATATGGCACAAGCTTACTTGTACGATGCTTACTTTTCCCTTTACTTCTGATCCAGGTATGACCATCTAAGTGAGGTGCTAAGCAAAATCTTAGACGAAAGACCGAATAACTGCATTGGTAAGGTGTCATTTCTCGAAATTTTTCTCAATCATTATCCTAATATTTGTCAGCTACTGGAGACTAACTTCTTTTCGGCTTTCGCTCTCAAGAGCGTGCATGTAAGCTTACTCTTGAACAATTTAAGCTTATGAACTACAGGTCAACGTTTGTACCATTTCAGTACCAGAAATTTCAAGCCTTTTTATGTATCAATGTATCATTCAGATCCAAAAGTTGCTATCTCCTCCACTTAGCAACCTGCAACCAGTTTACTTTTTTTTGAAAAAAAGGTAAAGTTCACGGATTATGGGTACTATTAAAAGGCATCCGCGGTCGAGTGTCGATCGTCATACCCTGGATCGACATCTCGATCAACACTCCATCGACTTAACAAATCGAATTTGGTTTAACGTGCTCTGTACTCTTATCGACAACGATATGCGTCATCACAGTGGTCAAAATGTTGTGGACTCACGAGGCGCAGCCGAGTGACTCCACAACAAATTTTGACAACTATGATGATGCATATCGTTGTTGATAAGAGTACAGACCATGCTAAACCACATTTCGATTTGTTTTTTACTACAATATCAACCTCAAAGAAAATGTTTTTTCAGAGCGCAAGCTGACAAAGGCATTGCATGACACATTGACGCGGGCAGCATTGTCTAGACTTTTATCAACAATGGCAAATTAGCCAATCAGATTGTGAGATTAGTAGCAATTGTGGTAAAAATCCTGATCGATACTTGGTCGACACTCCAACACCTGATCAATATCTCGACTGACACTTGATCAACGCTCAGTCAACAGTTGGTAGTTGGCTGAGTGTCTACAACTCATTTTCACACCGATTGAAAATTAGTTAAAATGCAACTGACTGTCAACTGAGATGTTGAGCGAGTGTTGAGCAAGTGTCAATCGAAGTGTCAATCGAGTATTGATTGAGTGTTAATCGAGGGTATCGATTGACACTTGACTGTGGATGCCTTTAGTACACATGATCCAAGTTCACTGTGGTAGCAGTTTACACGGTGAAATGCTCCACCATCGACTATCCACACAGACAATCACAAGTCCCCACCCTCTACAGTTTTTAAAGGAAGAAAGGATAAACAATTGTCAATGCAAAGCTTGGCCGGTGACCACTCCCTTAAGTGACCTGAGCTAGTTAGATCATCACTGCCATCCCATTTGATATTCACACCACAACCTCCCTGACTGACATGGGAGGTGAGTCAGAGTGAACCCCCTAAGAATAAGTATAATGATTAAAGTGCTGACATAATGTCCCCCTAACAAATAACACAATGTCTCTTTACCCCTTTGAGAATGCCAAATTTCTTCAAAAACCCCTAAAAAATAACAAATGTTCAACAATCCTGACAGAGCAAACCACCTTAAGGTTACCATTTGAGAGGCGTCTCACGTGAAAGTGATGTAGTGCGTCTGGTTTAAACTAAACCACTATTAACATCAAATTAAAGCTTGTAAAGCTGGTTATCAAACTATACCAAGAGTTTTGAAGTAAAATGAATTGTCAAGTTTCTTAATTATGACCTCCTAATGTGAGGGTTCAAATCACCTTTTGAAAGCTACAAGTCAAAGCGAATTTTGTTTTTCGTCTATTTAATATGTCTCTCACATTCTGGACCCAAAGTGCCAAAAAAAGAACACGTCTGCAATTTGCCATATTCAGTTTCTGTGAAAAGTTACAGAACATTTTTGAAATAGGATTAAAAAGATATGGAGTGATCATAGAAAAATCATTCTCTGAGAAAAAAATTTGGAAATAATAAAATTTGCAGACATGTTTTTGTTAGATATGTCAAAGTAGCTACAGTCCAAATTTGAGGGCAAATGAACAAATTCCCTTTAACTTGTAGCTTTCAAAAGGGACCCAATAGAAGATTCGGATGCTCACATTTAAAGGTCACGAAAAATTTGACAATTCATTTTACTTCAAACTTCTTGGTATAGTGTGATAGCCAGCTCTTAATAAGCTTCAATTTAATATAGGGGTTAAGGTCTAGTATCTACAGTTTAAACTGGACATGCTACATCGCTTGCATGCAAGGTACCTCTAAAAGTGCACTAAAGGTATACGGTATCCTTGATTGGAAATGACTTTCATAGCCCTTGTAGAAGGTCTCATCAATTCAGAGGAGTGAGGTGCTGGATGCAAACTGGAATGTCCCTCCCTGTGAAACCCCATTTGAATTGCTTGTTAAGGATGTATCAAAGGATGTATCGAACTTTGGTAAAATCTTGCACATAAACTGTATTAATATAATACTTTAACTGAGGGACTATGATCCTTGTACCACCTATAGTCTAAGGAAATTTTGTAATTTTACAAGCTATGGCTGCCCATGAAACTAATGCTTGGAAGAATGTCCATAGAATTTTTCAAGCACATACTACTTGTAGAAATACTGAAATTATGCAGTCTGACAAATAATTGATAATTATAATTTAAATATTATGGCTTACATATCACATCAATTGGTTTGGTTGTTCATCCTTTTTGCCGAAAACAGATATATTTGAAGATATTAGCAAAGATATAAGAAAAGGAAAGACTGAAGAGTCAGAGGTAAGTTTATTATGTTTACACTATATAATGGTAGTTTATATCGTGCAATTTCAAGTTACTCTTTCCTCTGTTCCGAGTCTTTGTGCAAAAGTTTTCACAAGAAAATGAGTTTAACTAGTATATAAAAAAAGTACAGAATTAAGACTCTTTTAAGATATTTATTACATGTTGTGAAATGTTTGTCAATTAAAATAATATTAATAATAATAAAAAATAAAATAAATAGAAAAAATTAAAACTCTTTAAATTTGAATGGTTTTTCACAGAGATTTATTTGTATGTTCTCAGCTATACAAACGAGGATAAAAGCCACTGACAGTAGGTTAAGTTAAAAGTTTTTAAATATATCCAAAATACCATTTTCTTATCAATACTGATTGGAACCTTTTTAACCTTGTGACTATCAGATAAAATATTCCTGCCAATTGCAACTCACTCCTTGGGTGAATCTCATGGCAGCTGTTGGGACCTTGAAAATTTTGATTTCATCCCTCTTTTGCCAAGGGAACAAAATCTAACTTTCAGTTTTAACTAACACACAGTCTGGTGCCTGCATTGTTCATTATGTTTAATAAACAATGCCTTTAAAAATCTTTGATAAAATTTTCATGTCTTTGATTTAGAAAAAGTTATATCAAGTTGAACATCCACTCTCAGTATGACAATTATTTCACATCACAGTATAGTTGCCAAAATTATCAGTCAGATAAAAAAAATCGACTTAGTGCAAACTGACATTGCTGAAATTAATTCATGAGTGATCCATTTATTTTTGTATGGGTGAAGCTTACACTCTGATGGTCTAGCTAAGAAGTTTGTTATTTTTTAAGAATCGTGTGACCCAAAGGAATTCTACTAGAAAGACTGGGCACTAGTGTAGAGCCTATACATGTAGATGTGGATATTTGGTACATACTAAAACAGATAAACATATTAAATTATTGTTTTATAATGGTAATTGAGTGAAGTGAAATTTGGTCTGAAATCATATGAGTGATTTCAATGTGAAATAACAAGTATGATTTCGATCAGACTAAAATTACATGACACAAAGTTCAATATTTGCCACTTTATTTACATCAATTTTTAATTGCCTCAGTCAGCACCAACATTTTATTGATCCAGTAGCTGGTTTGTTAAAAGCAGAACCATGCAGAAACACATTTAAATCTCATTTTGTATGCAAAACAGAAAAAGATGCAATTTAGGGCACAAAATAGCGTGATTTGTGAATAATTTGAGTTCTAGCCTTGAGATCTGATTGGTTAATTTGTTTTAGTGTTCCATTCTTATTGGCTGCTGGGAAAAAGATAGAGCACAAAAATAGTACAATTTGAGAATAAATCAATTGAAATTTTTATTCCTTCACTATCTGGATCATGTGTACTAAAGGCATCCACAGTTGAGTGTTGATCAATACTCTCCATCAATACCCTCAATCGACATCTCGATCAATACACAGTTTGATCAATATCGCTATTGATACTTGGTTGACACTCAATCAACAGTCGGTCAAGTGTTGACCAACTCGTATGAATCGATCGAAAATTAGTCGACTGTCAACCAAGAGGTCGATGGAGTGTTAATCGAGTGCCAACCAAGGTGTTGATGGAGTGTCGATCAAGTATCGATTGAGGGTCGATCAAGGGTATCGATTGAGGGTATCAATCAAGGGTGTCGATCAACACTCAACTGCTTATGTCTCTAGTACACATGACCCCACCATTTTAGTCAAAAACTAGTTGAAAATTTGCGACTAAAGAGGAGGAAATTTTAGTTGTTGAACATTTACCCACAAATGCATGCGATCATATCTTTTGCAATTTCAAGTGCTGCAAACAGTTGTTTGACGGAAAATTATTAGAAAAAATGTCTGGTAAGATGTAAAAGCAGAAAATCTCTTTTGTTGGAAGTCACAGGGAGTCAAACAAGGAATTCCGGAGGGTTGAAGTAAAAAAACCGAAATCTGGAAGGGAGGGGGGGGGGGGGGGGGTTAAGGGATTGGGAATTAGGGGGCAAGGGGGGGGGGGGGATTTGGGATTTTTCTTGGGCGGGGGGGACTTAAA
>Ga0126338_10003427_pt1 | contig 11116 bp, 11 predicted proteins | sample OrbCmetagenome_2_FD_92529 | JGI IMG/M metagenome (GOLD analysis project Ga0126338, IMG submission 92529) | Coral microbial communities from Petempiche,Puerto Morelos, Mexico - Orbicella C C metagenome | ecosystem: Host-associated > Invertebrates > Cnidaria > Coral | place: Petempiche,Puerto...
GCACCGGTACAAAATGGTGTTGGGCTCAGACACTGGGTACTATAAGTACCCAAGTACATGTACCATTTAGTGCCCGAGTACAAGATCACGACTGGTACTTTGTACCCGTGCACTAGCACTGTGCCCGAATTCTTGGTGTGAGTTACTTGGAAAAACGGCGTGTTCACACTAGTAACCAGCGAGAATAGCACTCAGGCACCGTGCTCTGGCACCAAGTGTGAAGATAGCCTTAATCAACGCAATTTTCGAGAATGAGAAGGTAGTACATCTTGGCAAAGAAAAAAACTTTTGTGATGACACACAAAGACAACAAAATACTATACCTCTGGGAACGAGGAGTAACTTAATATCTTGAATCTTCTGGGGAAACCTGAATACTGCTAACAGAGAGAAGTGTTATTTTATATTTGCTAAATTTCTTTTCCGTTAGGACAAAATTTTGAAAGTTTGGGTCAAAATGATGGAGATTAATGTCACACAGATTACTGTGCTTCTTTGCAAAAGACGCTTAATTCGCCTTAATTAGTGTCCTAAATAATTCTGATATCAGTAATGATAAGTCTGCAATACATGGAAAACCTTCCTTTGAGGTAGATAAAGCGATTTATTGAGTTTTATGGCACTTGCGCATGCCCAGCAAAGCCACGATGTGAGCCCTTTGTTTGTACTCTCTGTATTGTTTCTGGAGGCAACGTGGCCGAGTGGTTAGCGCGGCGGACATGGAATCCGGAGGTCGCGGGTTCAAGTCCCGTTCTGACCACTTAGTTGGAGCTGTTTCTCGGTAGACCCTGGTTCAACTCCTCGGTCATGCTTGTAAATAGCCAACTGGTCTGCCTCCCGCCCATCGATTTTAAAACCTATTATGATTAGTTGATATATTTGTTTCTTTCAGTTTAAGAGGCTTGTCTGTGAACTATTGAAGCTAGGTGTCACTAAGCATTGACCATTATAAACAACAACATTGAGCGCTTTTTTTGAACAATAAGCATTTTTTTTCATTCAGGTACTTGCTCCGTTATCGGCGACCCTCACATCACCACATTTGACGGCAAGTCCTACACAATGCACTTGAAGCAGTGCGCCTACGTGCTGTCCGAGCACTGCCACCTGCCTAATGGAACAGACAGGGGCTTCTCCATCACTATTCGTAACAGGTACTGCTCATCCTTGTATTCACACTGCAGACGGGAGCTGCTCGTGAATGTCACCGGGGAACCGTTCTTGATTCTCGACGTCGATGATGACTCTAAGAAACCAACTGCGTCCATTGAAACCGAACACGGCAGCACCACAAGCGTCACAAGGGACTACTCCACAGAAAAGATGGACGTCGAGTTCTTGGGTGATCGGAACATCTTCATTCACGTCGACTTACAGGTATGTTACTTTTTATTTTTTCAATAGTGTAAAAGTTGCAATCACTTTGAATAAAATAAAACATATCACAAAACAATAGCGTTTATACGAATGGCCGCACACCAGAGTTTTATTCAGAAGACAAAAGATGTATTAAGTTCTGGAGTTGTTCTGCTTCCTAGCTGTTATTTCGGTGGCCACACATTAAGGTTCATCGATAGATTTATCCACCTTGTACAGCGTCTTAAACAGTAGCAGATAAATCGGTCTTCTTAATAGCTTTCATTTGAATGGCATCACACTAAGGCTTTATCCGGGACTAAAAGGTTACAACCAACAGGTACAGCATGATAAACAGTACCACCTGAAAGTACCACACGATACTTTTTAGTTGAATGATCACACGCTAGGGTTTCACCCACAGGATAAAAAGTAAGAACCTTCTTGTGCAACATAAGAAACATTACTACCAGGAAAGACTGCATTAAAGCCACGCTTTGGTGACACCTCTTGTGAACGTGTGGATTTAAAGAAAGTGCGGCGAACTACAGGTTACAATTTCGTCTAAAATGTAAATGTTGCTTATTTCTCGTTTTACCTCAGAACGGTGTAGCCTTTTCAGTCCACTGGACGGGATATAACACGTATCTGACAGTGAACTCGACGTTGAAAGATCAAACTTGTGGTCTCTGCGGCACGTTCAACGACATGAAAGAAGACGACTTCCACATGCGCAGTAACGACGACATAGTGACCATCGATGAGTTCGCACAGGAATGGTTGGTCCCAGATCGCTCCGTGGAAAAGTGCGCCACCGAGAGCGTGGTTAGTTCCATTAACTACTGTGACATCTATCTGCAAAACAAAAACTGGACCCTGGAGCAGTGTAGCGTCATCAAAGATCCCATCGGGCCTTTCGAGGACTGCCATTCCGAAGTCAGTTACAAGGAGTACTACGACAAATGTATACAGGACGGCTGCCGCTGCGAGGGATGCCTGTGCAACGTAATTGCTGGATACGCCAAGGAGTGTGCAAAGAAGGATATTAATGTGAACGGTTGGCGGAATTACGTCGCTCGCTGCGCTGATGGTAAGATAGCACCACATGAAAATATAACCTGTGTAGGTGCCGAGATTTTATTTATAGACTAAAAGTTAGAACCACCTTGTACAACATAATTAAAAGTACCACATGAAAGTACTGCACGACAGCTTTCATTTGAAGTCACGAGGGTTTCATCCACAGGCTAAACAGTTAGAACCTTCTTGTACAGCGTGATAAACAATACTACATGAAAGAACTGCCAAATAGCTTTTTTTTTTTGAATGGTCACACTCTAGGGTTTCATCCACAGGCTAATAAGTTAGAGTCACCTTATACAACATAATAAACAGTACCACATGAAAGCACTGCTCAGTAGCTTTCATTTGAATGGCCACACTCTACTGGGTTTCATCCACAGACTTATAAGTTAAAGCCATTTTGTACAGCATTATAAACAGTACAGACCTTCGTTAAAGTGCTTTGTCATGTCTTGGTCGTTGCTGCAAATTGTTTTTTTTTGGCTAAATCCAGCGCAAAATCTTGTTTCAGAGTTCAAGTGTGGAGCAGACATGATCCTTGAACAGTGCCACACACACAAGAATGGCTCTGTAGCTTGTCCTCAAACTTGCGAGGATTTGGATCCCGATCAAAAAGGAGACTGCGAGAGGTATGCACTACAAGCCTATCAGCCACAGACCCGCTAAATGAATCATTCACTGGTCAAGCCGCTGTTAACTTCGTCCTTCAGAAAGTCGCTCAGTTACCCAGTAATTCGGGTGGTCTTTTGTGTCGGTCGTTGGTCGGTTTGTTGTTCTTTCATTAGCTGGGTCGTTCGTTGGTTTGTTTGTACTTTCAATGGGTCGTTCCTTCATTCTTTGGGGGAAGGGGGTCGCCTGTTCATTCGTTTGTGTTCGTTGGGGGGAAGGTTCGTTCTTAGGTTCGTTCTTTCATTGGGTCGTTCGTTCTTTCGTCTGTCCTTCTTTTTGGTAGGTCATTCGTTCCTTAGTTCGGTATACGGTCGGTTGGTCGGTTGGCATTCGGTCGGTCGGTCCGTCTGTTGGTCTGTATGTTGGTCGAACAGTCACTTTGGGACCAAGGAGGCGGAAATGATGGTTAACATGTTATTCTAGAATCATGACAGACCAATGCGTCAAATAAAATGCAAACATTTTTTCTCTTTCTGCAGGCGCGGCTGCGTGGAAGCGTGCTACTGTAACGATACCGACATGGTTCTAAGAGGCGACAAATGCGTGCAAAAAACCGACTGTCCGTGTTACTTTGAAGGAAAAGAATACGAGAAAGGATCTTCAAGAATTGAAAAGTGCAACACTTGGTAAGTAGAGTAGTTTGGTCAGCGTTTGTTCGGGGTAGGAGTATATTGCGCCATTCTACCAATGACAGCACTGAGTTTAACGAAGGTGAACTAATTTCGGCTGAGAATGATGTCATGAAAGCTCGCACCAAATATGTGAGACCATCTGAGAGAGGGGCTGTAGGAGTTGGGGATATGTTTTGCGTGTGCTGCAGCTTCAATATCAAGGCTTAATTTATGCCAGCTGATACTCGTCCCTTGAATCAGCTATTAGAAACCTTTAGATCCAACGACGGTTACGAGGACGACTTCGAGATTTTCTGTGTGCTTGTACTGAGCATATTAGCTATCGCATCGTCTCTTAACTCTGTGAACTTGACGCCGGCTGCGTGTCTACAGCAAGATGTTTTGCAAAAGTCTCTCTCAGTCGAACACGAGATTTTAGAGGAGCTCAGTCACGGCATTTAGAGTTATTTTGACCACGTAGAAAATTACGTTGAAACTGAAGGAAACCTGAAAATAGTAGTTTACTAAGATAGAAAAACATCAAAAAGATCATAATAAACCATAGAAGAACAAGGATGGAGAAGATTAAATTGAAAAATTTAGGCTAAACCGTGAGGTGGCTCCTGTAAAGCTGAGTTTTACATAATTATTTGGCCTTCTTCTTTATGCAGAGCAAAAACATAAAATAGTCTAAGAAACTCGTTCTCGAACTCGTCGTCCGATCTAAAGGTCTGGGTTGACACCAACGAAACTAAGAACCAGAAGTAACTTACTACGAGGTAACCCACAGTCCAGCAAATTAACATTGGAATATCGATAAAAATGATTTACTGAGAGTTGATCATGTGGGCATTTTTGAACGGTGTCTCATGCAAAACTGCATGTGCTTTCAAGGCGCTATATCAGTCAACAGACGACAATTAGCTAGCTCATTGGATTTTGACTTCACCATAAGTCGATCCCTTAGTGATTTTAACTGCGCGTTTGTCTCTCTGATTTATTCGTTTTTTTTTTTTTCTTTTTTGTCTAGCACTTGCAAAGGAGCCGGACAGTGGGAATGTACTGCACAGGACTGTGATGGTATGTACAAGTTAAATCCTTAGGTTTGGGAAAAGTTAGCTCTGCTAGCCTCAGCCATTTTAATCTCGTGGCCAATGGCAGTTGGAATAGCCGTAGTTGGAATATCCTACCATGACAACTGTGTGAACGGGAGTAACGTAACATAACGTTTGTTATGTTTATTTTAATATTACCAATTTGTATTAACGCCTGTGAAAGCTTTATAACAGGTGATCCTCGATCTCTTTTCTCGCTAATATCACTTTAAAATTGCTTTCTTGATATAGTCGCCGCAGCATCTAGGTCACTGCGTCACAAAACCTTTTCTATTTCTGAGGCTGTGTCGTTTTAAAAGAATCAATATATATGAATCTAAATGGCGCCTAACAAATTTCACTGGCTTGGATGTCATTTCTATGAAACATACGGAATATTCTTTTTTGTGTTACTTAACAGCATTGTGCGCCAGTGTTGGCAAAGTGTACTCTGACTGTGGTGTCACCTGCGACAACTTTCTGATGAGTGACGTGGCACGAGCCTCGCGGTGCAAGCCGGGATGCTTCTGTCCCGGCAATCAACTGCTGCTTGAGAATGGCACCTGCGTGGAAAAGAACGAGTGCGGCTGCAAGCACAATAACAAGTTTTACCAGAAAGGCGACTCCAATCCCGTCGACTGCTCAAAGTAGGCATCTTGTTAATTTATAATTATAAATTGGAGTAGAATTCGGTCCATTCTCGTACGGGTGTGACCAACAACAACAAAAAAAATGACATTAGCGCAGTTTGCAATCGAGTGTCACAAAATCAAATTGAAAGTTATTCACAATGACTAATCACAAAGGACACAGGTAGTTCAGTGAACTAATCAAATATCTAAGCAATACACGTAACTGACGCGAGGCGCAGAAAACGTGTGTGAGCGAGTCACTACTGGTTTGATTTTACTTCCGATTGGATGAAAAAGTGGCGGGAGTTTTTTAAGTCGACGGCACAATGAATCTATGCAAAACCTAAGAAAACAAGAATTACTTTGGACAAATAAGGGAAAACTGCACTATGAAGTCCTGTTATGCCATTAATTGTTGGTCATGGGGGCGCTTTACATTCAAGCGTTGGAAACTTTTGAAGCGGGGGAAAATTGTATGGGAAAAAGTTAACTGGGCTTTTCTACTGATAAGGGGCCTAGCTCAAAACGTGTAGAACTATTTAAACATGATTGCACTTAATGCTCGGATACGAGAACTATAATTCACTTTTCGTGTTTTTAAAACAAAAATTTCAGTTGTTGGTGTATAGCTGGTGTACGCTGCGTGACGGCATATGTTCGTTGCGTTACATGTGTTGCTGCTCGTGCGTTTTGTTACCGGTGAAAGGCATTTCATGAACTGTTCGACCCGTAAAAGTCGGGAAATAATGGATTAGCATTTCGTAGATTTCCTGAACAGCACTAAACGCGTTTGTAACTGTATTTTCCTTTCGTCACCAGGACTTGTAACGGAGCACGAGAGTGGATCTCAAACAGCTCGATCGATCCATCACCGGAATACGAGTGCGCTTCGTACGGTCAGGATCAGTACCGAACATTTGACGGTCGGTGGATCGTCTTCCATCAGGAACGCTGCGAGTTTACGATGTTGGAGGGAGACGGGGTCAAGATCTCCGTCAAAAACGAGCCTTGCAGGTAGGTATGGGATAGCTTCCTGGAATCCAGCGGTCCGTTTCTGGAAAGCCTCGGAAACTTTCCGGGCCGTAAAGCCATTTTTAGTTCATCTGTATCTAAAAACAGAGAAGTGTATACGCCTGAAACTTCTTGTATGAAGAGAACCTCTGTTCATATTAAGAATATGTGAATAAACAGCTCTGTAATCATACACCTTATTCCAAAATGGCCACCATTTTAGTATTCTTTTGTTTACTTGAAAATGAGCCCTTGCTGCCTCGTTTAAAGGAAAATATTCTTTTGAATTTCGAGTTTAAGAGCGAGGCAAAAAGGGCTAATTTGCAAGTAAACAAAAGAATACTTTAATGGCGGCCATTTTGGAATAACGCGTATAAGGTTTGAGATTTCGCTACGGTTTTCTGGGTGCGAAAACTTTTCGGGACCTTCGAGAAACGGGCCCCGGGGCCGGATTGTTCGAAACCCCGTTAACGCTAATCCAGGATTAAAAGTTAACCGAAGTAACAATTTTTCTTCTACATAAATGTTTTTCACTGCTTAAGTTTTGTGTAATTTGAGATTACTCAGGTTCAAAACTCAAGGACAAACAATATAAACAGAAAACCTCACCGAAAATGTACAAAAATGAGATCAAAATTCTCGCTAATCCTGGGTTAGCTTAATCGGGCTTTGAACAACCCGACCCAGGCCTTTATTGTTGTGAAGCATGTAGCTGGACTTTTACCATGGGAAGATGTGCTGTGGTAAAGGACATGGTTTGCACAAGCCTTTAAAAGTCCTTAAAATGGCCAAATCCTTGGAACTTCTTGAAATGATAAAAATTTTAGGCTTTGTCCACACTTACCGGGGAACTAATGCACCGAAAACGGAACTTTTCTAAAACGCCCTTTTAACCGGAGGAATTTGAAAACGCCAGCTTTGCATTTGAATGCGGACCGCAAACGTTTTGAAAACGCAGCTTTTCGAAAACGATGACGTCTTGATAATCATGTGATTTACTCTAACCCTCAAGGGTGCACTGAAGCGTTTCTGTCGCCGGTGATTGTTGCGTTTTCAAAGTTTTGCGGCGTAGTTTGGACAGAAAACGTTTGATGTGTTTTCATAATGAAACGCCGTTTTCGAAATTGTACGGCCTAGTGTAGACGGGTTCTAAGAGGTATTTGCCATTTTCGCCTTGAGCTCGTCCCCGGTAAGGCTTAAAAGATGCTGATGCCGAAGCCTGCCAAAGGGGTACGATGAGGTATTCCCAAATTCGACTAAAAACGCGGCGTTATCAGATTAGTGACTTCATATCGCTGGAAATCAGGACAGTGGACGAGGCGTTTGATTGGCTTATCGCGAATTAGGGTAGACTGAGTTAGTTAAGTGATGTGCGCGAGGCTAAAGGTGCATGTTGCTTTTCTTTTTCAGAAACTCGCTTGAGTTACAGATGTGCAAACGAGTTGGCATCGAGTTGGAGGGAGGCGCCTCTTTCGTAGATTTGTTTCAGAAAGAGTTCTCCATCATGCATAAGCAAACTACAAAACAGTTCAAACCAGGAGAATATCCAGAACCGTGTCAAATGGAGATTCCTAATGTGGAAATCTTCCACGTCGGTTTGTTCCTCATTGTCCGTATTTATCAGCCTAACAACCCGTTCTTTGTCAAATTTGAGGTAAGCCGTGTTGAATTAATTAACAAATTGACTTTCTTTCCATGTTTTATTCTGTTATAAAGCACCCAAAACCACGAGTCACATTGGAAACAAGTAAACATGTTTTAAATGTAGCAGTCGCTACTTTCGTTATCACAGTTGAGCCTCTCTTCAACAGCTACCCTGGAATGTCGTTAGATTTCATTAATAATAAAGTATTGATCGGCCTACGAGTGGGACAAAACTTGCAGTTCTGGCTCTCCTTTTGAGGAGAGGTTTTCTTTTATAGAGAGGTGTGCGTCAGTTGAGTTTGGACTGTGAATAAATTTCGGAAAAAATAAGTTTTCAAAATGAAAAAAATATTCACGCGAAATATATTATATGCTCCAGCATTCGTAGACATTGTAATGTAACTGGCTCTCCGGATAATTAACCCTCTCCTAATAGCTTAGCCTGTGACCAAGCTCTCTCGGCAACTCTTGGAATAGCGGGGCTGTGAGTTTGCTAGAGGCTATTATAGCTAATCCACGTGTGAAGTTAATTCTCGCGTACTCTCAACTTGTCTGACTGCGCACTACCTAATGGCAGTAGAAAAATGGCTGTAAGCAGTTCGCGTCGAGCTTCCCGCTACAAACCTCGTCGAATTTTATTCCTGTGATTTTAGGTGTTGTAAGACATAAGAGCTGTGAGGACTTAACTTCGGTGGCACACAGTGGAGAGGTGGAGTATACAAAACTGAAACGTCTTCCACCTTTTATTCATTTTTGCCTTATGGTATGACACAAGTCATGCTACGAGGTTTAGAAATGGACCTCAAATTCACTCACTCATTCCGCTCCATGAGAAAATTAATTTTTGCATCAAACCTGGATTAAAAGCGTTTTCCACCACCTCCCTTCCTAGGTTTGCTTTTGTCCCCAAAGTTTCTGTGCAAATAATATTGGGGGGTAGGACAGAGGTGGAAATTAACAAAAAAAGCACTACAAGGGGCAACCAAAGGAGGCGAACGAGTGCGCTGAAAATAGATACAAAATACTACGAGGTAGCTCTAAGGAGTCTTTGATCTCTTATAGGTGCGATTTGATCAAGGGTCTCGTGTGTACGTCACACCGAACCCAACATACAAAAAGTCCAATAAGTTGACTGGTATCTGCGGTAATTTCAACGGACTCAGCCAGGACGACTTACTACTTCGTGATAAGAACACAATGGCCGCTGATGACACCGAGTTTGGTTATGAATGGAGAGACGAAGAGGATTGTCCCTACCCAGTGAGCCTTGACCCTTGTTTGGAGAATCCTGATCGGCAAGGCTGGGCTGAGAAAGGTAAAGATGCAATACTATGAATCGTAAGTCAGCCATGTCGTAGATAACGCATCTCCAGAATTCTTGTCTCCATCTTTCCTGGTGTGCTCCATCCTTGTTCTTTTTTTTGTCTTTTTTGGTGTTTGTCAACCGTATCTCACTGCACGTGTATGTTTCTGGAGTTTTCTGTCAAAAATTCGTCACAACTGAATAGTGTCAACCATATTATACTACACGTGCATGTTTTTACAGGTTTCTATCAAAGTTTCATCGTAAATGGGTCGTGTCTGATAGCTTCTACATGTCTTGTTTTGTAGTTAGGGTCAGCCTTTTTTTGGTTCATTTTTAGTGAGTGAAGAACGGAGTATTTTGACGAACATGGAGGTGTTTGGAAATGTGGTCAAACACCGTCTTGAGTGTTTGATATATCGCAACTAAAACTAAGGAGAAAAGGGAGAAATAAAATCGTAAAAATCTGTGCTAATTAAGATCAGATGTCCAGGCACCGTCATGGTCATTATTTCTTTTGTTTAAACTTGATGTATTATTAATAGGTTTGAGAATTATATTTCTACGTACGCTGTTATCACTGATTGTAATATGGCTCGCTTGTTGACTATTTCCTTTTGATTTATTTAGGCTGTAATGAGATCAAGAGGAATGCAAACTTCAAAGCTTGTCACGATACCGTGGATCCCGAACCTTACTTCCAGGCCTGTAGACATGAAGCTTGTCTATGCCACAAGGGAGGGGACTGTGCATGCTTTTGTTCAGCGGTTGCGTCCTACGTGCGAGCCTGTAATCAGTACGGAATCTCGATCACGTGGCGTCGGGAAGGGTTTTGCGGTGAGTAGCGAGAAAACGGTGTCTTATTTGACCAAGAGGATTTTGGAAAAAGTGCGTTCGATTTTGACTTGATAACTAAAGGTTTTTCTTAAGTTTTTTTTTTTTTAATTAAGTCGATTGGAAAGGTGAAATCGCAAAAAGGGAAAATAACCAGAATTAGTAGCCAATATTTTCCGGTGAAGTAACCCCAAACTACATGTAGATGACACCAAAAAATTCCCTTGAGGTGAAAGAAGCAACATACCTTTTTCTAAAAAAAAAAAAAAACTAGATTGCTGACCGCCAGAGGCTCAAAATGATCTTTATTCAGTTTGGAGTAAATTTCCAGACATTTCCAAATTTTGATCACGGCCTGTCACTATTAGTTGCCGCCCTAATGAGGACTTTCGAGAACTTCGAAATGTTCGGGTCAGCGTTTACTCTTTCGATGTCCGTACAATCTTCGACAAACACAAGTTACAGAAAAGAGGTGCTGTGTAAATGAATTAAAAATCATTAAAATTGTCGTTCAATGTTATTAATTAATTTTGATAACTGTTTTTCGCGACCAGAACTCCCCTGCTGTCGCCCTTGCGAAAACACCGGTGGCTACCTTGCCAACATAAGTTTGCCAAGCACGTGCGAGAGGCCCCCCAAAGATTGCCAGAAGTTAGGAGCAAGGTGTTGCCGTGGACCACGTGTTGAAGGATGCTCTTGTCCAATTGGCGCGTACTTTGATGGCAAGAAATGTGTCAATCAAACTGAACAGTGTGAGAGGCCTTGCGTTACCACAACAGTTGTCACGCCTTCTTCGACTGTGTCTAGTTCAAGTAGCGTCAGGTAGGTCAACCGAGGATTGTAATGTAACAACTAGTGTAATAATAATAATAATAATAA
>Ga0126338_10003428_pt1 | contig 11115 bp, 7 predicted proteins | sample OrbCmetagenome_2_FD_92529 | JGI IMG/M metagenome (GOLD analysis project Ga0126338, IMG submission 92529) | Coral microbial communities from Petempiche,Puerto Morelos, Mexico - Orbicella C C metagenome | ecosystem: Host-associated > Invertebrates > Cnidaria > Coral | place: Petempiche,Puerto...
AGCAAAGCCGTTGCATTCCCATACAAACCTTTATAAATTCAAACCGTTGTAACACAACACCTCCATATGCTGCAAGGCGGGAGTCATGTTTCGCGTGGTCAAATTCGGTCGTTATGTAATAGTGCATGCCATATGTCACGTTAGCCTCAACGTTCGCATAAAAAGGAAAAAAAAAGGATAACATTGAGAACTTGGGCCGCCTGTGTATAGGGTAAATATGTTTTGAATTTACCTTCTATCATCTGGGATTGTTTGAAAGATGGATAAAGTTTATCATATAAGTTATTTATTTACTAATTTACTATAATGAGTGGAAAACTAATTGGTTTTGTTTGCACTTATCTATTCTTCATCCTAATTGAACAATCAGGGTCCAATGTGGTTATTATGTAATTAAGCAAAATTGGCTTTTTATTAAGTCAACTTTTTTTCATTTATTCCTTAAACCAAAACTTTATTTAACAAATAAAGAAGCCTAAGCCATGTATTACACTGTCATAAAACACAATGGGCATTTGAGAATACAAAGGAAATGTAGAAAACACAAGCTGCTGGCAAGTGTTTTCTACATTTCTCGAGCATCCTCAAATGTGTGGAGTGTTTTATCGCAGTGTAATACACAGTTTAGGCTTCTCCATTTGCTTTATGATATAGAGGTAAAGTGGCAAAAAGTGATAAAGCATGTTTATACTCTGATACAACATGGGTTTTTGACCAACCAGAGCACATGCAGGGTCCTATCTATATTGTAAAAAGTATTATAAAGTAATGTACTGGAGATATTTACCGGTATGCATAATTATTGTGCTTTTTTGTATATGCTTCTGCAACGTGTGATCCGAGTTTGGTCAAGCCATGATTCATATTTTGGCAAGGTGCAGTTGAGCCAAAATACCCATGACAAGACCAAATGAGCTTGATATGCCACTGAAGCATACTAAAAGGTATGCTCAGTACCAAAACATTCAGCCATAAATTCAGGGCCATATCAGATCACTGACATGATATCTTGGGACATCAGGACAGTGCACATGGCTTCTGATTGGCTTATTGCAAACTTTGATACAGTGATACATGTAGCAGATACAGCACTATTGACTGACTGACTGACTGACTGACAGATGGACAGATTGAGGGAGGGACAGAGAGACGGATAGACTAACTGACTGGCTCACTTAATCTCTCTGTGCATGTCTGAACATAAGGCAGTACTATTAACATTAATAGTGGATGGCCAATGTTTTGAGTTATGGTGGCCTTTATGGTTCTTTTCTTACTCAATTGTGATTGTGAGCTTGAGTTTAGAAATGTTCATTTAGTCAGTGAAAACAGGTTAATTAGCTTGCCACTTGCTCTTTCTGAAAAGGCTGAAAACCATCATGTTCCTTTCAACACTCTCACTCCACTCTTTTTTTATTTCAGCATTTATGCATTGTTTTGATAACCCAGGCGGTCTTATACCAACATGGCTCATCAATTGGGCTACAAAGGTTTGTACTGATGAAATAATGCTGCAAATTTTATTTTTGACTGCTGTTGTTGTGCTTGTTGTGCTTAAGAAACTGGAGATGAGCGTGTCAAAAAAAAAAACAAACAAACATGTACTGAACAGTCATGATAGGATTGACAAATTATTTTCATTTTAGCTGAAAATTCCTGACAAGATTGTCAGTGGTCTAAAAATCCAACCAAGAAACTAACTTTGAAAAAATGGTCTTCTTATATTCTGAGTCCTTCCTTTCCTTTAGAAATACATTCTAAAATGTCTAATCTGAAAATGGAAACAATGGTTAATCACAAAACTTTAGTAGCCTTCTACATGTTTAATTTTATTAAATACCTGGGGCCAGTTGTTTGAAGGGTGCATGAATAATGCTAGCAAATAAATCATCATCCAAAGAATAAGTGTTGGTAAAACAAACTACGCTAATCACTAGGTAGTGATTTATCCAGTGGATAGAACAACTAGGCTCTGGTTCATTTTAACTTTCCAGTAAGAGTTCAAATGAACAGTTTTAAAAGTAATATGTACAATGTCATGTGTTTAAGGCAAAGTGCATTTTTTTTGTTCTTAGACTGGAGTGCCATCATTCATGAACTCAATGAGAAGTGCCTGTTTAGGTTATGAAGAATATATATCATCAAAGACGACATAACTACAGTGTAAAAAGCTTTAAAGAACAGACAACATTTTTAAAAATTTAGTTAATGGTTTGAACACAGTGCTAAGAATCAGTGGTTTGCCTGGTGTGATCACCCAGGTAAATAATAAGGTCCTGAAAAGGATTGTTGCTGGTACATGTATTTGACACTACTAGCTACTGGAAAACCTGCCTCTGAAGCTCAGGAGATTGAAACGTCGTTCACTGGCAAACATCAACAACATTTCTTTTCAGGACTAACCTCTGTACTTGGGCAATCACACTCCACAAACTAATATTCCAAATTATAAATATTTACAACACAGTATGCAGGTACACAATTATTTTAATATTCTGATTGCTCTGTTTGACTTTCTGGGTGGAAGACGTGTTCTCTATAATAAAGTACAGTGGAGCCCTGTTAATCTGGTCACCAACAGACCACAAAAATATGGCTGTATTAACACGGTGGCTGTATTAATGGGGCTATTTGAATAAGAAAATCACTGACTGAGCTTTTGTTTCTGCCAGAATAAGGAGGCAGTATTAATGGGGTGGCTGCATAATTTAATGGGTGGCCTTAAGACAGAGTTCTACTGTATACGGACTTCACATAACTAGAAATCTTTAGGGTTGTTTCAACAGTATGAGGAAACTGCATTACAGCTTCCTCCCCAGACAAACACAGTCTCTTTGGGAGCATGTGACTCAAGGAGAATGCTGAAATTCACGATACAGTGTATTTACAAACATTGTCAACTAATGTTTACAATCTGCCGCAAGTGTTTTATTTCTGATATCATACATGTAATTCATATTTACATGAGCCTTATTTCAGCCTTATTTGTATAATTTTACAAGACAAAGTCATCAACTGATTTTCATTGTCCACATCAATAATTCCAAGCAAGAGCGGGCCAGCTGAGGTAAAAACACTGTTAAGAGATTGCCTGTTCCATGACAGGACTACAAATGTAATAACAGAATTACAGTTGGTGTAAATATCAATATTTATGTGGCTAGTAAATTATGAAGATGATAAGTACAAAACGTATGCCAAGAAAATAAATTTGGTGTTTCAGATTCTAGTCCTTTTGAAAATTGTTTTATTGAATCTTTGACAAGTACTGACATTTAGTTCTAGTGCATTCTAATTTTAACCGCACCTTTCTTTCATGTCATCGAACCTTTGGCCTCAAGGACCTTGAGACTCCTGGACAAGAATAAAGCCATGAAGGCATTAAGACATACCACTTATGACAAACTTAATGAAATAACCTTTAACCGTAACACAGAAGGGTGGACTCTCCAACATGTTAAGTAAGGAACAAATGTGTTGCTAGCTCCTTCCTGTTGAATTTGAGTTGTCTGACGGAGTGGTTATTTCATGATGCAGTTCATAAAGTTGTCGTAATTGTTCCTCATTTACACTGGTTAACTGTTCTTCTGATAATTGGCCTCCAAAACCCTTCCCTTCTTCCTGTTGTCTCTCTAACAAATCAGCATACATCTGAAGAAACAAGACCAGAATAGAATTAAAGTTAGAACCTTTTTTTCAAATAGTTCTCCCTCATTGACAAGCTAAAAGGTCTTGCAAAATTACCACTGTAACACAAAGTGCTAACAAAAATCATTGGGGAGGGAGGGTGGGCAGGCAGTGGATATACATGTAATGCACTGGTAGTCAAATGTTGGATGTTTGACACTTCAGAATAAATATGAGTTTACTAACTGAATGGGAGGGCCGGATGTGACAATATCTCTCATGAGGAATGAGAACAGCAATGATTGTGTTAAAGAACTGAGGGTCAAATATTCTCTTGTTATGGCGAACCCAGACCTGACTTACCAGTAGCCATTTATTCCATAACACAACCTTTATTGAGCTACATTTCAATGGAAAATTGTAAAAATATCTTGCTTAATGTATCATGTCTTGAAGCAGCCAGCTTTCTCCAGACATCAACCACTCTTGCTCAACATCTGTTCACTTGTTTTCTACAGGATTATCCCTTGCCTTATAAATATATTGTCATCACTTGGGAATGGCAGCAGTGGTCAATAGGCGTTATGCTTACAAAACAAATATCAATAACAAAACTCAACCCTTTCAGCCACACCCCGCCCCATCCCCACCCCCCAAAAATACCCCACAACATGTAGGTGTCAAGCAAGGCTGGACTTAACATCAGGGAAACGTATAATTCAAATGAAAACTGTTTGATGATCGGGCAATTTGCACCATTATCACTGAAATCCCTCCCCCCACCCTGATGTTACATCAAGTTAAAAGGGATGTATCAATGCTAGGAGTAGTCCCAGTGTGGGGCAACTGCAAACTGGTCTGAAGACATGATTGATCATTGCAGTTATACACAACTTCAGCAGTTGTGAAATTAAAGCCTGAAAACAAATCAAGGCCCAAACAGTGTTTGGGGCGTTATATAAACAATAGCCTCCATTAGGTGCGAAAATATGCTCGCATATTTGTCCACGGACATTATCTGTTCCAAGAAGCAAACAGTTTTTTGAGAATGTATCTCAAGGAAAACTGTGAGCTTCGAGGAACAGATAATGTCTTTTTCGCAACACTCGCAGTTTTGAAAATTGGGGAATATTCTCGGATATTCCCCAGTTTTGGCTGGGGAATATTCGGTCACATGATGCATTGAGACCAACCTTGCACGAGCGAAAATATTTGATGGATTGTAAGATTAAATATCCTTTGCCTTCGAACCCATGACCTCTCTGGTATTGTAGAGGTCATGGGTTCGAATCCTGTTCAGGCTTTTATTTCACAACTGCTTACGTTGTGTATAACTATGATGATCAATCATGTCTTCATATCTTCTTTGCAGTTCAAATATATGATCTTTCCTATATTCACTTGCATGCAAATTAGTCTGTTATGCGTGAGATGTGTGACATAACACGTATGTCTACCAAACAGATCAATGGTTGAACAAGTTGGTTTCTTATTTAGTTTGCACGTTTTGCTGTGACTAAAGTAACGGCAGACATCGTGCCTTTCTTGAAATTTGTCCATGATTCTTATCGTTTTAGCTAATACACGACAAATTTGTTTGATAGATAGGGATTGAGTTACTACAGTGAATATATATACCTACTTTCCATTCTTGAATGAACTCTGTGATCTGTTCTTGAGTAGCATTTTTATGTCTCCGAAATTCATCCCTTAAATACTGGTCTCCTAAAGCTTTGGGGATAAGAGGAAGGTTCTTATGTAGCTTGAGAATACGCCGGTAAAGTCTCAGGGATGGATTCATATTGCATAAGCAAGTGGAAAAGATAAACGAACAAACAAATACTGCCAGGCGCAATACTCTCGTCCAGTCTCTCGCCGTTGTTTACTTTCGTACAGTGCCAAGACATGAAACGAAGAGAAGACATACATCTGAATACATTTACAACACTAATAGTGTATTATGGCGTGCAGGTGAAGCTCGTTGTGGGAAGTCAGGTTTGATCTGTTTGGCGTTCCTTCTCGCCCAGAATGTTCGTCCAACGTCTTCCGATCACAAATAGAATAAGACGGTCGGCCGCAGGTTATTGTTTAAGGTAAAAATGGCGACTGTCAGTCAATCAAGTACATCTGCAAGTCCGAATGCGACGGGAGTGTGGAACCGATTGTCTCCAGAAGAGTTTCAACAGCTTCAGGAGTACACTAAGTGTAAGAGATTTTATTTTACCTTCTTCTTTGGTTAACCAAGTACTTGAGCGTGTAGTTAATGTTTGGTGTTGTTTAGTGATAAGCAAGCTCTGCTGTTATGGATGAATGATGCTGTTCGCCTTTCGATATACTAGCTCATCACCGAATTCAAACCTCTGATGCCACTTCTACTTTCGGAGGTTAACATACGAAACCATACTGTTCCCTGATTATTTCACAATAAAATATTAACGTGGCTGAAATGTTGTAAACTGAAATGACATGTATTCGGTTTAACTTTTAAGAAGTATATCACGTATCGTAATAAGCACAACTTACGCTAATATCTTTGCACCAGGCAAAGCTAACAAAAAAATTATTATTGTGCTTCTGTATTGCTGTTTTAATATCTCTAAAACGAGTTGATTACAGACCGTGCAACACACATATATACTGTATATTGTTTATGAGGAAAAACGAATCCGGATTTCAATACCTTAGTATTATACTAAGCCTATGGTTTTACGTGTCCATGTAGTAATAATATGGCGGCTAGTGTTATTAGTCTAATTTTTACATGTATAAACAATGATGCTCGTAATTTTAAAGACAAGGGAAGATTTGGATGGGTGGTTTTGTAAGTGCGTTTTTCAGTTCTTGCCAGCTTCTTGTGTTTATAATAAACCTTTTTGTGTCATGTATAAAGCCTTTAAGGGAAGACTATATAATTTGGATGTTTATTGATTCCATCGGTACATTTTTGTTGCTCTCGCGATGCATGTTCACTTCGTCGTAGCGTTTCTCGGTGTGGTAATTTAAATGACTTAAATTTCGTCGTTCAAAACCGGGAATTTCTTGGTTAGAAAGTACTTTCGTAAACCGTTTTTGCTGACCTAACCGACGTTTCTAAATTGTCACATTTTGGGTTTCGTATTAAGATCTTTCTGACGCTATTTAAATGAACAGTTTATGGCGACAAATATTATTACCGGTTGCTCTGAGAGGATTTGCTTTAATTTGAAGCTCAGATATTCACGAAGAAAAGAAAAAAAATTCAAGTTGATTTTTTAACCTTCTCTGCTCAGTTGTGGTTTATTGGTGTGGTTTAGAGTGCTATCAATGTGTTATATATATCTTCGTTTCGTTTGTCGCAAATAACAGGTCACATTCAGTTGTGATTTAAACTAAGACATGCCGTGAAAAATTCTCCTCTTTTTAACTTAAAAACGTGGTGAAATCCTCGTTTTGCTTTTGGTGTGATATTATCACATTTTCTATTTCATTCCAATTGTATTCTTGGAATTTTTCAGTTACACCCTCCAATGTTTAATATTACACTGAGAAATGTCTAAGTGTTGTCATAAAATATTTATAGTTTTTGGCATACAAACACGGAGTGACAAACAAAATACCATCTCTTTTTGCTCCATATGAAAGGTAAAGAATGTCACAAATTGTCAGAATTTTTTGTCAATTAATTTTTGGTAACCATCCCTAAATTTATATATCATTGTTGTTGATAGTTCTTGGAATTTCTCTTCATATTGCTGTTAAATTTTATATCAACTGTGACATTAAGCAAGCCTCGATATGCAAGTCAACACCCTTCGAGTTACCTGTAGTTGTTTATTAAACTGTTGTCTAGTTGGTTTGTAGCTACACTGTGCTTGCAAAACTCAATACATTAGTCAGTATGTGCTTATGGCAGATGAACTTTGTGTCAGTAAAGCCGACAAAAATGAACATTTTATGTATATTTGTGTTTTCTTCTTTATTTCACCAACTCTGAAAAGATGTAAGCTTACTTCATCTAGAATTCTCAGTTAGGTGCTTAATTGATGAATTTTAATATGTGGGTCATCATTTTAGGTTTTAGCTCCATAGCTCTGGTTGGCTGTGTTAATGATTCCCTACTGCTTTAAAGAATGTGGGAGCCAATAGGAAGCCTGAAAACTCTATCAGGCTTTCTGTTTCCCCTTAACAACAATTAGACTTTCTTTGCAATTACCACAAGACAGCATTTCCATAAGTTGATTGTTTCTTAAAATATAGAGAATTTCTCTGAAATCTTTGGCATTCAGTCCTTTATAAAGAGGGTTGTACATGTATATGTATTTGAACATAACATATTATTTTACTATTATTTTGTTTATTTTACTTGAAAACATTTTTGACATGTCAAATTCTGTCCAAATGTCAAATTTTAATTCATTCAGAGTGAAAAAAACATTCTGCAGCATTATTTATTGCTATTAGTTGTAAAAGGATAGCAATTAATGTGAATATTCATTGAAATTGAAGTCTCTGGCTGAGTATGGTTTCCTTGTCTTAAAAATGAGCATTTCAGAATACTATGCTGCTGATAATGATGAAAGAGAAATGACTAAAGTCAAGGCTGTTTTGCGGCTGATAAAATCATGTGAGCCCTCACGGCTTATATTTACATGTGTACATATGACCTTCTTGTCAGAGCTGAGAGTAATTTTCAAGTGTAATGAATACAATCTAAAATTACATCTCCATGTGGTATTCTTTTTAAAGTTTATTTTATTTTGTGTGCCCTGAAGTACAGTTCTTCTTTTTGTAAATTAAACAATCTTTCATCCTCAGATGCCAAGACTAGCCGATTGACTGATGTTCTTCAACAGTTCCGTGATGGAGTTTATCCACAGTACAATCCAGAGAAAGTAAGTGCATATTGATGTTCACAGAGTCTGAATAATTAACATTTTAAATCCCCATAAAATTAATAGTTATTTCAATTTTATTTGTACAAGGACCATACTGCATATGTTCATATCTACCCCTGCATGTTTTCATGTGATTATGAGTTTCTCTTATATCACTTCTTGTGTGGTGTTAGCTTTATTTCATGTGTTAGAAAATCCTGTAAAACGTGCACATGTGTGTGGTAACTGTCAATTATTTTTAGTTAGTGAGGAATTTTTTTACTGTGTAATACAACTGCACAAAATGTGTTGCAAAATTAAGGAAAGCAGACATACTTTCTTTATATAGAGTAAAATTAATATAATTTAGAATGGTAGCAAAACCAAAACCAAAGTAATCACTCTGGCCTGTCACAAAAAACACAGACAATCAATTCATTACTGAACCAATCAAAACTCTAAGTAAATACATGTAGCTGATATGAAGCAAGAGAAAATGTGTGTGATCAATTCAGAATGACTTTTGGTGTTATTTCTGATTTGATTACAAAGTGGTGTGAGTCTTTTACAGTGTGCCAGCCAATCACATAGCATTGTAATGCAGAACGGTAGCAAATGCAAATGATTTTTGACGCTAAAGTGAAAATGGCTTTAACACAGTGGAACAAAGTGAGGTTGTATTCTCAATAATTACCAGGGTAGCAATGGTGAGTTTCACTGACACGTAGCCCATGGAAATTGTAAATGAACAGCACTTTTAGATGTTCACCAGGATAATGTGAGTCACTGCTTCATTTGAAATGTAATTACTAGATCACAAACTTTGACCAGCATGTTGTGGTTTCACTAATAATAACTACTTATAAAAAGAGTACAGTCATTTTTAGCAGCCTTGCAGATTGCATGAGTTTTGTATACAAACATTTTGACCTTCTCATTGTCAGAATTTTTGTAAATCAGAATAAGAGGGGTGACTCATAATACACTCGCGTTAGGCAGTACCATGTACACTGTAGTGGTGAAAATTGTCTTCTAAACTTGAAGCATAGTATCTCTGAATTAATCTCTTAATTATACATATCCATGATTTTGCCAATACTATTTGCATTATACTGATCTGTATTTTATAGTTTGGAGAAACATATATATCTGAGCAAATTCGCACAAACATGCCTGCTAGGTTTTCGCAGGCTAAGCCAGCGACTTTAAACCCAGGGGGGGCTCTGTCAAGGCCAGGCTGGACACGTGGCCCAATGACTGGCCTATCTGCTGGTGGCTTGCTGGCGGCCAGCTGTCAAAAGCGGGGGGGAGGAGAGGGTGTCTTGTATTGACACCCCCACCTAGTTAGCTGAGTTTTCAGTGTTAAATAAGCTTGATATTGACTGTGTTTCTGGGTATTTTACTCAGTTGTTTGACCTTGTTTGAGGCTTCTGTGTTGACATGCCACCCTGCTGGAGTGGTCCATGCCACATGCATGCGTGAGGGGCCAATCTCCTAGCGAGGGGGGTGGTCAGAGGACTTCTGGCTGCTGGGACTGCCTTTGAGTCAATGCAGGCATGTTTCTGCGAATGCGGTGAGATATATATATCAACCCTCCAAGTTGCAACCATTTTAGTTGCCATGGCGACTAGAAATTTGGAGCTGGCGACTAAATTAGAACACAAGTCGCCAGCTCGGCGACCAAAATTAACGTGACCTATGCATCAGGAGCTTGAGCGGACTATCATCCGGAGCAAAAAGAAATTAGTTCTGAGCATTAAGAATTCACTTTGCAAAGCTAGTTGTTGTGGGATTTTAACCAACAAAAATGGAGACTGAATAAAATGAAATGTTACACAGTAAACAGAGATCAAGGAATTGCATTCAGTTGAGCTTGGGACGCGATGAAATTTGTTCCACTTGACTGAACTTTGGCACGTGACAATTTTACCTGGAAGCATGAGACAACGCACGCAATGCGGTCATTTGCCATCGAAAAGAAGAGGAATTGCAAAAGCTTGGAAAGCTTGACGGTGACAGGATCCACAATATATTTGAGAAACATCCAGATGTATTTGAGAAACGTATTTTGTTTCAGTGGACACGAAAATACTTGACTTTACAGCAAACTTGATAACACAAGTACGGGGGATTCTATAAATAAAAAAAAACTGTGATGAAAAGCGGCTCGCAGTTGTAAATAAATTTCACTTGTGAGAACGAACCTGGGTTTATTTTTAAATTGTCAAAGATTTCATCAAGAAAAAATATCTGTCTTAGTGATTGCCCTAAAACTTGTGAAAGTATTTTCGCGTTGAGTATTCGCGTTCCACGGTTCACATATTAAATTCAAAACGACAAAGAATTTGAGCATGAACTTTTCTGTCCATTTCAATACAGTCTTTAATTTTCAGATGAAGTTTTATATCGTTTGCTTATTCAAGCAGAAAACGAGGTTAAACATTTAAAAAAGATCATAAGCGATAAGGTAAAAATAGTGTTCACTTTATGGTCTCAGCAAGAATTTGATGCTGCCTTGATAAACATTGGAAAACTTTCCGCCATTCAGCTGCGAATGAGGCTATCTTATTTTAACTTGGTATAATCTGTGTCGTTTACACTGCTCCTGTTGTGTGAATTATAAATGATATACACA
>Ga0126338_10003430_pt1 | contig 11115 bp, 7 predicted proteins | sample OrbCmetagenome_2_FD_92529 | JGI IMG/M metagenome (GOLD analysis project Ga0126338, IMG submission 92529) | Coral microbial communities from Petempiche,Puerto Morelos, Mexico - Orbicella C C metagenome | ecosystem: Host-associated > Invertebrates > Cnidaria > Coral | place: Petempiche,Puerto...
CTATAACGACGCTTGTCTACCAAGGGTCTGGACCTCATCTGGGCCCGCAGTAATTGGCTACTTAGCTGTTGCGATGTCCCTGCCAAACCTCTACATATTGATTGGATTTTTTTTTTTTTTTTTTGGCATCATAAAGGCAAAGCTAATAAAATAAAGTAAAAAAATCTGGAAAGCGATCAAGGTAGGCCAGGTTACTTTTGAGACTCTTTGAAGAATCCGATTTTCACTCGACCCCTAGTCAATTCCAATCTTATTTCATTGTCGTGTGTCGGTGAAAGAATGTCTGTATAATAGGACCTTAATTATAGAAGGAATATGTTTTACAACAGTGTGCACTTAAATGGTAAGACTAAACACTTAAATTAAACGACGGTCGCGCGTAGAAATTTCCCAGTTATTTACGTAAATGGCGTGACTATCCGTCCTCCCTTCAGTAAAATTTAAACATCTCCAATTCGTTAAGCCTGCGTAACAGCCAGGCTAGACCGCCGACCGGTATCGAGGATTTTGTGGCACGTCCAACTCCACCGCAGTCTACACAATTCATTTTGCATCCATATCATTTTGGTGTACTGGAAAGGATCCCAGGGCCATAGCTAGTAACAAACAATTCGAGGCACTTGCCTGAGTCTTTTTTGTAGTTAATGTTTATAGTCATCATAAACCCTTTTAATATCTAGGAAGAGAATTTAACCATGGACGTTGCCTCAGTCAAATTATTTTTTCTGCCCTGAATCCCATAACATCAAAAACTTCTCAGTGATAACGCTTTGGTGTAAACCTTTATCGTTCCTTGGAAATTTCGTAGACTACGTGGACCCCGTGGATTTCCATCAAGGACTTCAAGATAAGCTCGAAAGCGAAGTAAATGCTTGTTTCTCCATAGTTAAATGGTTAGAAAACCTGGCAATGTTCTTTGTTGTTGTATGTTTTTGTTTGCTATTTGGGGGGTTGACGCTGCATAAAACCTACTACAAAAAGGTGGTTATGTCTGCTCATACAACTAACCAGTAGAACCATTGCGATTAAGGACATTATGTAATTCACGCATAGTCAAAGAGCATAAAACAAAAGATGTGCAGGGTTAAGGGCCTTCCAACATAAATCTTAGTCTGCTTGTTTGCTTCTTTGAAATATACCGGCTTTCCTAACCATTTCCCTCTATAAACAAGCATGGTAACCCGCTGTTTTTTTTATTACATAAGTTTGGTGTACAAGTCAAAAAATGCTATTTTGGGGGTTGACCCTGAACAAAACCTACTACAAAAAGGTGGTTGTCTGCTCATACAACTAACCAATAGAATCAGTGCGAGTATGGACATTATGTAACTCAGCATAGTCAATGAGGATACAACGAAAGATTTGCAGGGTCAAGGACCTTCCAACATAAATCTTAGTCTGCTTGTTTGCTTCTTTGATATATACCGGCCGTCCTAACCATTTCCGTCAATTAACGAGCATAGTAACCTGTTTTTTACTACATAAGTTTGGTGTACAAGCTATTCTCCTTAAAACAAAAAATCGAAAAAGAACGGTCCGGAAGGAAAAAAGAAACATGTATCTAAAAGCGTGCACAAAACCCTTACTCAAGGATGCAAATTATGACCTTGAAAACAGCATCATGAGGAACGTTGTGACTTGGAGTCGTTTAGAATTGTGTAATTTTTTCACAAATTGTATATTACAGTGTTGCATATGCACGAGACTTTCTACCTATCACGTTTTTTCCAGTGACCGCAAAATGTAACGTAAACCGATGAAATAACGCACGTGTTTAGGCATAAATAGGGTAGGATTGGCACATCACATCTCTTTTGCGAGCATTTTATTGTATTTTTCGAAACGGTGCTTGGTAGGGAACATTCAAGGAAAGGTTTTTAAAATGACGTTTGACAACCGTTTTATTGCTGAGAAATCATCTTAATTGGGTTAAATTGAATCTCGGAGGCAAAACCAAACAAAAGTCACAAAAGTTAGATGACCTGTAGATGGTTACCCCGAGTCTCGGTATGAAATATTGGGAAATTATTATTTTAAAGTTCTACTCTACTTTTATCGAAGCTTGTGTGTTTTTCCAGGGTACGGGGATAGAAATTGTCAGAGTTGAATTTACAATTGTCTGAAGTAATTTTACTGAACCTTATTTTGAGCTGAACTGACACTCACGCAAAGCTGTCTGCTTCCCAGGCTATCTAATTCCTAGAAATATTTTTGTTGTTTTCCAACTATCACATTTCTTAAGTCAATAAACACACAAAAATTAAAATAGCCATGATCGATGACGATTGGCGCGGCATGGGAAGGTCATGTAGCCCCAGTGTGATAAAGACCAATAAAAGCTCTCTATGTGGTACGCACATCGGTAGACTGAATTCAGTTTGGTTGGAGAGTTTAATGGCCGGAAAACCACAGTAACAAATTGATGAAGGGTGTATAATTTACTGCACATCTGGCTCAAACCGCTTATGCCTCCATTTCAAAACCATAACATTCGTGGGAAGATGGAGTGTAAGTCTTTTAGTTAGTTGACTTTTTAGTTGCTCAAGTACCCACGTGGAAACCCACGTGGGTGAACTTTGGAGCTCTTTTCATGCCCATGATTAGGCACGTGTGTAATTTTCCCATCAGTACAAGAGATGATGTAATTACTACGTGCCTACTGTCTGCGGATATTTTTGCAGGGGTGGGGGAGTGGGGAAGTAGGTTAGCAACGCAAAACACTTGTTATTTCGTTGTTAACTCAGTGTACCGATCGGCGAAGTGCAAGAGAAAGAAACTTAAACGTGTCATCTTGTTCTTTCAGTCACATGCAGCCAAAGTATCTGCTAACTTGGAAGTATAGGGCAACTCTGAAACACACGAAAATGTGGTCAGATTTACCTTTATCACAAAATAATGTTACTTGAAGGTGGTACGAGTAGTATAAATCTTAAAATGCCAGATGAGAGTAAAGGAGATATCACCCGACTCACACACGAGAATTACACTGAAAAAATGATTTTGATCTGGGCCCCTAGACTTTGTTTGTTGGGTTTTTGCTTGTTGTCCGCGTGAAACATCACGTGTTCGTCTGATGTTGCATCTTTATTACGAGGTCCAAAAATCGTCGCCGTTTTAGGAGGCTTTGAGTGACTGAGACTATTTGGAAAGTTCAAACCGATTTTAAGTGATAATGGGCGACATAATGCGATTTTAGTCAACTTAAGGGTACTTTAGACAACTTAACGTAAGCCGATTTGAACAAAACTAACAGAAAAACAAGAGAGGCAGTAGGCACTTTACATACTGGAGTAGGTCTTGTGACTTTGCACCTTAAAATATTATTTAAAAAAACCCAATAATCTCCGTTTTCCGCATTATTGTACATTCCGTGAAGTCTGCAACCATTCACGTTGGGCGGTTTATTTCGGTGTGAGTGTTGTAAGGTGTGCAACAAAATAAAATAAAATCAGAATTTCTAATTCCCGGCTATCGAGATAAGGAAACCATGATTAACCGATTGCGCTCGTCCCCTACCTCCCCTCCCTCCCTCTTAAGTCTTCCTCGGTCCAATTAGAGGTAGTTTAAATCATGAGCTAATCGGAGAAACTCGTTCTTTCCTGCCAGAAGGTATCAGTACTGAAAGGAAGTTCCTCAGGAGAGATGAGCGTGTTTTAAAGCACGAACAGTTAGTGCAGGACGGAAGTTCGCAAAGAGGTTTGAGAGTCCTCGAGGTCGACCAAAGTCTCTTGATTGGACTTCCAGTCGCTGAAACTTCTCAAGAGACTCAACGTGACAAAGATAAGGTCTTGTCTGGCAGAACGTCCATGTCATTACTGAAATACACAAACATGGTGACGATGAAAAGGAATTTGCTCATCACCGTGCTGTAAAAACTTAGCTCGATCAAGCTGACTTTCTCTCTTACAATACGGTTTATTATTGTAAAGGCAATGGGAGAGATATTAGAGAAATGGTATTCAAAAGTCATGAAAGATTACAATTTTGAAGGCCGTTCTAATTAAGCGAAACCATACGAAACATGTTCCTAGCACTTAAAAGAACGGTGATGACAAACTTTAAGGTTTTATTCTTTTTTTTTCTTCTTTCAATCATAAACTTGGGAGATCTTTCAGCTGTATTCGCTAAAAACCTAACTCTAACCATATCTTTACAGGCACAATTGCATAGACAAAAGAAACAAGGCGTAAACATAATGACTAAACTCTATTATTTTCCATTAGGTTTACAGCAGAAAGTATCATGTGCCCTAAATATTACAGCATCGATCTTATCATTGCGTATTTCCCATTTTTTTTCTTCTGCGGGAAGTTTCAATATATTTCAGGAACTTGTGGGCGGTGTATAACTTTCAAAACTAATTTTCTCTGAAATTGTAATTCTACCACATGAGGTACACAGTTTTTCAGAACTGTCACAAATATTTATGTACATATTAAGACCCTCCACGAATGCTTATCGGACCATCGGCCGGACAAAAACGATTTTTATCTTTATGTCTTAGTTCGTGGAATCAAGAAGTCGAAAACACTTAGGATACATTTTAAGGCTTTTCCAAGGCACGTAAAATGAAGAAACAATTTAAGTTGGCAGTTAAAGTGATATGAAAATTTTCGCTAGCCAAACCACAAACTTTGAACAGTTTTTCTCAAAACACACGGTGACACAAAGTGGCATGACACCTAGTCACACACCTTTGAACAAATGTAGATTATATAGGGGAGAAAACCTTTTCACTAATTAAGTTCCATATTCACATATTGTATCTAAATTGAATGTAATTTACCCAGACAAGAGAATCTGCATATTTCCATTAGATTTCAGGTATTTCCACGAAGTGGAACGTTGATTGAAACTGAAGAACTTGAGCACCGGGAGGGGTAGCCATATTGGCGAGTACTGCTGCTTCTTTACAGGGCAACCACGTTTTTTTATTATTATTATTATTTTTTCCTTTTTAAAGAAATAACTAGTGATAACAGAAGGTTGGAGAGGCAGAAAGGCCTCTAAAATTTAAAGTCAACAAATTAACAGCAGCTGACCAAAAGAAAGTCGAATATGGAGACAACATCAGTTTCTACCGATTTTGGACCACATTACTGGCAAATTTGAATAATATCGAAATGCCGTTCGAGGTTTCGCGTTTTTCATCCCGCGAAAAAAAAAAAAAACCAACAACGGTTACTCCATTTCCGTCTTCGCGCAGTAAGTTTGCGTCAAGATTTGAACATTACGGGAACAAAGAAGCTCAAGTTTAAATTATCAATTGCCTTCGTACAGTATCTCCAAAGTATTTCACGTTTAGAGATTTCTTGTGCAAACAGATTGTATTGCGGGGAGCAGTTGCTATCTCCTGTTTAGACCGAGCTGATAGTTGCTGAAAAGTTTAACGACTTGTTCAAACAAGCTCAAACGGTGATGGCGAGGTCAAAGTGTGAAGATTGACAATGGAGAGAACTCTATTAGTCATACAAGGATGGAAGCTGTGTTTTTACTTTGATGTTGTAATTCTGTAGAAAAAGAATATATCGCAAAGTAGCTATGGCCGCTCGACTGTTGGTTTTGTTGGGGAGCATCGAGCAGCCTGGAACATGCTATAAAATAACTTTACCTCAATGATTTTATGCCAGATAGTGATAAGGAAGTCGGGCTGGTGAATCTTGTGTAATTATCTTTTTTGTCTTTTCTGTTTTCATCACTGAAGGTCAAACAATCATTACCATGTGTGTTGACTAAATTATTGGAAGTCAATTTTAATTATAGTTTCGTTCGCTTGCTTTACTAATTAGCGACATGTTTTAAATCTACTATCAAAGAAGTCTTTCATCAGTGCTATTGCATGACATGAAGGACGGTAAACCGGCTTTCCTGACATGCTTGTTCACGATTAAGTTTGGTTATTCCGTGCATGGTCAAGCAAGCTTATTTTTATCCGTGTGAAGCCTCTTATCTTTAAGACTCTAAATGATACGCTTGCTTATTCTTCACTCGTCAAATAAAGGAATTTGTAATATTTATTTTTAGCATTATTCATGTTCCCGAAAGTTTGCTTCTTTCCCGAAGAGCTGAAGAACCCCATAGAATTACAATTTCTGCTTTTAAGATTATTTAGCGGTTATCATTTGTAAAGGTCTCTAACTTTAAATCTTATCACTCCGTATCACTTGGAACAAAACTTTTTTGCCGGTTTAAGAAGATCGTGCGGAGCGCCCTGCCTGATTCATGTAGGTTCCGGCAATTTGATTCTTTAAGAAAACAAAGTTTTAACGATAGGCAAATACACTTAAAACTGTTTACGCAGGGCAGAAACTTTCTCCAAAGCAGGATGCTAAAACACAAGAACATAACACTTTTAAAAGCTTATCTGTCCGGAAATCATGCGCAACTTAGGTTTCGCAAGCTACGTCCCATGACTTATTTAGGGGAGGTCCGACATGAGAAGTTATTAACCAGCAATAACTTAACGCACAGAGAAGCTCGAGCATTGGATTGGAAGAAGAGGCAAGATATTCTACAGGAAACAGAAGTACACGGTAAATATCAAGGTAAGACTTAAACCAACCACGATTGTATTCTCTCGAAGGTCAATTGAGCTCTCAATTCTTGGTTCGCGGAAAAGAGAGAGAGAAAAAAAAAATCTTGGACATGTCCTTCGCAGACTGTCAGTTAATTGAGTTCAGAAATAGGACTTGTAACTTTTTCTTACCGTGAAGCTGTATTTAGCAATTCTTAATCGCGTTTGACAATTAAAGTATTTATGCATAAAAATTCAGCGAGGGTTAAAAATTATTTAGGCTGTCTCGTGCGTGGAATTTGTTCATAATTTGAAGTGGTCGCCAATTGTGTACTTGAAATATGTCTATGTTACAAGCCCAGCAGGCTAACATGCGAGTGAATCAAACGAGGTTTGCTATATGTCTTTAAATTCGCCCAGAAGGTTTTTATTTTCGACACATAATGATAAAACACGAATGAGTTAATAAGCCTTTTACTTTTCTTTCAAAAAGGCCACTTCAAAATGATCTCCGTGGAAACCGCCTCTCAGTCGAATTATTCTTTTGTGTGGGCCCTATCAAGTAATTTTGAATTAAAATTTCAAAATTGGTTCCGGGAAAGCATGGATGTGCCAAGGTATTAGAGGAAATAAAAACATACAACAAACAGAATAGCTCGACTATCAGCTTACGAAGTCTGTGGAACAAGCAGTTATAACTTTTGGATATATCTTCGCTGCCTCCATTGAGAACAATACTTTCTGGAAAACAATCGACAACTGAATTATTTTTGACATACTCGTGATCTCGGCAGCGGGAGAGAATCAAATGGAAACAGCCGGGAATATAACGTGTGGGAGTAAAACCGAGTTAAAGTGTTTGGAGGCTAAGAAATCTTGATAAGTTTTAATTCAATATTGCTGACACTGCGGACAAAAACTACGGTGGGATTAAAATGTGTTGTTGTTTTTATAAAAGTTCTAGAAATAATCTTGTGCAATCAAAACACGTGCACACTCTGGTTTCACTTGATGTCAACGTGCTCTTTGGCGAGGCGTTCCCTTTAACATGTTTTATCAGAGATTTTGACATACAGCGGAGTCAGGACCCTGGCTGAGTGCTGTCATTGACAGATAAATGCCAATGGCGTCAGACTTATTACCAAAGAGAGTAGATGACGTCATGCTCTCATTCGTAGCCGGTGACCGCTCTTGTGTGCGGCTAGCCGAAATGATTTTTACAAGGCCAATAGACTATCACGTCTCTTGACTGGGCTGAATATTCTGCACGGCAATAAGTCAATTTTATACGTTGAGTTGAAAATCGGAAGGTGTGAAAATTTCTCTAAAAGGTATGTGCGACAAATTCGTGACTCACAGGACTTTGCCCTCATGGCAAGGTAAATTCAAACAACGAAAAAACACTGAGGGGTCTTATATATATTTTTTTCTGATTCGACAAAATGTCGTTTTGACTGAAATGGTATTTTGCTAATAATGTGGTAGTTTGTAAATAAGAACTGTGACTTGTCAAAATAAAGGATGGCGCAGACTGTTCTATTTAGTTCAAGAATGTAAGCAAATTCATTTTTCCTCATATTTTGTCGTTTAATTTCTTGGCACGCAGATGAACACGTTTCACCAGATTAGAATCATTGTTTTGGTCATGCTTGGCATTTCCCTCAGCAACAGCAGTCCGTTGGAGAGACTGAAACGTTCCTTAGACGATGAAGCAGACAGCCCGTGTATCCCAGGGGTATGGGCATGCCCCGGGCTTAAAGAGCGCAATATCAAGACGCTCAGTGAGTCCCAGAAAACCTTCCCCGAGCCGGCCAAGGTCGCCAGTGCCGTAACCGCCAAGATGGGGGTGGAAGATAGCCCAGGCCACGATGCTGCGACACAGGTTGAAGGAGCGAGAACCGAGAACAGTGTTAACACCTATGACGATGACCAGTCAGAAGACAGCCCGGACAAATGTCCCCTCGGAGGCTTGAGTTGTCGCAGAAAACGAATGCTGAACAGAATGCTGAAGCACGTGAGACGGGTGGAGAGATCGGCAAAGAAATGTCCTCCCGGAATTTGGGTGTGCTGAGAGAAGTTTGAATATTCATCTCAGATTATTTTGACGAAGTGAGCAACAAACCAAACATTTAATACCTCAACAACTGGCATTGTAGTTTCGCTTTTTAACTTATTAGTTGTAGCTTTCCAATTCATTTCAGTTAGGAGAAATGTATTTAAGCTTATTTTAAAGAAAGTACCTCTGTTTAAGGGTTTTAGGAACTAAGTTTTATTTATAGCATTCATATCACGGTGGTACTATTTGTGACAATTTATTTAGCCCTTGGGGCAAAATATCGCATTAAAAACAAGGTGGTAACTCGAATTTCTTTGTGTGTCTTTTTGTAAAGCAGCAGCCGGAAAGTACTGGTCGAAGAACGAAAGCGGGAAACAACTTAAGTGGGACTATATCTTGGGATACTTGTGATAAGTTTGAAGAAGAGGCCAGGGGAGAAAATTGGGAGGAGGGTTTTCATTCTCTCTCCTCTTTTCCCCTTTATTCGAGCAAGAAACTTCCCAACCTTGCGCCCAGGAGGGGGAGTTGAAGGTGTCGCTATTCCTTGGGGATACTCAGTGATAAGTTTAGAGTAAAGACCCGGTGGGGTTAGAGAGGGAGGGCTTTTTCTTTCGTTGTCTTCACTTCCCCCCTTTCCGAGAAGAGAACGACTTCCCTGACTTTGCCCCAGGGTAAGGGAGATCCTGATTAGGCTGGAATGCTTATGGTAAAGTTTGGAACAAACCCCCAGAGGAGACTAATCTGAACGTCAATCAAGCTTTATTTGACACTGGCCTAAAAGATATTATGCTAAAAGGACAGACAAATTAGAGACGTTGTCATCGAGCGCTATTTTAATTATGAGTGATCGATCAAATCAACAACACATGACGGCGATTCTTCATTTCTTCACGTGCGAACCTTAAAGACACGTTAACATTATCCTTTTGTTCTGAAAACCTTTTAAAAAACAGAAAACATTTTTCGTGTTTCTATCGAGTTTGAATATAAATCTACTGGCGTTCCTCACTATACATTCTGTTGTAGATAGTGAGTAGCCTAGCAGTGTGCGATTGGTAACAAAATCGCGTCTGCTTCTTTGGGCTTTGGAAGTGTCTGTAAAGAGGATATAGATAAAGTTTTGAGCGACTAGTAGATTTATACTAAAACAATTACATTATTCGCTCTCCATAAAGTTTTGAACGACTAGTAGACTTACACTAAAACAATTAAATCATTCGCTCTCGGCAATTTCCATGCGTGATAGTTGACTCGGGCTGTGCACGCGATAGACTGAAATCTCGAGCTCATAATCTAATTGTTAAACTGAAAAGAAACGCGAAGTTTGTGAGGACGAGAAATGCTGTAATATCACGAACTGCATGCGTGCTTCTTTTTTTATGCATCAGTCAGTCAGTGTTTCTGCATAATGACGCATGATAAGGCTTGGCTGTTTCCGCTGGAAAGTGTCAGTTCGTCAAACTTTCACGAGTGCTTTTGAAACTGGATTTGTTCAATGAACTGATGGGTGCGCGAAAACACCTTCAAGTTTCAAACAACAATTCAATCCACGTGCGAGTGGCTGGTTGAGGGAAATCTTGTTAGAAGGCTACTAAGACAATTCCCTCTCGATTTCTACGAGATGATAGCTGATTTCATATGATCTAATTGTTAAGTACGGCTTTTGGCACGCGCTTCCATGAGGGTTGTTTTCTGAAAGAAAATAGTTTTCATCCTTCCGGGAGAGAGAACGAACGCCCCCACCCTTTTCACTGATGTGAGTTTCCCACGGGACTGAACCCATTTTCATTTCGTCCCCCTCTCTATTAAGCACCACCACTGACACCCTCCACGTTGAGTCAGCTCTATCAAAGATCAGCATTTAAACACGACGCATGAAAATCACGAGAATATCGGAGGCACCGTAAATTGCAAACATTTTTCCAACTGTTCTGAAACTCCCACTGGTTCATTTGATCTTTTGCTTTCCAGGGCGTGATTAGAACGCAAGTCGCTTTATTTAATTTCCTCAGTTCCACCATATATTTTTCCGCACCGTTGTTATCTGAAATCGAATGACTAAGATATTGTGGCCTTAAACTGCAAGACGTTTAAGTCACTTATGTAGGGCAGAAACCTCACTAGAACACTGAGGCACTTGTCGCCTTGTTACGTAACAGGATAACCACAAGTTCATTTGTTGATGACGTTCTACAGTCTGTGAAGTTCTTTGAATACTTAGCTTTTGCTTGAAGGAATAAGTGGCATGTAAATGTACCCTCTTTCTTTGATAGTCTTGTTTCAGATTGCTGCTCTTAATAAGGAGCTGTGCTGTCTATATCATGTACCTTATTACATGAAATTTTCGCGACACGTTAATTTCGCGATTTTGAGGTTCGCATATTTCGCGACACCTTAATTTCGCGATTTTGCGAAAATTTTACATTTTGACTCACTTTAATTTCGCGTTTTTGAGTGAGACACTATATTTCTTTGTCAATGTTATTTAAGATGTCCCTGAATTTGATCAAACAACTTAATCAACAACGTCCAAATAAACAGAAAC
>Ga0126338_10003432_pt1 | contig 11112 bp, 8 predicted proteins | sample OrbCmetagenome_2_FD_92529 | JGI IMG/M metagenome (GOLD analysis project Ga0126338, IMG submission 92529) | Coral microbial communities from Petempiche,Puerto Morelos, Mexico - Orbicella C C metagenome | ecosystem: Host-associated > Invertebrates > Cnidaria > Coral | place: Petempiche,Puerto...
CCCCCCCCCCCCCCCCCCCCCCCACCCCCGCTTGGGGGGCTCCTTTTTTAAAAGACTTTAAAATAATTAACAAATTGACGTCAGTTATTTATGCGTCTGTCCTCTTATTGATGATAAATTGCATCATAACATTGTCAAAGTAGCTGTGGAACCACGAGCCGCAGGCGAGTGGTTCCGCAGTAAACTTTGACAATGTTATGACGAATTTTATCAGCAATAAGAGGACAGACGCATAAAAAACTGGCGTCAATTATTTGTTTTTTTACAATAACAAGACCCCAAAATGGTCAAATGCCGAGAATAAATGAGGGGAAAAGATGTTGTAAACTTGCCGTTAACAAAGATAAGTGAATTTTATTCAAAATGACGTGAACATTGTCAATAGCTTTTCTCGCTTTTTGATTGGCTACTTAAAAAAGCCCATAAAATCTCATTGGTTGAAAAGTTGACAGTCTGACAGCTGAAAGTTGAACTTGAAAGCTTGCATAAATTAAAACTTCATCCATCCGTACTCTTATTGACGATAAAAATGAGCCAATCAGCGCGCGAGAAATTAGACAGTTATTGTAAAATGAGTAATTGAAGCTTATAACAACCTGTCTGGGAAAATTTGAGTCAAATACATTAACTTTATTCCAACATGGGCTACTTTCCAGTTTCTAGATTTCATACTCCTGATATTATCAGATATGTCCAGGGTTGAACGCTAATGAGATTCAAATTCCTTATGATATGCATCACAAAGTGTCCTCATTGATAAAAAGTCACCAAAACACACACAATTCTGTCAAATATGAAGTAATATGAAAATGTCAAATAACCCTGCTAAATATGAAGTACTAATTAAACAATACTTGCGTTCAATCCTGGACATAAGTGGATATTATGCACATTGCACATTCACTACTGCAGGACCAACAAACTCATTCAAAAGCAACAAACTCAGTTTAGATGGTAAAATGGTTAAAGGGAGTAAGAACCTCTCATTCTATCGATAATGATAATGAGTAGCTCAGCCAATCAGATTGTGCACTATGGGCCATTTAATTGTGTACAATGGCCGGAGGTCATCCACATAATGGCAACCTTTTAGGGATTCCCTGACGTTTTCATGAACAAATATTGCAAGATAATTCAATTTCCAAAAACCTGAAAACTTTTCCAAAAATCGCTGAACGTATGTGCGCAACTGCAAGGTTCAAAGGTCAATTCAGTTTGCACGATTTTGCTAAAGCGAAACAATTTTAATAATACTACGTCGAGAAATCATTGGAAGTCTTCTTGAATGAAATTTAGATAGAATTGTACAATAAAATTATTTTCGCTCTAGATTTCTGAGGTAATAGTTGATGGAATGTTATCTCAGAGTTCATAATCTGATCGCTAATTTATAGCGCTCTCCCAAGGAACCATACAAATTACAAAAAAACACGAGAAGAAACTTACTTAAGATAACTACAGTTGGACCCGCTAATTCGAATTACTTAGAACTATTTCCTTTGGATTTGCCCTTTAGTCATTTACTGTCGGCTTCTTCGAACTCCCGCTATTTAGTTTTTTTTTAATCGTTTTCCCCGTGAGGCCGAAGTTGCGGGGTTCAACTGTACCTACACACTACACTTACAATACACTACAGCAAGTATAATAGACCAAATATAGGTAATCAAATGATTTCAGAGTGCAATCTGGAATAAATAAACGCAAGTAAATTTTTCAGCCTAAAACAGTTTTTGCACGAGCCCGTAGCTATAGGGCGAGTGCAATTTGTTGTCTTCAAAAATTTACGAGTGCTCATGTATTCCATATTACACGTGAAAAATCATTTTATTACCAGTTAATAATAAACATACAATTCATTTTCCACTTTTTGCACTCAATTCCAACTTTCTGCTCCGTTTGGGATTAATTGACGAGCTCTCAGTCAATTAGCATGCTAGAATTTTGCATGGCATCGGGCCGTATCGACTGCTTTACTCTGCTACTCTTCGTCAGGCCACTGTACCTTCCCCACCACCAGCCCCCCTCGTCGAAGGTCTGGGGAAAATTGAATAGAAGGCTTTAACAAGAGAGAAGGAGGGGTAAGAGAGTGAACACCCATAGGCCTTGCTCTCAAAGTAATCCCTCCATCCCGTGGATTTTATTCATGAGGTCAGCCCAACCAGCTTTACACGCGTAAGGGGAATTAACTCTCTCTTTCTTTATCCTCTCTTCACGTGGAAACGGCCTTGTGTAGGAACTATATAACGTGCGAACCCGAGTAACCCAGCATTAAACTGAAGAAAAACAAGAGTTCAAAAGAAATACTAGTTGTTTTACTCAATATTCTACGTTATAATTTACTATATTTACTTCTCCCCTATTCGCAAGAGAAACAAGTCTAGCTCTACCGCTGTTAGTTCAGAGGACGATGCAGTATAAACCTAACAAAGTGAGTAATGCATTGTAGAAATATGAAAGAAGGTACGGGCAGCTCTTGCACGGGATAATGACTAACCTACACGTACGTAACTGTAAAGCGAAAGAAGGAATTGGATAAAAAGTGTCGCTACAAATACTTTTATCTGTTGACAATGAGGTTTGGTCGGAAGAGAAGCTCTTCATCGCAGTCATCATTTGGATGTAACGCAACACCACTGCCAGCGTGACAATCCAAATTACAACTGTGGAGGCTGTGAGTGCGATCATGTAACACGAGAGTGTATCGATTGTATAAAAGATCAGAATGTCTTCAAGCGAAAATAAGATCCGGGTGATTCCACTCGGCATTCAACATCTCGTTCTCAGGCTCTCTCGTATTCCCTCCCCGCAGCAAAGGGAAGGGAAGAAATAAAGACCCTGGGAATGAGTTGGAAACGTAAGTCACTGAGGTTCTAATGGGAGTCTATGTAATCCTGAATGAAATAAAACTTCCTACAAGACAATAATAATAATTCCTGCTGAAAATAACAAATTAACCCCCTCAAGGCTTGTTTAAGAAAGTTCACACCTTAGTATATAGTAAATTCAAGTTAATGGTAGGTATCACGCTGAAAACAACAACAGATGACAAAAACAGACAACAACAGATACCAACAACAGATATTCATCTGTAAACAAATACAGCTTAGGCAAGATGAAAAATTGCCCCATGTTAATGCAAAATTACATCAAAGATCAAAGGTGGTCTTCTTAGCTTATCAAACCGGCAACTATCAGAATCGAGAAACCGATCACCTTAAGGTGGCAAAGGTTTTGAACCTTCTCCTGATAAGAATTACAAAGCAGCGAAATGAATTTCAAAGATAAGTTTTATACTGAGAATTAGAAGCTCTTCAAAAGTGAAAAAGCTCGTTTAATTGTCAGGGAAGACAGCGCGGTTCTGTCAGGGGAACAAACGCCGTTTTTAGAGGTAAATCGTAGAGTTTCCGAATTTTGTTACCCAATGAAAGAAAGGCACGAGTACCCGAGAGACCTCCGACAGTTGTCAAGGCGCCATAGCTCAATCACTTCCTTGCAAACTTCCAAACGAAAACTGCGCGCACACTCCAGTATTGGCCGCTAAGTGTACTTGTACAAATGACGCCTGTCGGTACTTGCTGCCCTCCCCCCTCACTAAGCTGTTCATGGGATGACTGTTTATCGGTAGAATGCGTCGAGCTTACACCACGACACTCGAACGAAAAACAGAAAGAAATAACGGTTAAACCTACACTAATAATTTCATAATTCGCAATATACGGGAATTTAAAAATAAAAATTTCCATATTGATATATTTACAGCATTTGTGATAATTTACGCTTGCACAAGTATTCATTGCATGTAAGTTTCAATACAAAAAATGCATTTAAATTATTTCTGTCCGTGCTTTTACTGTACGATACAAAGTCTCCTGACATCGTTTTCATATTCCTCGTCGTCACTCGCCGAGTCTGGGGTTTGACCAGTGAAATTGGGAAGAAATGATCGTTCATCCAGCCCGTCTTGCTCATAAAACAACATGTACGGCGAATCTTTTTGAAGCTTGGTGCTGTCACATTCCTGAAAAAAGACAAGGCAACTGAACATTGGTCAGAGAGACAACAGTTAGGCTCGATCACAAGCCACGGTCCGGAAAAAGAGCCCGTCCGCCTCGTGAGACCGCTGGAAATCGAACCTAGCAAACAGTCACATGCATCATTTACAGTGACGTGGTCACATCAGAGTCTGGCTCTACGGTGGTTTTACCTGACTGTAAAACGTTGGAAAACCATGCTCTATCGTTTGGCGTTCGTATAAAAAACATCATCCTACTGGTAGTAGTAGCATGAGAACTGAGGACTCTAGAAAGCAGTCACTTGCAGGTTATTTCCCTAGTAATCACAGATGCCCATCATGTTTTATGACACTATTTTAACAGCATATCTTAAAAGGAGGGCCGTGACCACTAACCTTGCAGCTGCTGTCATTGTAACAATACCATCTGTTGTTTGGATTGTGAGCGTATGAGATGTAGTGTCCTCCACCCAACACTCCTGTGTGACACTGAAGATATTGAAAGAATCAACAGTTAGATTGTAATTACTGATACATACGTGCATACTTTATTTGATGAGTAAGTCAAACTATGGTAACTTATAAGAATGGTGTGGACCTACTACAGCAAACGCCTGACTAACAATCAAGAAATAACAATAATAAGAGCAACAATAAATATGACAAAAAAATTATTAATAACATATAATGTCATTCTAGGTCTTTTTTAAAGACCAATCAATCACTCCTCCTGTTGTCTTTCTGAGTATCAGGCAGACTTTATGTCTATCCTTTATGACTCGCCATTGCAGTAATAAACGATGAACAAAAAAACTGACAATCACTTTCCCCAGCCATTAATTTGTTACATGACAAAAACTCAACTTTCATAGAACACTAATTGAAAAGTAAGTTTTACCCAGGATCTAAATTACCAAGGAAAACGCGCGTGTTAATGAGGTCCGCTGAGCATACTAGATGGCGCTAGCTGTACAACGTACCGACATAGCGTAAATTCTGTAGGTCGGTGTTTCAGTCTGCGATCCTTCACTCCTTGCAGCCGCAAGAGCTCCTCCGACACTCCCACTATGACCTCTCCGCTCATCTGCAGAATCCGAGCCCGTGATATCAGCAGCAGTGACACTTTCTACAGGAGAACCAGCAGACTTAATTTCCGGTGTCACTTCCGGGTGAACCTTGGCCGAGTTAAGGCTTAAACAAGAAGACTGGCGCGAGGGAGGTTTGCTAGTGTGGTTGAGTTCAACCTGACTTGAACTTAGTTCCCCGGCCGAACTCTGAGAGGAGGACTCCTGAAAAGGAAACAATTCATTACGAAAGGTAAATGTACATTTTAGCAACAGCAAATCTCTTCACCAGGGTTCACACTAGAGTAGAAATGCTGCGCCTGCTTAAGATGAATATATGTCACATGATCAAGCCTATTCCCAGTACCTCTCTTTCTCATGGTCACGGGCAAGGAGTAGCGGCGGCTCTGAGAGCTGAGCCACATAAGTTTTTTTCTTTTGAAAGCGTAGTACTGTACATTAGCAAACGATAATGGTAGAAAGAACTGTTACAGACATGTTCAGCAGGAGTCAAACAACTATGTTTACCAGATATAAGTTCATAGTGACTCCGCCGACCGGGTGAAGGACGAGAATGTATACGGCTGCAACAATTTTACTAAATTGTTTAAAGCTTCACAACAACCCCTACAAACACTAGACGTAATCAGGTTAAATTACAGTGAAACATTAGGGACAAAGCTGTTTACTTTGACGTAAATTCTCTTCTAATATTTTGCTGCAGTTACAAAGGATTACCTCACTCCCCTGGCGGGGCGTTGGTTGTCTGTTCTCTCCAGTCTCCTCCTCGATATCTTCTTGTTCCTCGCTACTCTTTACGTTCACTGTGGTGACTCCAGTCCAGTCACTTGAGCTAGTTGTTGATGAGGATCGCTTGGCCAAGAATGCTGAAGGATCAAACCCTTCCATAGGAAACTGCACAATTTTATTAGATTTAACCCAGTGACCGTTAACAAACTGAAACCGTTTCAAATGGATGACCTGCAAAAGGAGACAAGCAAGGCTTACAATACTTCTCCTTACACATTGTCAAACATTTCTTCTGATGTTAGTCCGAAGAATATGGTAGTAAATCAAGAAATTGAAATGCCAAACTTTAAAACGAAGACTAAGGATAATTTACAAGGGAAAGATGGCGTAATGACGAAAGAGGTAAAAGTCAAAGCTACCACTAAAACAAGCTTTCATTGCAAATTATGACCACTAAGTTATGGAGTTACACTTACGAGAATAGGAGGCAAGCTCCAGATATCCAGCTTCTTTACTGCCAATCTGTGTTTCTTGCATTTGTTGCAATACCTGACAAGTGAAAGAAATGAATATTTAAGTTCTTTAGGCCTTAAACAATGATATGGATCTTTAACTCGATCACTATCACTTTCAACCATCTGCTTCAAACAAAGACCCATTCAGTTATTTTTTTTTCTTCTTTAGTTATCACACCACCATACGCTTCAAATCATTGTTTGCCATCAAAACTTTGCGTTATGTTCACGTAAGAAACAGCTGTTATTTTCTCAAGCTGGAGGTACGCACCATAATTCATCTTCTCCAAGTTCCTCCTCCTTTGTAAATGCTCTAAAACATTCATACAAGTCAATGGGCTCTGTTTGCTGTTTTCTGCTTCTCTCCACACTCTCATGCTCAGTTGATATTTTCTCCTGCGAACTTTGATATCTCAGATGCAGTGTGGTGGGATCCCACTCAATAGCGATGTATGAACTGCTGTTGCTGCCAAATTCTTGTTCACTGCATTTTATCACACAACCATGACAGAACCTATTGAGAAAATTATGATCAGCACAACAACAACACCGCAATGATTTTGTAGAGTTATCCCTGACACAACAGTTGTGAATGGCAATTAAGATTCCTAACACAGCATTTCTAGCGGTTGTTGCTTATTTAGATGTCTTTCCATTGCAGAATATGTGCTGACACAGGCGTCCAGTGCCGGGCACGTGAGTGCGTTTGAAGGTTTTGAGAATATGATGAACTTCCACAGGTTCAAAAAAAGGAAAATACTCTATCACACTTTATTCAAAACTGAACAAAAACCTGAGACACACCACGAAGAGCGTCCATAACGTTGTTTTACAAGTAGCATTTCTTCCTTACACAAAATGCTTCAGTTGGGAGTGATTCAGAACATTTTACGTCAAGTCAAAGAAGAATTTCTTCAAAAACCGATGGTAACCGTTATACCAACTGCCTTAAAAGCAGCAATCGTGAGCAAAAACGTAAGCACAACAAAACGGAACTACTTTAAGGTTAAATTCTTTACCTGTACCACGGACACCACGCGCACGTAAGACCATCCTTCTGAACCGCCCGCAGTTCAAAAGGAAAATCACCAGCATCCCTAACGAGAAAAGGATTTTTTAGGTTAATTCAGACAGTATTCTCTCGCCACAAAATGGATTGTAAAGAAGTAATCCCTGACTTGGCATTTGCATTTACAATATACGTAAATCGCTTTATGATACTGTCTGGGCCAAAAAAGAGTGACGGTGACCACTTCTGACTACTCCAAAAGTAAACATAGCACCACAAGGTTGACTTAATCTATAAACGCCTTCTCATTCATACTTAGTCTCCCTACCAAGTCAGTACTGACCGTAGTGCACGCAAAAAGGATATAAAACAATTCAAGAATTCTCAGCAGTTAACTTAATAACGATAAACGAAATGTGAAACATTTTCTTGCACATTGCTATAAACAATGGACTAAAGGAACCATTGAGCTGTGTTTACAGTAATCAAACAGATGAAACAAACCGACACTGAAACAAATCCCTAACAAGAAAGATCAATAAGAAGAAGTACGCTGGAATGTTAACTTTTTATCAAAGTCTGCCATATCTTCCAGAAAGTAACTTACCCATCTTTACAATTTGTATCCCCTGGTGCTGGTGGGCTGAGCAGCCTGGCCACTTGTGTCCAGACTCCTTCATACAGTTCACATTGTCTGGTTTTGGAGGAGCATGGTACAATTATAGGAATTCCAAATAAACCAGGGCGGTTCTTTTGAGGTGACAGGAAATACGCGTCTAAACGAATCTGCAAAAGAAAAGAAGCTTTAAACTTTCATTTCCAAAAGCAAATATGTTACTGGCGGTCTCTTGTGTTGTTGACCTTCTTTTCTGTCGCGTTGTAAACCTAGACGCACCGGCTTTATGCTAAAACAACCCTTGTAAGTACATATTACCGTGACATTTGGCTGACAGAAACAGCAAGTCAATCATTTGACTATCATTATTTCAGGTGAATATACCAGCTTGCAGGAAACGTTCATCTTACTACATGCAGTAATTACTTTAATTAAACAGCTCACAAATGAACTTACTGTTTTCCTGTGCATTGCAACAACGAATCCACTGAAACAACAACCCAAATATGGTGAGGGACCAGCTGTCGGAGTTGAACACAGACTAGAATTCCTGGAACTCACATCCACATTTCCAGGCACAGACAGAGTTTTATGGTTTGGAGAATTTTCCACACTTAAACTGATTCCAGAATCAGAATTTGAAACAAAATGACCTTCAGTTAATTCAATTGATGAGGATGATGAAGAGGACTTCCGGCTCAAAGTTGCAGTTAAACTAAATCCCCCTACACCGAATTTGGGGCTTATTCTTCTCCGTAGTTTTGGGCTCAATCTCTTAATAGGACTTGAAGAACCTTTCTTTTTGTTCTTTTTTCCTTCTGCAAACCAGTCATCTTGTACTCGTAGCCGTGTTTCATTGTCTTCTGAGCTGTTTTCAGAATTTGTTCCTGAAGATTTGCTGCCCTTTCTCTCCGTATCATCACTGTTTGACTCCTCATTGCACACAGCTGCAGCTGTTTGACAGTTAGTGTTTTGGTTTGCAGCACAACATTGTTGATCAGACTCTGAAGAATTACAGACAGCCTTTTCCTCCTCAACTGTGCTTGGAGCTGTTGAGGAGTTGCACTCATCCTCACAAGTTATCGTTGGTAGAGGGATTTCATAAGCATAAAGCAGCCCAGCTAGAGCAGAACGAATCTTCTGCATATCAGATGGTAGACTCTATGGAGCAGGACACATGTGTGGTTAACAAGTACATATAGCCATATTCAAAGTTACATAAACTACAATGTCTCTGTCAGCTGCAGCTGATCATAATGAAAATAGACTTTTAACATCATGCTGCAATGCCTGCTTCTCTTTGAAACACACCTTGCCGGCAACTTTCCAAATGATGTATACAAAAGCAAATGCAGGCTAAAGTTATCAAAGACAAGATACCTTAACAGAGGCTCCAAATATCTCGACCAAGAGAAGCTGTGAGCAAACCAGCCCACAATACTTGGACAGTTCTCTCTTCACATCTTTGTACCGGTCATCATTATTTAGCAGCAAACCATACTTTGTGGGGGTTGAGCCCTCTAGGTGAACAACTAAACACAAGACAGGAAGACAACTGCAGATAACAATAGGCTCAGTGCGAATTTAAAATAAATTTACTGAAATAAAGGGAATTTCTACTGTGAGCTTGGGAAGAGACACAGAGAGCTATGGCCTAAAGAATGATTGAGCCTTGTCAGGCTTACACTCTCACAGTACCTCTTTCTAATAATGAGCCAACAAAATAATGACAGATAACCAGCAATGGACTACTAGTCAACTAATGCTATAGAAACCAGAATAAGCTCTGACAGTATTGCCACTGACTGCTCCAAGTGAGACTATTCAATTTTGAGGTAAGGGGAAGTTACATCTGCATTCAAGCCAAATGACTTTTCAGGCCAGTACTTATCTTTGCTTTCACCATCATAAACAATGACCCAAGTCAACATTTGAACCTGGAAGTCTTGACCAAGAGCATAGCACAGCATGCTACTTCATGCTGTAGTCCTGCATCCGTAAAATAATACATGAAGCTAGAATAAAGGTTCAAGAGTTTCCACAAGCTTACCAATAACTTCCACATACACCGAATTGTCCATAGGTAGAGGTAAGGAGAGGAATGTGAATGGATCAAAGCGGACACTGACATAACCACACTCCAAGCACCTGACTTGAGACTTCAGCTGGAATAAAACAAACAAACAATCTGACGGATCGTAAGACACAGAGATCAAAACAATATGCAACACAACAAAATGTGGTACATAACAAAACAAATATCTAGCCTATGGTGACTAAAATAATTAAGAAAGAATTTTACCTGGCCTTGAAACAAATCCACAACAACTGACCGATTCCTCTTCAAATGGTTATCCCAGGCCTACAGAAAAACAAAATGTCAAAAACTTGCAGTGGTCCAAATTAACAAAGGTAGGTGTAACAGGCACTTGACAGTAGGATGGAGCCTTGTTATTAAACAGTGTTGAGGTACAAAATTCTCCATGCTGGATACCACAATCACAGCAGTTTTATGCAGAAAGTCCATTCCACATATACACCATGCTTTGGAGAAACAACAGACATGTTACAATCAACTAATTTGCCCAGTATATCATAAAATACTATACACGTTTGCCAGAAGACACTAATTCATGTGAATGTACCTCATGTGCTACTTCCTCATCTGGTCTACCATCACTGTCCTTGAGTTCCACATAAGGCTTGAGATGAACTCTACAATCACATGACACAAATCAGAATTCTGAAGTCACATGACTAACCCCAGACAATATGATACATATCAGGAAGGTACCATCACAGTGCCCCAGTTACTGAGGTCAAGTTCCTTTTTCCAAAACCCTCATTGAACTGATCTTCACGAGATTAACTTCATATGGCACAGTTAAACCCACCTGTTTAAGTCCTCATGTAAACCGTCCAAGAGAAATGACAAGAATTCCTTCAAAAAGAAAAGCAACAGATGAACATTAGCATGAAGAATAAAACAGCCTCTTTTTTACCCCTTGAGTCCTATGGATATAAGCAACATACACTTTATTTACACCCAAAACACCACTCTGCTGACCTGAGAGTCATGTTGCTGAAATCCATTAAATCTTGGTGCATATCTTCCTATTGTCCACTGAAAGGTAAATTTAGAGAAG
>Ga0126338_10003433_pt1 | contig 11112 bp, 6 predicted proteins | sample OrbCmetagenome_2_FD_92529 | JGI IMG/M metagenome (GOLD analysis project Ga0126338, IMG submission 92529) | Coral microbial communities from Petempiche,Puerto Morelos, Mexico - Orbicella C C metagenome | ecosystem: Host-associated > Invertebrates > Cnidaria > Coral | place: Petempiche,Puerto...
CCCTGACCCCGACCCTGAGTCCGCGCTTTTACTGACACCCAAAAGTTTTTGCTAAGTAAATTCATGGACAAAATGTGCAACAGCCCAAGAAAAGTCACATAAAGTTTAGTGAAACTTCAAAACGGTAAACACGACAGAAATTAAATCCTCAATTCATTGATCTGTCAAAAAGTTTAGTTGAGTTCAGCTTTCATAAGTTTTTGCTGGAGGCTTTTGTCCGGAAAGTTCATACTGTAGTAGATTATCAAAATGTGGTAAGCAACTTTTTGTGGTAGAAAATGCTGTCACGTGTTCTTGGAGGCAGATAAGACTTCTGAATAAAGGGACTTGTTATTAGTTGCTCTGGTGATATTTCTTTAGTCTGTTCACAGACCCTGTATTTTGTCTCGAGTTCGTTGAGCATTAGTAACCGCGGAGGCGAGGTGGGGGTTCGAACACAACGGGGTGGCCTCAGGGAAAGTAGCAAAAAATGAAAGTCTGTTTACCGACTAACAGTTCCTCCAAAGGAGTTGAAGTCTTTTTGCATTCTGTGTTAGGCATTTTTGTAAATTTTACTGTTTTAATTTAGCTAAACCTCGAGTAAGCTCAAAGAAATAGTTTCGTGTTGGTTTTGCTGATACCTTCAAGGGTAAAAACAATAATACTGTACTCGTAAATACTGCCAAGCTGAATTATGTAGCTTTCTTTGTGTTAGCAGGGACAACTGCTTTATTGTTTGGTAAAATTTATTTTTTTATCAAGGTAGCCAATCAGGAAACCATTGTACACTATATATCCCGGGTTTGAGTAACCAAGCAAAATGTGTGAAAACCCTATCCACTGGTTTGGGATGCACTGCATGGATATTTCCCTGCCCCTTGAGCATTTTTTGATTGATATTAGACATCCTTAGCTTATTAGACCTTCAGAAAAAATTCAGAAAAAATGGCTCATCCAGCAGAATGCACCACAAACATGGGACACTTGAGTACTTAAAATGTGTCTCATAATATTGTTTCCAGCTTTGAAGCAGCTCATGCTTGAGAAGGAAGCTGAACTTGCCTTAACAAATAACGAACTGGCAGAATTGGAAGAGTATCAGGTTAGCGGTATACTTTTTGTAGCTTTAGAGGGAATTACTTCAATAAAAAAAAAACGCATATTATGTATAGTCTAGCAGAAAGCCCGCAATATTTGTCATTTTCACATGCCAGATGTAAATGGCAGTTTGACTGCATTTGAATTAAGAAATAGAAAACATGTACCATGTTTCTATTGAGTTATAGAAACACGAGTGGAAGTTTGGGAGAACAAGAAATGCGAGTGTTTCTGCAGCTTTTTCGAGTTCTCCCAAACTTTCACAAGTGTTTCTATAACTCGATAGAAACATGGAGAACATGTTTTTCTATTCTTTTTTATTCTTTTAGAAAACACTGCGACAAAAAAAAGGAAAGCAACTTGTTAACTTTGATTATCAAAATGTAAATTCTCTTTGCTCGCGCCATCATCACGTCAACAGCTCGTGCTAGTTATGTGTTTCTATCGAGTTTTGGTAGAATTTTACTAGTATACTAATGCAAATGCTGTAATCTGATTAGCTGAGTCATTGAACACTATCAGCCATTAGTGTGCAGTGGCTGGAGGTCGTCTAGGAAGTGGTGACGTCTTTTTCGTTTTTCCAAAGTTTTTTAGGAAAACTATGATGCAAACGGATAATTAAATTCCTGAGAAGTCTAAATGATGGACATTTACGGTTTCTTGACATTTAAAAAAGTTGAAATTATTGAAAAACTGATGCACGCCTGCACACAACTTCAATTTTAAATGACAATTCAATCCAAGCGATCTTTTTCAGGCACAAAGTTTAATAATACCGGTATGTCAAGAAATAATTGGAAACAGTTATTTGAAGTAAATTGTAGTAAGAATTCTACTAAAAAATTAGATTATTCGCTGTTGATTTCTATCTGAACAATAGTGTTTCTGTCGAGGAACTATGGGCTGATAGTTGTCCCGTGGAAATTTGATGTTCTTAAAACAAATATTTGTCCGAGAAGCGAAGCTTCGAGGGCAAATATGTTAGTTTTAAGGACATCAAATTTCCAAGGGACAACCATCAGACCGACAGTTCCGAGACATAAACACTCTATTGTCTTTATTGTTCCCCACTAAATTTTCTTCCGTGAGCCAGTTCAAAAATCATATCGAATTATTTTCAACTTTTTTAAATGAAAGCCGTGAAAGCCAAATTGGTTAAATTTAAAAAGGAAAATAAACAAAACCCACTTAATACAATTTCATTTGTCCATTTTTTTGCATAAGGTCACTTGCTTACCAAAAATTTTTCAGGGACGGGTACTATCCATCCGGGTATTTTCCTTCGACGGGCACTATGGGCTGATAGTTTCTCTCCATGGATGAACGCTATCACGTCACATGATCAATTTAAACCAATAAGAATCAGAGAAAATTTAGTGAACTATAAGAGGTGATAGTTGATGAGGCCGAAGGCCAAATCAACTAGAAATCTCGAGCTCATAATGTATTTGATAAATAGAAACACATTTTTTAACCAATCAGTGCACATTTTTTCTTAGGACTGTTTTCTAAACTACAATAGAGAATATTTAGTGCAACTTAGGACATGATAGTTTTTGAACTTAAAGACTGCCACACACAAGCTGATTTTTTGTCGTAGAACTGCAGATTTTTTGTCGCGGTCAAATCAGGTTAAAATTTGTCAGGCCATCAGCTTGCCGCACACTAGCCGATTTTTTTGTCCCGACTAAACGTGTTTAAGCTTGGGACCGAGTCATCTAAAAGCAAGATGGCACCTATTCCACTGATGTGACTCTCATGGCATTTCCTAATTGGTTGAGGTGTGCGCAAGCCCCAACAAGTTGTCTTGGTCCCCCGCACACTAGCTGAAAAGGCCCGACAAGATGTTTTGAGATGTAGCACTGTCAGATGTCACCCGACAAGCCCCGATCTTGTCGCAGACTTGTCTGAATTCACCGCATACTAGCCGACGAGTGAAAATTTTTTGTCGGGACGGCAAAAAATCGGCTAGTGTGCGGCGGCCTTAAGTGATAGATTTACTGTATGAAAATTAGAAAGGTATTACCTGATCTAGAATATTCAAGAGGTATATAACATAAACCTATGCAACCTTCAGAGCCAAAGCGCTCTTTTCAATAGACTTCCGTCAATCAAATAGCAGCACCTTATGGAATGCTGCGGGTCTGCAAAAGCAGTTTTGCACTCACTGAGAAACTGCCAGGAACAGCGAAGAGAGCTTTGAAAAAGTGAACACCAAACCGGCAACCATTACTGGAAGGAACATAAGAATTGAACAGTCCGAATATACAAGGAAGTTTGATTTATTGTTGCTTTATGAAATCAATCAGTAGTTGTGGTCGGCTGGCCAAATTCTCCTGACCTTTGTAGCGATACTAACTTCATTTCTCAACACTTGTAGAGAGTAGTCGTAAGTGTTGTACACAAGAAACTGTTGGTTGTATTGGAGAAGGCTGTCTACACGTCCCATCACTGGACTTAACAGCACGTTATAAGCTAATGTAAGAATTGTTTTATAAGAATATCGAGACTGAAATTTGGGAAATTTTAAGAATATTTTAAGAATAAACCCGAGGCTGAGATTTTGAAAAGGAATATAATTTTGTGTTGAAAATTTGAAAATAAAATAGGATTATATGTTTTTAACTAAACCGATTAAAATTCTTTCTTTCTCTAAATGGCAAAACCATCTGGCAAAAAGCAACAAAAACTGCACGAGCGGTATGCTTGTTGCTAATAACAATTCTGCGAGAAGTTACGTTCGTCATATCAGGCTTTAATGCCTGCAGGCTGGATCTAAAATGTAACACTATCCAGACACAAAATACATTCAAAAACACAGAAATAAACTAAGAATATTCTCAAGAATACTCTCAGCCTACAATCGGCAGACCGGAAAAACAATATTCTTAATAATAATGATAATGATAATGATAATAATAAAACTAGCTGACTTTCAACCTCTGTCTGTTTCTAAAATCAACATTTTTCATTAACAACCGAGGTTTTACAGACAGATATATCATGGCATCAAAGTCCATGCCAGTGTAGAGGTCCCATGTATAGACTATGATTTGTTGACATGTTGCGTGACAGCGCCAGTATCCGTAGACTCACAAGTTCAATAGAACTAAAGTACCTACATTAGCCGTCAAATTTCGTGCGAAATATTTTCACATGAACTGGGGGGTTAGCGTAGAAGCTAATTTGTGAAGGTATGTTTTTTACCTACATTATTCTAACCTGGAAGCACAAACATTTGCAATTTCGTGCTCATGCCGGGGTGCTCGTTTACCGTAAACAAACTCTGTGCAACTGAAACTAGGTTTACACTAGAGGAGATTTTTCCAGATTGTTAAAAGTTTCCGGATTCATCAATTTTAGAGTATTCAGATTAGTAGAGGTTTACACTGAAAGGATATTTGGATTCCTAACCTTTTACACACGACTATAACTCCGGGAACATTCATGATGGAATGGTTAAAAAGTCGACAACGAGAAACAAAATGCCTCCGAAAAGAAGGCTAGGGGTAGGTTGAGACAGTCTGAAGTTTTCTTTCCACTAGCTGATCACAGTACTGTCGTCCATCATGTCATGTCCCTCCAGGCATTTATTCTGGTCTTTATTAAATATCTAGAACCATCCAGGTTTTCGATCGTACCATCATCGTCATCTCCAATAAAGTATGGAGGACGTCAATATTGTTATCGTCGATAAATTGGGTTTCTGAGGAATATGGCATTACCCATTATAAAAGTGATTGCCTACACCTGTAACAGAACGAGGTAATCAGCCAGCGACCGCCATCAAATGGCCATCAATGTGCCTACGACTCGACTAACATGCCATTAGAGACAGCGCATCACCCAAGCCGAAAATGAACTGGACACTAATTCGGAGAGACTTGTACCCAGTGTTATTCGTATTTCATGCCTGCCTGATTTTATCTTTTATGTCTTTTAGCGGGAAACTTGTATGAATAAAATCAACCAGTTCGATACCCTTGAATAATATCAAGTTATTTCATTGTTTATATGGAAATGAATTCTTCCAGAGAAATTTGCCAAAAGGAAAAGCCACTTGAATTTAAAAAAGAGATCAGGTGTTTCACAAAGGGCTTTCAACAGCCTAATACAAAGCGTGCAGTCTCTCCAGCAACAATCGATGCCTTTCAAACTATGATCTGGGATAAACCCTTTGACGATTTGCTACCCTTGTACAGTAAGTCTTTTGGAATGTTTTGACCCGTGTTTTTCCCATTTCTAGGTACATACTTATTTCATCCCTACCACGGACAAAGGTCACGACAAAACTCGCTATTGTTTACAACAGAAGCTCATCACATTGTCAAAGTGATATGCCTTTGTTTACTGTGTACATATTAAACACAACTTCCCCTGGACAAACAAAACTCTGCTTTCAAATCTTTTGTTCATCAAAACACTGAATATTAGTGAATCTACATGCAAGAGGAATACGAGATATCTTGTGACCCAAAGGTGCACAGGAGACTAGATCAGGCCAAGCTCTCTCTGATCATCAGTCAGATCAGTCACACAACTTTTTGGAATTTTTCGTTGTAGTGCTTCTGGCTACCTATCTCTGTTGTGTAAATATCGATAATTGTTTATTAGTTTTTTTAGCAAAATCAAATTGTGCAGCAGTCAAAGGTATCTACCAGATTTTTGCACTCGATCTGTCGCATGACACATATCGACACATATGAAAGATGAAAGCCTCAACATTCTTTTGTCTCTTTAATAATGTCTAGGTTTGACCCCTGATGAGCTTTCTCATCTTGCTGCATCAGGTGATCGAGACTGGCTGTCGACTGACCATGTAACATGGGTATCGAGTCAATTAAATACCATGCAACAGGATACGATGGTCTTGTGCCCTAACACCGTAGTCAACTTTGCTAATGAAATGAGCAGGAAAAGTAAACTGTTTAACTTTGGAACTCTTAAGCGGCTCGCATTACTTGTAAAGTCGGGAAAAGAAATGGCAAGACCTTCATCGGTGGCATGAGAAATTCAGGGAATCACTGGGTCATGGAAGTTGTTGAGTTGCGGCCCTTCAAGCGTATCATATACTGTGACACGCTGGCTTGGGATCCCCCGTCAAATATTTTAGAAGTGGTAAACAGCTTTACAAACCACAGACCCCCTGTTGGAAGTTACGATAGTTCTAGCATTTGCACTGTTCACTCCCCTTTGGCTACGTCTTCTCAATTGGTCCAGGTCCAGGTCCTGGAGATGTCGTAACTACCCATTTCAGACTCGGTGTGGCATATGTGGAGTCATTGCTGTCATCAGTGCAGTGCTTGCGACATTAGACAGAACACTTTTTCAGTTCTTCATTGGCCCCTACGTTAAAGAGGCAATCTATCTACAATGCCTGAGCCAACATTTCTACTGTTTGAGAAGAGTCTTGATGTCCTGGTTTGCTGAAGGCCGCATCGACATTGATTATGTTTTGCTGCAGCCTGGCTGGCGCGATAATGTTGCAACTAAGTCTAACCACTCCTTTAGCCTACGCCGAGACACGGCTGGCAATTCCAAGAAAAACTTCAAGTTATCACTTGACCGTAAAGCGCTGTCATCATGTGGGTCGACTCCAGGAACAGCACAGGGTCATTCACCCTCTTAAGAACATTCAGTTCCAGCAGCTTCTTCAGCCCGCTCTGCTACTAGGACCCACACCTATGTGTCTGAAGCAAGTAATTCCTTGAATAGTTCAGCATGGATGCTCGGCCATTCAGCGTCTCCAAATGCAAATTCATCGCCTTCAGCCATGAAACGGAATTTGCCATTGAATAAAAATTCCTCCTTAAATCTGAAAAGGCCCTTGTCCAAAATGTCTTCTTTGTCCGAGAAATCCAAAATGTTTAAACACTCCTCAAGTGAGCAACCACTTACTGCTAAAGAAGCAAGACCCTCTACCCATAGAGATCCATCCTCATCACTCAATGACACGTGCAACAGTACTTCAGCAGCTAGACCACAATCAAAGACAGCCATGTCCTGTGCACTAGGTAGTTCAGGGGCAGCGTCAATGTCTAGCAGAAGTAGCAACAATCCTCGCGATCATCCATCTCGCACTGCAGAACCTCCAAAGTCTTCTGCTATGACAACCGCTTCTCCACAGACTGAAAGTGGAAACGAGTCGTCTCATCCGGAACCGCTTCCAAAGGTTGCAAGTCAGTTTCAGTGTCGAGATTGTGGCTTGCAGTTAAGCAGCAGAAACTGCTTATACAAACATAAAATGAGAAAGCACAAGACCACTAATGAGGGTCCTAAAGCTAAGGAAAGCAAACATGTTTGGCTGGAGTGTACAGGAAAACAGTCAAGGTGAGATAGAATAGTTCAACATAGTGTTTTGTGTAGCAACTGGAATGACTACTTACAGTAATACACAAATGGCAGTAATAAGACTTAAGCACATTGATAGGAGCTGGAGACACAAGATCGGCGAGCATATCAAGGACAAGGAGCAACAAGCAGAATTCTATGCCACCCTCAAAGGACTCCAAAATGAGACCAGCGAGGCGGGATTTAGGCACTCTTTGCAGCACGTGCTTGCATGGCTTAGGGAGAGATCTCCAGCTATGGCTAGCTACTTCGAGAAATTTTATGAGAGGAGACCTCGAGAATTGGCAAGTTGCTTCTGAGTCGGAACACAGATAAATACCAACATGTTCATAGAGAGCTTCCATCGTACTCTCAAAGAAGTGTACTTCGAAAGGAAGCAAAATCGACACGTTGACCATCTCCTCTTCCAGCTTCGAAAGATTTCCAGAGACAAGGCCTATGAGCAAGTGATTAAACCAGAAAAAGGAAAGTCAAGGGTGAGACAAAGAGAGAACACGAAAAGGCACAAACAAGCAGAGTCGGTTTCAGCTAACCCGTTACTCAGAAAGGAGAATGACTGCTAGGAGGTAAAGTCTTTGAAAGAGGAGACCAAGACTTATTTGGTGCGTCGAATTTCATCATCACCTTGTGCCTGCTTCTTACAGTGCTCTTCCTGCATGGTTTGTGTGCACTTGTTCGATTGCACATGCCTAGACAATGTTATCAGGGGTGTGGTCTGCCACCACGTCCACGCTGTCAGCATGGCCAACCCAACACATGAGTCAAGGGAGGGGGAGATTGAAACCAATGTCGAGGAGACGCGTGAAGATTTGGCCAATTTGATTCCACCAGCAAGGAATACAAAAATTGCACCAAATTAGAAGACCTAAGAAGAAATGCCTTAAGTGTCATCGCAGAACTTACAGATGTCATTCAAATTGCTCCAAACAGCGATACCGTTCATGCTGCCCTCCGACACGTTTGCTTGGCAATATCAATGGCAAGGGGACTCGCTGTTATTGGTACTGGTCACCAGTACTTGAAAACAAAATCTTACCCAGCAAATAAGCTCGTGGAGAAACAAAAGCGATTCTTTTCTACCAAAACAAAAAGGAACATTAAAGGAAAGAGCTCTGTCCTTTCGGAATCCACAGTACAAGAACTAAATAACATTGATCCCTATGTTTGTACTTTCTGTTTTAAGGAGGACCCCCCTTCAGTGATGGACTGAGTACTGTTGACTGGATAGAGTGTGGCAACTGCAAAGTCTGGGTTCACATATTATGTGACTATGTATGTATATGTGACTTTGTATACTAACTATGTATGCTGCATGTGTCATACTCCATAATTGAGGGACAGCATCGTCTTGAGCATTAAGGGGAAAGGGTGTCAGAGAATGTTCATGGTCTATGGCAGAAAGTTCCAAATTTTCCTGACAATTTTTGAATTTGTCTGACATCATTTTGATAAGGTAAGCTCTGCCCACAGGGCATTAGGTGTGAAATCACTTTCATAGCAACCTTGTTTCGATTTCTCAACAGAGATGACCATTTTTTTGCAATTTTTCTTTCATTAACTTTTTTCCCAAATTATGATTAGTGAGTCTGAACTATATTTGTGCTTTGTTAGATCACAAAGAGATTTTTAGTTTTTAGGGTTTGTCTGAGGTTTTTAGGAAATCCCAAAATGCAAGATGGCAGATCCAAGGCGACAGAATCTGAACAGCTTTCACATTACAGATAACAATTATCTGTTAAAATCGTACATTTTTGAGAGGACTATGATCTGTCTGATTTTCATCCTTGTACTTCTATACCTTTTGAATTAGCATGTATGCATTTTCTGTCCTCCCACTCCAAGAATATCTTTCTATCTGCCTGTCTGTATGTATGGAAATGGAGGTAAGCAATAGTAAGAAAAACTGTCTTTGGTGTGTGGGCACACTAAGGTAAATCACAGTGTAGTGGTAGTTGTAAAACACCTATCCCAGTTTAGTGGATTACATAATTAGTAAACATTCATATATAGGCTTAGATACATGAGGCCCTATTAGGGGTTTTCAGGAAACGGGATATTTAGGTAAAATAAAAATAGCATACGTATTATATATTTAACAATTATTCTACGAGCGTGCATGCGTTGGATAGGACAGTTGGCTATGATCATCTCATATCCAATAAGCGCGAGTGGAATAATTGTTTTTTTAAAGTGCCACTTTGATGAAATTTTCGATATCCATTTTTTTACATTTTCGTACACAATAGGTCTTTCCTAGATCTCTTGCCAATTTTCAATCTGTTACAAACATTAGAATTCGCGGTTTTTGGACCTTTATTTCTGAAAATTTATGGCCGCCATTAATTTTCCTTGTTCCAAGTCTTGGTTGAGAATTTGAGAAAATGATGTCATTTTCTCAAAAATACCGCAGGCGAGTGTTTTCTACATTTCTCGGGTGTTCTCAAATGTCTGGAGTGTTTTATCACAGTGTAATACACGGCTTAGGCTTCTTCATTTGCTTTATGATATAGAGGTAACATGATGAAAAACAATAAAGCACGCTTTTTCTATGTTTTATACTCTGATAAAACATGGGTTTTTGACCAATCTGAGCGCACGCTGGGTCCTATCTATATTATAAGCAACACTAAACTAATATAAAAACGCCCCCAAAAATCACATGTTTGCTTACCATATCGTAGAGCATGGTGTAATAGCTCATAACGCATGATGGCTAAGCTAAGCCAATAAAAACTCTCAAACTACATTATCCAATGATCCAGTTTTTAATGAAGGCTTATATACCAGTACTATGTTTGTACTTTGAATCTAAATAAGCCACAGTAAATATCAACGTTTAATTGCAGGAAAGGCATTTTACTGTAGTAACATGGTACAATTTTGGGGGAGAACTTACTCTGAAGAGCGCGGGTTCAAAGTGATAGCTTTAGTTTTATTCTTAAGATGAGTGCATATCCTTTTCACACACAAACAAGAACATATTTAAAACATGCTAGTATTAGCCACACATGTTCATGTAGCTGGACAAATTGATGACAAGCAGCCTGCATGTATTCGCTTTGTTTCACTAACCCTATTTGTAGTGACATCAGTCTGCACAAAACTTATGTTTCAAGGATGAAGAACGATACGGTAGTCTTGGTAGCTTAGACTGAAACTCAATAAAACTCAGCTGTTCCGAAAACACGGAGTGCGGAGTCTAAAGAAACAATAAAAAAAAAATGAAAAACGAAATGAAAAAAAATAGAAAATAAAAGAATTTAAAAGTGAATTAAAGGAGTAATTAAATACAAAAATAAATAAAAATAATAATTATTAAAAAATTCACACCGCCTGAGGTGGATTTTTCATGTCACGTATATTTCATTCAGTTCAAATGGTATATTCAACTTGCGATTTTCGTAGTTACCAGTTCACTTTTAGGGAAAAAAAAAGTAAAGAACAGTCCAGTTTGACCATGTCTTAAAAAATGTGAGAAATTACACCTTCGGTTTCCTTGGAAAGCCGTGTACCTCGAAACAAACTCAAGCTTTGCTTTCCAAAAAATAAACAGTTGTTTATAAGCGTTTACATGAAATCAGTAGTTAGAGGGAATCTCTAAAAGGGGGAATCTCTAAAAGAGGGAATCTCTAAAAGGGGGAATCTCTAAAAGAGGGGATCTCTAAAAGGGGGAATCTCTAAAAG
>Ga0126338_10003434_pt1 | contig 11111 bp, 5 predicted proteins | sample OrbCmetagenome_2_FD_92529 | JGI IMG/M metagenome (GOLD analysis project Ga0126338, IMG submission 92529) | Coral microbial communities from Petempiche,Puerto Morelos, Mexico - Orbicella C C metagenome | ecosystem: Host-associated > Invertebrates > Cnidaria > Coral | place: Petempiche,Puerto...
AAACGCAAAAACATACGCGTAAGCTTACAACAAGCGCGAGCAGATCTTATTATTCATTCCCAGCGCGAGATTGAAGTCTTGTTTTCGACCCTGAAAAACCCACCTTTTCCGTTAGCTCAGAGCGTAAACTACATATAAGCGCCCTGGTTCGTATTCCCTGCCTTATTCCCTGCCATCACGGTGAAAAATACGCAAGAGAATCTCGCAACTCTCACCATTTGATCACGAAAACGTGACAGCATCCACGCGAGAGCCCCCGACATGTGCGTGGATCCGCGCGGATATATGACGTCAGGATGGCGCAATTTTTTCTAAAAATAGAAAAATTGTCCCATATCATAGGTGCGCGCGAATCCCAAGACCTACTGTCTCCGTCCCCGATTATGGCTCCTGCATCCTTGTATTTTGAGAGATTATAAGATTCATATCTATTTACGGTATCAAAATCTTTTAGTTCTAATTTCAGTCACAATGGAAGATCACTTTCGTCGAGATCAAGAAGGAGAAGAAGAAGAAGAAGATCGCCTAAGATCATGGATCCCTCCGTCCATCCATCCAGGTTAATTGATTACTGACTTTTCTTCGCAGAAAACGATTACAGCTTGTCTAATTATCATTAATTTATTGCTGTTCATGCGCAACTTTAAAGCTCTATGTGAAGTCGCGACGATGAACTGCTGAATCGCCACTAAGCTGCTATGAGGCTTTATTTTGAGATTTCTCTGTTCGTAGTTTGAAACTGAGTTGTTTTCTTTTTTACAACTTTCAGCCAACCTTTTTCTTCAGAAATATTAAAAAAAGCTAACGGTAGAGGAAAAATGTATTTGGCATGGAACCCCATGAGAGAAGATTACATTAGAGTTGAACCAAAGGTTTGATTATCTGCTATAACTTTTACTATGTATTTCTAGACGTGGTTCAAGTTTCATTGGAAAGTAATGGGGACACTTTGAAAGGTGAGAAAATGGACGGGGAATAAATTAAGCCGGCTTGAGATACCAATCTAAGGTTTAATAAGCAGAACTGATCCCGATTAAGACGCCGAACTTAATCGCTGAACCTGCAATTCATGGTTACCTGTTTTACGCCAAGAACGTGTACATCTTATTAAACTGCGAAAAGTCAATTAAGACCCTGTTGGCGGGAGGGGGAGCTAAGATATCCCTTATCGCTATAATTCTAAGCATATTGACCCGCCAAATTACCAAGACGCCCACTTCTTAAATGTTGAAGGAGGCCAAAACGGTTTTCTCCGTCTCTCAGTTCCTTTTGTTTGATGGATCTATACAACCATAATTTTTCCTTTGTTGCTTCGATAGAGCGATTTTCAATTGAGTTGCGCAAAACCAAAACCAAAGTACTCACTGAGGTCAATCAGAACAAAGGCAAACATCCCAAGGAGCCAATGAGAACTCAAATTAAACACATCTAACCAATCTGAAGCGCGGGAAAACGCGAGTGACCAATTCGCGATTGGTTTTAGTTTTTCATCTTTGGGAGGGAATGCGGCGAGAGATCCCTTGATTCGTAGCAAAGCAAAACCAATCCAATCCCGGATTACTTTCCACTCTCTATTGAAAATTGCTCTGATGGGGTGATACCAATTCCTAGTTATCATTAAACAATCTAAGGTCTTTTTCCCGATGCAAGAAGTTACCACAGCAACACTAGAGCCTCTAGAAACACTCTTAATTTTAGCCTCATGTTCCTGTACGTAGCTCTAAAGCGAGTTCGGTGATTCCCGGTTTTTATCATCAAATTGTAATTGTTAAACCAAAATTCATCTTTTCGCAAACTTATTGAAAAAAAAAATTGTAGTGTAGGTTCAGAGCCACCCTAAATTATTGCAAAATTAAGGTGGCTCTGAACCTAGACAACAGATCTTTTGAAAAAAAATTGCCAAAAGATGAATCCGATCCTTTAAATACAGGGGCCACGGAACTCGTGTTACAGCTACAAGCACAGACAGCTAAAATTAAGGGTGTTTCTAAGATACTGCTGTGTTGCTAGGGTAACCTTTTGTGTCAGAAAATGATCACAGATTGCTGTTTCACACCATCATCAAGGATACCTATGGAAAAGTGTCGTAGTATCATTTTATAGTATCATTTTATCAAGGTTGGGCCCTTGGTAAAATGGCTGAGTGACTTACCGCCTCGTGCCATTGCAAGACGAAAACCTTACCAAAGTAGTCGACAAACTTGAGAATTTAAACTCCCTGCGTCGCGAAGCCGAAAGCGCTACTTGTAAAACTGTAAACTCTTGCTCAGACAGGAAGAAACTTTGAAAGCCTATGCTTTAAAAAGGAAAAGCGCTTCTCGGTACAGGCAATATTTATGGAGATACACTGTCTGTGGCGTTTTAAAAAACTAGTCTTCTATTTTTATTCCTCGTTTCTTTGATCTTTGATCAGTAGCATGCCTTTATTTTGTCATTCCAAGCTTTCGATCGATTCTTGCGAATTATGCCAAAAATGGAAGAGAAGAGGCTCATGTTTTTGTGGCGAGTGGATGCGTATTACCCTTCTTTCGCAAGATGCATGCGCCTACTTGCTGGCGTGCTCGAAGCCTTTAGATATGAGTCCTATCTAACTTTCGATCTTACGAAACAGCGCTTTTTGTCTTAACCCCATAGAGATTGACAAGAACAGAAAAGTGTTACTAGATCTGTCGACCAAGTCTGCTGGTGAGCTAACTACAACACAGGAAACAAACCAACAGAAAAAAGAGGTAAAACCTGATATCAAGATCATAAAAAAAGTTATGAAAAAGTAATAAAGCAGAGAGACATTGTAAGAAGCCCAGGCTTTAATTTTCTATTTCTAAGAATAATGATTCGTCTAAACAAGGATTTAAGATTTCGTTGCAGCTCTCATTTGACTAATCTCGTCTCTTCAACAGTGACTCAATTTACAAAAGGAGAATCACACAGCATTATTAAATGATATATTCTTGTTTCTAATAGAGAGGTGATGGTGATTTGAGGCTTAAGTAATGAGCAGAAAACTCTTATTAAATTGTTGTTATGATTTTTAAAAAACCTTAGGATAAGGCACAAAGCATCTCATACCAAGATGAAACCAGGGCAAAAACTGATGTCGACCGATATAAGCAAGACCTACAAATTTTCAAAGAAATGGGAGACAAAGCCGGAGAGGGCAATGCGTATTTGAATATCGGTAAAGCATATTATAGTTTAGATGATTTCAAAACAGCCATCGACTACTATGAACGCCATCTCAAAATTGCCAAGGAAGTTGGAGACAAGGCCGGAGAGGGTAGTGCGTATTGTAATCTCGGCAATGCTTACGATAGCTTAGAAGATTTCAAAAGAGCCATCACGTTCCATAAACGTCATCTCAAAATTGCCAAGGAACTGGGGGACAAGGCGGAAGAGAGCAACGCGTATTGCAATCTCGGCAATGCGTATGAGGGTTTAGAAGATTTCAAAAAAGCCATCGAGTATCATGAACGGCATCTAGAAATTGCCAAAGGGATGGGAGACAAAGAAGGAGAAGGTACTGCGTACTGCAATCTCGGTAACGCTTTTGACAGTGTGGGAGATTTCAAAAGGGCCATCAAGTGCCATGAAAGTCATCTAAAAATGGCCCAAGAAATAGGAGACAAAGCCCAAGAGGGAGCCGCATATTGTAATCTCGGCAATGCTTATAGTAATTTAGAAGATTTCAATATAGCCATCAAGTACCATGAGCGGCATCTAAGAATTAGCAAAGAAATGGAAGACAAAGAAGGAGAGGGAATGGGCTATTGCAATATCGGCAACGCTTTTGAAAGCCTAAGGGATTACAGGAAAGCCATCGAGTACCATGGACGCCATCTAAAAATTTCACAAGAAAGTGGAGACAAGGCCGAAGAAGGAGAAAGTTACTGCAATCTCGGCAGAGCTTATGATTGCTTAGGGGATTTCAAGAAAGCCATCGATTGCCATGAACGTCATCTCAACATTGCTAGAGAATTGGGAGACAAAATTGGAGAGGGGCGGAGTTACTGCGATCTCGGCATTGCATATGAAAGTTTAGGAGCTTTCAAGGAAGCCATTGAGTACCACGAAGCTCATCTAAAAATTGCCAAAGAGGTGGGAGACGAAGCTGGCAAGGGAAAGAGTTATTGCGATCTCGGCAGAGCCTATTATGGTTTGAGAGATTTTAAGAGAGCCCTCGAGTACCATGAACGTCATTTAAAAATTGCTAGGAAACTGAGAGATAAGGTTGGAGAGGGATGGAGTTATGGAAATCTCGGCAGAGCCCATGAACGTCTAGGAAATTTCAAGAAGGCAATCGACTATCATGAACGTCACTTAAGAATTGTCAAAGAAGTCGGAGACAAAGCTGGAGAGGGAAGGAGTTATAGTAATCTCGGCAGAGCCTATCGTAGTTTAGGGGACGTCAAGAGAGCCATTGGCTACCATGAACGTCATCTTAAAATTGCCACAGAAGTGGGAGACAAGGCTGGAGAGGCAGCAAGTTATGGAAATCTCGGCAATGCTTACTACAGTTTGGGAGATTTCAAGAGGGCCATAGAGTATCAAGAACATAGTCTACAAGTTCTCCAAGAAGTTGGATACAAAGTTGAAGAAATGAAGAGCTATTGCAGTCTCGGCAATGCTTATCATAATTTAGGAGATTTCAAAACTGCCATCGACTATCACGAACGTGAACTAAGAATTGCCAGAGAAGTTGAGGACAAGTCTGCAGAGGGAGGCGCGTATTGTAATCTCGGCAATGTTTATCACAGTTTAGGAGATTTGAAGAGAGCCATCGAGTACCATGAACGTCATTCAAAGATTGCCGAGGAAGTGGGAGAAAAAGCAGGAGAAGGAAGCAGTTATGGCAATCTCGGCAATGATTACTATAGCTTAGGATATTTCTCAACAGCTATAGAGTACCATGAACGGCATCTAAAGATTGCTAAAGATTTGGGAGACAAGGCCGGAGAGAGAAATGCCTACTGTAATCTCGGCAATGCCTACGATGGTTTGAAAGATTTTAAAAGAGCCATGGAGTGCTATGAACGTCATCTAAAAATTTCCCAAGAAATGAAAGACAAGGCTGGCGAAGGAACGAGTTATGGAAATCTCGGCAGTGTGTTTTATAGCTTGGGAGATTTCCAAAAAGCCATCGAGTTCCATGAATGTCATCTAAAGCTTGCCAGACAAGTTGGAGACAAAGCTGGAGTAGCCAGATCGTTGTACTCTCTTGGTATCAGCTTTGAAGGCCAAGGATCCTTATCAAGATCCCTTGAGTGCTATCATTCCAGCGTGATGGTCTATAATGAAATCAGAGCTAGTCTGAAGTTTAAAGATGAATGGAAGATCAGTTACCGTGATACACTGGAATTTGCGTACACTAGCTTGTGGCTTCTTCATTTAAAACAAGGTGAAGTTGTCGAGGCTCTGCGTTTTGCTGACCAAGGACGTGCACAAGCTCTTAGAGATCTCATGAATTCAAAGTATGTGTCCGGAGAAGAATACTATCAGTTGCACTCCCCAGAACTGTCTGCTGACTTCTTCCTTAGCTGTGTTCCATCAAACACAGTTTTCACAGCAGTTGATGACAAAGAAATATTTTTCTGGGTCATTCAGGACGGTAAAGATGTTCAGTTGAGAAGAAAAGAAATTACCGATGTTTCAAACGAAGATGTGAAAAGATTTATTACCTCCTTGAATGAGTCCATTGGAACAAGAGGTGGTGTTATATGCGAAAATCGTTCACTTGATGAGCCTTGTGGCGAACAATTGGCGAACGAAAGGGCCCCTGGCAATGATTTTCATGCTGAACAGTCACAACGACGTGCTCTACGAACGTTATATGACGTCATCATTGCTCCAATCGCCGACCTGTGTGACGGAAATGACATACTATTTGTCCCAGAAGGTCCACTCTGTTTGGTCCCTTATGCTGCATTGGTTGATTCTAAGGAAAGGTACATGTGTGAGTTTTTCAGAGTCCGACTGATTCCATCCCTGGCCACTTTAAAATTGATAACTGATTGTCCAGGAGATTTCCACAAGAAGACCGGGGCGTTACTGGTGGGTGATCCATGTTTGCAAGACGTTCCTCAGTATCTGCGTAAGGATCTAGAACAGCTGCCATATGCAAAAAAAGAAGTGGAGATGATTGGGCGAATCCTCAGCACAGCTCCTCTCACCGGTGAAAAGGCAACGAAAGACGAAGTGTTGAAGCGACTATCGTCAGTTGCTTTAGTGCACATTGCTGCACATGGCCGAATGGAAACAGGACAAATTCTCTTAGCGCCAAGTCCTTCGACCGGTGTACGAACAGAAGACGACTGTTTTCTTACAATGACAGATGTGTTACAAGCAAATCTGCGAGCGAAGTTGGTTGTGCTAAGTTGCTGTCACAGTGCTCAAGGGGAGATTAAAGCTGAAGGGGTGGTTGGCATTGCACGAGCGTTTTTAGGTGCTGGAGCTCGCTCTGTCTTGGTGTCCCTGTGGGCGATTGATGATGAGGCGACTATGGAGTTTATGAAACATTTCTACGGAGAATTGGTTAAAGGAAAGAAGGCCAGTGAAGCTCTTCGTGTAGCCATGAAATGTATGAGAGAATCTCAACAGTTCAGGGAAGTGAAGTATTGGGCACCATTTGTACTGATTGGCGACGACGTCACGCTGGAGTTTTAGATTGACGTTTTCCATCGTCCAATGTAAGTAAACGATACGATTATGCAATGCAAAGTTAGGAGAACGTAATGGCAAGATACAATGCAAGTAAATTTAAAACGTACCTTCTCGTTAGGTGGTAAATAAGCGTTAAGTATGTGCTTCTATGTTCCATTCTAAGTCACCGAAGAATCGGAATGTTAACATGATCCGTCCGTTGTTTCTGCCAACTCATGAAAGTAATGCTTTGGTTGAGACCATGCAATACAACTGAGCCAGTATATTTTCCTTGATGGTTCTTTCGAAAAAAAGAGATAAGAAACAATTTCCTCGATTGAACAGCTGTCTTGTTATCAGACATTTCTCAGACGCAAACTACGACCACAGGTCGAATGCAACTGCATTTGTTGCGCTTTGAACTCAGCCCAATCAGTTGGAAAGCCCTTGTTTTAGCATTTTAAAACAGACAGTTAAGACTTACATTGACAACAAGCACCAGGAAAAAAAGAACACTCAACTTCCAGCTGTCCATCGCGTCTCAAAAACGTATGTGCCGAAGTTCTGTTAGCTCTTTCAATGTCGAGAGGGGCCATTTTGTTGAATATGAAAATCGAACTACATGAAACAAAATCCATTATTTATGCATCCCTTGCCTAAGAAACAACAAGTAATCTCTACTATGGTGATGCGGCTCTTTGCGTTAATGGCTGTTCCATTTCCTCCTTGTAGGTTCTGAACGTAGAAGCTGTATATATAAACGACGAGACAAAAGGCGGTCCGAGTTGTAGCTACGTCCTTGATGAAATACGGATTAGAAACTAGAAACAGTGTTTCTCCTATGTCCAAGGACCAAGTAAAGCCGTGATGAGATTGCAGAGTACTATCACTTTTGACGATAATTACGAAACTATTTGCAAACATGAAAGAGTTCGGTGGCAGTTGTTTCGTTAACGTTTAAGGACGTTCGCGCCCAAAATCATTTAACGTACTGATTTCTTTTCAAGTTTGACTGTAGTTAGACCATGATCAGAATATGTCAAAAACGCTAAAAAATTTGGGAGTCACCGAGGTCGTTTTGGAGATAAAGCATATCACAGACCATAGCATTTCTGATGGGAGTTTCAGTCATTCGACGAGATTCTGCATTCATTACTATCGGAATATATTTAAGTAGAATGGAGAAGCATATCTAAGACGTGTGTTTATTTGAGCACATATATACAATAGATTTTTACTACATATGTCATTAGCTTAGGCAGAATTAACCTTAAAAAGGCCACGTCTAAGTCACGCACACCTGTAATTATGCGAAAATTCGACGCCATGTGAATAGTAAATGCGAAATAACTAAAACCTCCCACGTGCAGATTTTTTTTGCACTTTAGTATATTCGAAAGAATCAGAAAAGGAAATGATCGGTTGAAAAATAATGGGGATCACTGAACATCCAGCGAAAAATATCCTCACACAAAGTTAACGCAAAGGCCATCAGCTCTATGTTTTGTTGAGTTTTTCACTCGTTACGCGCGCTCGATGTATGACGTGGTGCGCGCGTAACGAGTGAAAAACTAATGAATAGCGTGCGCACTAGGGATGCGCGGTAGCAATGGGCGCGAATGTCCTTAAATGTTAGACCTAGGGCTTCGATTCACCAAGTGCTTATAATAAAATATTAGTCGTATTGATTACCTCACATTTCAATTTAAATGTTATGCATTGTTTTAGCCTTCCCAGATCCGTTTTAAGCATTTTAATTATTAAAGCTGTTACTTTACCTAATTTGTTTTATCATGTTTTTGGCAATGCGTAACTTTCCTTTGCTAGTTTTCAAAATTTCAATATAGTAAATCGACCACAATTTTCTTTAATAAGTAGATTCCATGTTGCCGCGCGTTTGTTCAGTAATAGATCACAGGTGAGGTCAAAATGTGGTAAGAAAGTTCAAAAGAAAAACGAAAAGTAGCACACGAGGGGCAGCTGAGTTTGTCACGGATGTTCTTACCACGTTTTGACGTCTTATGTGATCTATTACTGAACAGACACACGGCATCATGGAATCTATTTGTTTCATACAATGAACAGAATTTAAGTGAAATGAGGAAAATCGCCAACTTGCATCGTGGCGCCCGACTGTTAAAACAACTTTCCCAGTTAGGAATTGTTAAGAGGCCGGGAAATTTTTTTGTTTCGGTTTCCTCGTTTTAAGCGATGATGTAGTCGTCTCTTAATGCTGAGAAGCAGCATTCTTTTGGATAAGTGATGTCTCACTTATTTTCCCCGCGCTTATGTCGCGCACGATTTATCCCTCGGTGGAAGCGAAATGTACTCTGAGAGCTAGTAAATAACACACCAAAAATTCGCCGTCGTTGGTTTCGGGGAGTGAAAAACTTGTTTTTTTGCGGCCGTCGTTTGCAGTTTGTAGGATCCGCCGATAGCCTTTAATTTCAGCCTTTAAACAAAGATTTTGAGTGTGGATTGTGCTTTTTTCAGTATCGGATAAATTTGTGCTCAAGGACAAACTCATAATGAGAACATATCGTCCATACATACAACTTTAGATCGACAAGCAAGTCGCACACGCGATAGGTCAAGGGTCCCCATTAAATTTACGTATTTGTGAGCGCTGTGTAGGCCGAACCTTTGCCAGTCTTGAAGTGAATTGATTGAGGACTGTCAGAGCACGGTATGAACACTGAAATATCTGAACTAAACTTATCTGAGGACTGAAATATTGGTAAAATTTAACTTGAATTGAAGAAGAGCATTGAAGGAGTTCGCTGTCAAACCAGTTGAGATAGCAGAATGCAACGGAGAATAGTGTAACGAAAAGGTGAGCTACCTGAAGGTTGTAGCATCCACGAAGTGTTGGTTAGATTTCCAGTTGTTAAACTCAGGTATCGGGACTGGAGTGGCTGTTGCATTTTATCCACTTTCTTCTAGTTAGGCTAGGGTCGCACTAAGGGTCTGTTAACAAGGAGGGAGAGTTACCCTAGCAAGCGAGTTAACGCTAGCTGGAGAGCACAAGATAGCCGAGGTTTACAAGCAAAATTTCACAGGTAGGGTAACCTTACAACCCGGGACAACTTAATGCGCGGTTACACCCAAAACGTCTGGAAACAATAGAAAGTTAACCCAAGTAGGCGAGTTAACCCCACCTGGAGTGTCTACAAGGGAAAACGTTAACCCGCCTGCTATTGTAACCCTAGCACGCACATAGGGTTACCCACCTACCCCGATAACCGTAGCTGCCTTGTAAACACAACGAAGAAAACAAGAGGAAATGTGTGAGTGCTAGGGTAACCCGCTTGCCAGGGTAACCCTTTGCTAGGGTAACCCTCTCTCCTTGTAAACAGGCCCTAACAGGATCGATGATTACATTGGACATAAATTCTGTCATCGCATGCTCGCGACATGTGCGACCCTTTTGACGCGATCATATCAGACATGACTATGTCCGCGACACTTTAAGTTCAAAGAGACCGATATCCTGCCACGAAGCAGGTTACATCTTGCCTAATGGTCTTAAAAACAGTTTTTCTATTTTTCTTTTGTTGCAATGTCAATCAAATCTGAAATTCCGCAAATTAGATTCCACAAAGCAAGCACGCATCGTCTGTACAGAGCTCTTGCTTCAACATTTTCCCAATTCTCACAAAACGTTATTAGTTGTAATTCTTCATCTTAATCCGTACGAGTTTCAACGCTTCCAGTTTTCATAGCATAGTGGAAATGACTTGCAGCCGATTTGTTTTCAGCAGCAAAACGCACAGCCACAAGCACCTTCGTCGTTACCTCCGAGTCTAGAGCAGCCTTCAGTTTCACAGAGGAAGCATCCTCGGGAGAGAAAACGTCTAAAAAGAAAAAGTTTAGCCAAAGGGAACGATGGTGCCTTAACGATGAGAAAGTCCTTTTCAGCTTTGGGCCGATAATATAATGATTATTATCAGCATGGTGTCATATATCTTTTATGTCGTAAACGTACGACTCCAGAAACCCTCTGGGGGTAAATGCCCCGAGAAACTTGGGTGACAAAAACAAAAAAGTCCACAGTGCGACCCATGTCTAACGTTTAAGTATCCGGAAATGGAAATGGCAGTTAAATGTCATCGCTTCTGCACGCATTGCGTGCCGTTTATTTGACTTCAGAACACCTTAGTTATTCCCACTGTTGAATTGCTGTGTCTCTGGTCACTCACGTCCCCCGAAAATGCACAACTCAGTTTTCTACAAGTGAACATGCAAATTTCGAGGGAAGCAACATCGAAAATTCCAGAGATTTTGTAACGGAATAATTAGAGAGAGAATCGCAGTTATGATCACTTCTCAAACAGTAATGAAAATAAAGCCTAAAAAAATTCAGGCTTCTACGGGAGTTTAAACCATGACTTCTGAGATACAGGTGCTCTACCAACTGAACTAACAAGGCAACTGAGAGCTGGTCATTTTGTGAGCGGACGAAATGTAATTTGACC
>Ga0126338_10003435_pt1 | contig 11108 bp, 8 predicted proteins | sample OrbCmetagenome_2_FD_92529 | JGI IMG/M metagenome (GOLD analysis project Ga0126338, IMG submission 92529) | Coral microbial communities from Petempiche,Puerto Morelos, Mexico - Orbicella C C metagenome | ecosystem: Host-associated > Invertebrates > Cnidaria > Coral | place: Petempiche,Puerto...
ATTTTCCGAGCTGATACCAGTTTATTTTTGTTTGATTTGATTTTTTAAAATTTAATTTTACATATTTTTCGCGTAATTATGATAATTATTCGATGTTCCGGGATGTTCCGGAATGTTCCGGGATGTTCCGGAATGTTCCATGTTCCTGGTTTTTATCGACGGCCACTTACCTCATCAGTTAGGTTCGGCGCATAAATGGAGCGGCGTTTGGAACGGGCCTAAGTGCTGTAATCCGAGAAGTTAAATAAACCAGTTTGTTACTGGATTCTGTAAGGGAACAACCCTGCTCTGCACTGACACTCCTTACGTCCTCCTTCCCTTCGGCAGCATTTTGTACCATTTAGGTAAACTAGTTGTATAATTAATTTTTCGTCCGCGGAAAGCAATACTCGATGCGTGACGGAAGGTTGTTGTCTAAAGTTTAATTAGAAACTGTCGCTTTCAAGTTTGATTATAAACTTTTCAAACTTTACTCGCTGGCTTCAACCTTTGATTTTCATGCGTGTTCGTTGTATTAAGAATTTTTTTTTCTTTCTCGGCAATAGGGTGGAAAGATTTGCAATACCCACTGGATAGCGGGAGGATTTTGCAGTTGGTCATCTTGCATATTTAATTATACGCGACATGAAAAGGCGCTTAAAGCAAATTTTCTTACAAAACATTTTCAAAGTTTCGCAAATTTCGCTAGTACAAACCGGAGGAGTGAAAAAGAAAAGCAAACTTCTATTTTGCAAAAGCAATGTGCTATATATACAAAGCAAGCGTCCGTGAACATGTGAAGTAATAACTGTCATGCGTGTTGCAAATTTATCTTTAAAGGACAAGGATAGACATTCGTGCATGCAATAACACAAGTTCACGACGTCGAGCGATGTCACGAATATGTACCGGCACCGGATACCCTCAGAAATGTCGAGATTGCATTCAAAATAAGAAAGAAAACTTACGCACTTACCTTCAAACTTATATGCTCGGTGGGTGGGTAAACACGTATTTTTTGGTCAGTGGTAGTAGGACATAAAATACTGGAAGTGGAAAATAGACGATTTGCATAGTGGCGTCAATTGACCACAACTACCAGACTCCCTCACTTTGTCTCTTCCTTATGCTAATCAGGGCAATTGTTATTTAAACCCCTCTGGGAATTCAAAATGTAAATAATAAAGAAAAAAAGAAAGGAATCTGGTAGTTGAAGTCAAATGATGACAACGTGCAAATCTGCTAATCTGACTTTGAAACAAAGTGACACTCATGATAACACTGCGAAGAATTTAATTAGCGTTTATAGTAGAAAAGATTCCGCCTAATGTATGTAGCACAAAATGCCAATTTAATGAGCTCACGAGTTGCACCAGACCTCTTTCTTTGTGGCCGTTTTTCTCTTCAATCATGAGCTGCGCCACACAGGTATATGGAAAGTGCAAGAGTCACTGCGGCGGATCGAAAAAAATTCAGTAAGCGCCGTTGTTGCAAAAGCGCAGGCATATTCTAGTGTATTTTTTTTGTCCGCTGCAGCTTGAGAAGAGTCTAAATTAAAAGAAGGCGCTGCACGGGGTCCAGAAGGGACCCAGTATGGAATTCAGAAGGGGTTTAAGGGGGTCCATGTTTTGTATCCTCCTCCGTGCAAACTTTTGCCAAAAGGATTTTGGCAAAATTGAATTATTTCTACCAGTGAAAATTCGATTAAGTCGTGTCTTTCTGTTACCATATATAATAGCCGGAGAATGGAGATTTTTTTTTTTATTATGTAATAGGCAACAACTTCCAGGTGTGTGCCAAAGTATATAAAAAAAACTTGGGAAAAAATATTTACAAAATTATAACAAATTGAACAAATTTAAGATGAAAGGTGTTGAGGAAACCTTAACAATTTAGAAGTAAACTTAAGGCTGGTTTTCACTAGCGACGGAGTCGTAGTTGGAGTCATAATCAGAAGCGTAGAGTGATACGAAGTAGTGAAAATCAAACCGACAGAGTCGGAAGCAGAACACCCATTTCGCTTACGACTCCGTCGCTTACGATCCAGTGGAAACTAGATTGTCGGAGTTGGAAGCAGAAGCGGAAGAATAAACCAATTACAATGCTCCATTCTGGGCCTTGTGATTGGTTGGTTCTTCCGCTTCTGCTTCCTACTCCGACAATATGTTTTCACTAGATCATAAGCGACGGAGTCGTAAACGGAATCGGAAGAAATGGAAACGTTCTGATTCTTCCGACTCCGATTCCGTCGAGTTTATGACGTCGGATTCAAATAAACCCCGGGTCTACAAGGCCAAATCTTCAATACATAATCGAAGTGTTAACTGGACAAAATACAGTACCTAGTACTTAAACTGTGCCAAATTAAGGGGAATGTTTTTTTTTTGTACCTTCACCCCCCGGGGGGGTACTCCCTTAATTGGGCTATGTAAATATGTGCGGTCCCAAAGGGTATGGTTTTTCAGCCGTTTTGGCCAGAAATAGGATATCGATTTTGGCCATTTTGGTCCTAAATAGGGTATGGTTTTAGCATTATAGTCTTGAACTGGGTATGTTTTTACAAGAAGCTACTTTTTCATCATTATCGATAAGACCATCAACAAAAGCCCTTCATAAATTATGTTCAGGGCAACTTCGCCAGCCGCAACGGTCATAAATAGGGTATCGACTTTTTGGTCCGGTCATAAACTGGGTAAGGAAAATCACAGAGTTTGGTCGTAGATAGGGTAAACGGGCCACACACTGACCCTGGTTGCTCAGATACAAAAACATTTAATTTCAGCTTCAGAAAACCCGGATGTAGTAGATGCCAAAATTAGTAAGGAGTAGCTGGACCATTTCGGACTCGACCTTTCTACCCATTTCGGATTTCTCCATTAGGTGTTGTTCCAAAAACGACTCCTGGGGAATTTAGATCGATTCACCACTTATCTTATCCCAGGGGTTCTTCTGTTAATGATGGCATCTCTCCAGACCATACTAGTTTTTCCTATGCGACTATTGCATATGCCATTCGCCACATTAAAGCTGCAGGTCGTGGGTGTTTTTTAGCCTAATAAAATAGAGGGCAAAATTACTGAATACTGATTGGGTCAATGAAGAGGGTATTTTTTCTCAATTTTGCTCGTGAAGAGGGCAACATTACTCGCTCACGATTGGTCCTCAGGTTGCTTAGCAACAGCTTATGCTACCGAGAAGTTGTTACTAAAAATTTTCTGTAACAATGGTGTCTCGTTTCGAGATAGTTGACGAGGAATATATCGAAGAATTAAAAGACAAGAGCGAAAACGAAGACACCAGGAAAACCACGGAGTACTGGAAGAAGGTTTTCAAAAAGTGGGCGAATGAGAGAAACTTTCAAGCAAATTTAGAAGAGTACGAGAGCGCTGTCCTCGACCAAACACTGTCGCAGTTTTATGCCGAGTTACGAAAAGAAAACGGGGATGACTCGGCGAGCCCGACTGCCTGGAAGTAATGCAGGCATCACTGGAGAGATATCTAAAATTAAAAGCCTATCCAAAGTCCATCATCCGAGATAGGGAGTTTCTTAACTTCAGAAAAGTCCTGGAAGGGAAGGCCAGGAAACTGCGAGAGCAGGGCAAAGGAAAGCGACCAAACCGATCCAGAAGTTTCACAAAAGAAGAGGAAGAAGTCCTCTGACAGAACGCTGGCCAGCTTGGAGGAGGAACTCCACGAGCTCTACTTAACACCATGTGGTGGCTGCTCACTCAGCACTTCGGCCTACGAGGGCGACAAGAACGCCACCAAATGAAAGTTGAAGATTTCACTTTACAACGCGACGACGAAGGAAACGAATTTTCTAACTTTTGCCGAAGGTCCAACTAAGACGAGAGAGGGAGGACTTAGCGTGAAAACCAGACTAGTCACCCCCAAAATGTTTGCCACAGGGAATGAGGAAAGGTGTTCCGTCATGTTGTTCAAACGATATCTGGGGAAACGACCAAGCGAAATGAAGAGGAGCGGTCCGTTTCTATACCTCACTGTCATCGAGAAGCCGGTTTCAAGCGTTTGGTACAAGAAAACCCCAATGAGAAAGAACACCATAAACATAATCGTGAAAACATGAAAAAGAACTCACCGCTTAAGGATCGGTGTCCCGAGAAGAATTTGACCAACCATAGTGCACGAAAAACCGTGGTAAAGAAGCTGAAAAGTTCTGGTATCCCGAAGTGTGAAATATAGAATATCACAGGCCACGCATCTGCCAACGGGCTTGACGAGTACGATTCAGGAGACGAACGAGAGCAGCAGATCATTTCACGAGCCGTTGACAACACTGGTCCTGCTCCTTCAAGAGACGCTTTAGGTCAACTTTATCTTCCAAATTCCACTGCATCTTTGTGTACCCCGACCATGTTTACAATTTCAGTCACTGCAGCGTCACCTTGAACATCGCTGGGAATGATGCCGTTCAGAAGAGCACAAGTGATATAAGGAGATGATACAAGCGTATCTTCATCGAAGAATCAGATTCTAATTGATCTGAAAGCGTCTTGGACGTTTTAACTTTGTTTAGAACAGCACTAACTTTACATTTTCAAAGTTGAAATTTTGTTAGCAGGTCTGGTCGTCAATGTCCTGGTGTCTTTGTGCAAAAATAAAATTTCATTCAGCTCATTCGTGCGTTTGTGGCGATTGATTCTTTGTCAACATTAAATGGCTTCCTATGACCGATTACTCAAGAGCGCATTCAGAAATTTTTTCCTCTATTTCATTGACAAGTAATCGCAATGGGTCCTTCTAAAATTAAGAATTAATATTACTCGTGTTTTCAGAAGTTGCTGAAATTGTCCTCGTCGCTGTGCGACTCAGGCAATTTCAGCAACTTCTGAAAACACGCGTGATATTAATCCTTAATTTTACTCGGCCCCATGCGATTACCTATACAAAACCGATGAGAAAAATGCTTTTAGGATTATCCCCCTTCATCCTCTGGATTATAGTTTACTTGGTATGAGATGGAGGAATTTGTATTATTATACGATCGGTGCACGCCTATGGGGTGCTCTGGTAGCTGTAAAACATTTGAAACCCTTAGTACTGCAATGGAGTGGATTGCTCAGAATAAACTGAGGATTAGTCATATTATTCATTTACTCGATGATTTTCTTATTATCACTCAGTCTCAATCATTATGCCAGGATCAGTTACATTTATTCTTTGACCTGTGTTCATACTTTGACATTCCCATAGCACCAGAGAAAACATGTGGTCCTGCTATAACATTATCCTTTGCTGGAATCGAATTGGATTCTGCTTCTTTTGAGGCTCGTTTGCCTCTGGACAAAATTGATAAATGTCTCACTCTGATTTCTGACTTTCTTACTCGTAAGAAGGTGACAATGAAAGAAATCCAATCGTTAACGGGCATGCTAAATTTTGCTTGTTCTGTAGTTGTCCCAGGTAGAGCCTTTTGGCGTAGATTAATTGATCTCACTGTTGGGATTCATTCGCTATATCATTATGTTAGGATAAATCGAGAGGTCAAAGCTGTCTTGAAGCTTTGGCAGTCTCTTTGGACCGGTTTCAATGGCAGGTCCTTCTTTCTTGAGGACTTTTGGGATAGTTCAGACAAATTGGAGCTATATACCGATGCCGCTGGTTCATTGGGTTTTGGAGCAGTTTCTGGCAGTAAATGGTGCAATGGGAAATGGCCTGATAATTGGTTACACCAGAACATTGCTATGCTTGAGTGTTATCCAATCGTTCTTAGTTTATATCTGTGGTGTCATCAAATGCAAAACCGTTGTATCCTGTTTCTGACAGATGATGAGGCACTCGTTTACGTGATTAATAAGCGGTTCTGCGAGGACAAGAATTTGATATTTTTTGTTAGAAAATTAGTGCTGGTCTATTTACAAAACAACATACTTTTTAAGGCCAAACATGTTAGGGGTGTTCATAACACTCTAGCAGACCCTCTGTCTTGATTACAGGTGGATACATTCAAGCATTTTGCACCAGTCCTTATGGAACGGGAGCCAACAGACACTCCTGTGCATCTGCAGCCTCAGAATTGGCGCCTGTAATTTCCACACTATTGCCTGCAACCTTCCTCACTTCCAACTTATCAACGGGCATGGAAGCTATTTTCGCAATTTTTACATGTGATGCTAACTGACATTTCTACTACCCTGCCCATTTCACCCCCTGTTTTGGCACTTTTTATTGCATACATGTATGATCGTCATTATGTTCCTTCCACAGCGAGCACTTATGTCTCGGCTTTAGGCTACTGCCACAAGCTCTCAGGTTTTCCTGCTCAAGGGGTATGGAAAGCTTGGGTCTCGTCTAGATAGTCGACTGTCAATTACCCTACCAATTCTACATAGAATTTTGGAATCTTCGGTTCAGATGTGTCATACACCATGTGAAAGTTGCTTATTTCAGGCCATGTGCTCACTTGCCTTTTTTGCTTGCATGCGGGTTGGTGAGATCATTTCGACAATCACAACGGAGAGAGGCTCTCTTATTCAGCTTCACCAACTTACGCAGCTGGTGGAAGCGAATCAGGCGGTCATTACTTTAAAGTTCACCTGTCTTGACTTAAACATAATTACAATCAGAGACCTTTTTCAGTTGTTATTAATCGTCGCAACAATTTCTGTCCTGTACAAATCATCTTGGATTACTTGTCTCTTAAGGAAGCGGGAGGTAGGGGGTGGGGGGAGGCCAGGGCCTCTTTTTCGCTTTGCAGATGGTTCCTCTGTCTCAAGAGCTATATTTATTGACAAGCTTTCCATGGTCATTAAGGATTGCCGGCTTGACCCGTCACGTTATTAAGGTCATAGCTTTCTCATAGGCGCTGTTTCTTATGCTGCTGATGCTGGAATGTCTGATGCACAGATTAGGGCTTTAGGCCGTTGAAGTCCAATGCACTCCAGGAATATATAAGAATCCCTTCATTATCATCGTAGCTGATTAATTTAAGGCTGGTGGCAGCATCCGGCGTGGGAGGTTGCTATTGCTGCTCTCGCGGTACTCAGGACTGATTTTATTGACTTGCAAGGCAGCAGTTTTAATCAGTTCAGAGTTAGGTACTAGTAGTATTATTGGGATTTTATTTTTTACATATTTTAGACGGGGACTGACTTGCAAGGACAGCAGTCGCCCGTTTAATTTCTAACATTTCTAAGTACCGTATGTCAATTAGTGTTGCTATTTCACTAGTGTCCCCAATTAGTCTATCTAGGCTGAACACACAGACACTTACATAAGGTTTTACTTTACTTTACTTACTCTATATTAGTATTGTGGTGTGGCACAGCAGCATGCCAGTGTATACTTCTATTTTTGCATTTACTGGGGCTGGCCTGCCAGGGCAGCAATCTACTAATTTTTCTGGTATTTTCCTGCATCAAGTTAATTGTAACATTGTAGAGCAGGGTGTCGATTTATACGTCTGCATGTACATATGCAGGGTCTGACTTGCAAGGGCAGCAGTGTCCTGTTTTTATCTATTATTTCACCTGTATCCCGAGGTTGTAATATGGTCTGTCAGCATGTCGGTTTATCTTTGCTCGTTAACATTTTGGAGAGCTGACTTGCAAGGGCAGCAGTTCCCCAATTATAGGTATGAGCGAAGAACAGTTTATAGATGTTTGGATTTTCACAGTTTGTAGTAACCTTTCTTCACTACTTTTACCTTTTTTCCCCAGTGCTGTATATCCTTTAAGTGGGTCGAGCACCATTATTTCGGAGAATCCTAATGCTTTTGGCCTTTTCGAGTGCCCTTACCTTTACTGTGCCAGAAAAATGTTTAATTTTGTTCCTTGTAAATTGATCATGATCTCAAAACATGATTTTATTAAAGCGGCTATAGGCCTTTGTTCATAACCATTTAATTCCAACATTGGTTCGTTCTGATATCTTTCTGATTTGCCTGCGAATTAACAAACTGACGTCAATTTGTTTTTTACAATAACAAGACCCCAAAATAGTCAAATGCCGGGAATAAATGAGGGGAAAAGACGCGTAAACTTGCCGTAAACAAAAACTAAGTGAATTTTATTCATAAATGACGCGAACATTGTCAATAGCTTTTCTCGCTTTTTGATTGGCTACTTAAGAAAGTCCATAAAATCTCATTGGTTAAAAAGTTGACAGTTTGACAGCTGAAAGTTGAACTTAAAAGCTTGCATAAATTAAAATTTTATCTGTCTGTACCCTTACTGATGATAAAAATGAGCCAATCAGCGCGCGAGAAATTAGACAATTATTGTAAAATAGGATTTTTATGTTTTCCCCTGACGATCTAATGTTAAATTATCTTGTTGCGTTACGTGTCGCGTGGCAACATCCGCGCATGTGCCGAGATGTCATGGGGCTAAATCAAAATATGTCCCCTCTAGGGGCATGCGTGACTATATTGCACAGTCAACTGCTGTCGCGTCATTCAATGCTTTGACTCGCTGGGGAAGGAGTGTTTCTCCCCTCCCAACCCTGCCCTGTTTTGTACTCTCAGCAGAGCCCTGGGTTGTTGTTCTGCAGTTTCGTCTTTGAGTGCCCTCACCTTTACTAGGCCAGAAAAATATTTTTAAAATTTTTTCCTTGTAAATTGATCATGATCTCAAAACATGATTTTATTAAAGCGCAGTGTTCCAGATAAGCAAGGGGTCTCAGGTCAAACACCCGACAAGGTCAGCAACATGACCCGACAAATTAATAGAAAATTTATGATGATTTGGTGGGAGCATTGGAAATTGACCCGTTGGAATCAGTTCCTCATTGGCATCATACCTTGAAAACTTATCTGGAACCCTGAAGCGGCTATGGGCCTTTTTTCATAGCCATTTAATTCCAACATTGGTTCGTTCTGATATTGTGTTGGGGTCCAGCAAACAAGCTTCAGGATATGCAGCACTGATGTATGTGTAGATGGGAGGAATGGGAAAAACATAAATGGACTATATGGGGAGTCTGCAAGAAAAGAGGTCCTTTTTCAGGCTGGAGGTATGAGCTTCTGGGTAGAACCTCTCCGCATAAAACTTTGTTGAGTAATCACCCCTCCCCCATTGCCATTCTGTGCGATGATTATGACAAATCGTAAGGTACGTTTTCAAAGTAACTCGATTATAAACAGTAACTAGTTTTAAAGGCAATGAAGGTTTCTATTCTGTTTTGTTTGGGACATGGCGCTTTAATTTTTATCTTTAATCATTACTTATACACGGTAAAAAGAAAAATTCATCAGGCACAAAACATTCCAATAAAATGTCTAAGATCCTAAACCTAAAATTCTAATCCTAATATTATATTAACTTACGACAATATTCTACTTATAAACCTGATTTCCATGAATGCCGTGTGTTTAAAAATTATGATAGAGAAAGCTTTTAAATTGATTTAATGAACCAAACTCTCTAATGTTACAGCGTAAGCTGTTCCAAAGGGTTGCGCTGCTGTAACTTTGCTTAGGAGAAAAAAATTAGTTTGAGTCACCCTCGCAAAAAAATGGATCAGTTATTTCACTTATGGAAGTGTCCCAGTGATTTAAAGATGACAGGTTTTCTTGGTCAAAAGAGAAACACTTCAATAATACAGCACTGTTATACATTACAGCCGGTCTGGCTTTTTAGCCACATACAAGAATTTTCATAGTTTACAAGGCAATCTAAAACTATTGTTTAAACTCTATATCACATATTCTTATTGTTATTCTCATTTTTCAAAATTAGTTTTGTGTCAATCCATTAAAGAGTTTCTATTTTGTTCTGTTTAAAGCAACTTTTCTATTCTTTTCTATTTATAGCAACTATCACATAGTCCAATTTAAAACACTTTCCTTTCTAAGTATCAAATACAGATAAAGGCTAAAACCGCTAAAAACTAGTAAACACCACATTTAAGTAAGTAACTTATCTAATGTCAATAAAATGGGCAGTGCTTGTGCAATCTTATAATCTCTACCTATTAATTAACGCGCGAACATTTGAATAATTAAGTTAATTTAAGTATCTTTTTTCTTTTTAGTTTTTAATTAATAAATGGTGGTCATCCAACTAGATTAGCTTCATAGTTATTTCAGTTTGGGTGACCAGCTACTGCATGTATTTTAATCAATATTGTATATTTAAATGCTTTAGGTTTGTTGAAGTACAAATAAACCTTGTTATTATTATTATTGTTGTTGTTTTTGTTTTTGTTGTTGTTGTTGTTGTTAAATCCCTCGAGCCAGAAGCTCACGTTAAAAGTGCTTGACAGTAATCATAAAATGCTAAAAACGTCTACGGAGTTAATAGCAGGTTAAATAGTAAATTAAAAACAAGATTGTGATAGTTCAGCTAAATAAACAACTGTATTACTTTACTTTTTCATTTTTCTCCTTAAAAGACGTTTGCAAATCATTTATAACAGTTAGTGTAAATCTCTTTATCAAGGTTGTTAATTTTTATGCAATGTTTGCTAGTGCTAAACGTTTTCGCTCTTCAGTGTATCACTCAGTCAAAAAAAAGCTTACTTATGGCTAAGCAAAAAGGGCAGTTTGCAATTGCCAATCACGACAAGGCTACACAACATAAGGAACCGATGAAAACTCCAAGAAAACGCATGTGACTGCGCTAAATGCAGGAAATGCGACTGAACAAAGGTTGAAAAACAGAAAGGTGGTTTTGGTTTTCCATCAAATTCAAGGTAAAGAAAAGCAACTTTGGATATATGTTCGACATCGGTTGAAAACTCACAACATGTTTATATAAAAACATGAAGCCTGGCCTGTGAACATCGGTGAGCGAACCGAGCCAAGCCTAAAAAGGAAACCCGCGAATAGAGTGAACCAGGAATGGTCCAGGACTAGGTCGTGCGCAATGTGTCGAGGGCGGTCTGGGGAGAACAAATAGCAACACAGTGAGTGAAGGTAGTCGAGTGTGGACTCGGGCGAGCGGAGTGTGCCGAGAGTCCATCCGTGTCCAATACACTCAAAGTGAGTAGAGACGACTCCATTCAATTCGGGTGTATTGAACAATCATCGAAAAAAATGGCTTGGCTCACTTCGCTCACCGAAACGTTTTCGCACCAAACACTGCCTGAATCACAACTCATAGTGAATGGGAGTTAATTTTACCATGATCACCCCACTAGGATTAACTTTGGCCCTGAAGCTATTTTTA
>Ga0126338_10003436_pt1 | contig 11108 bp, 7 predicted proteins | sample OrbCmetagenome_2_FD_92529 | JGI IMG/M metagenome (GOLD analysis project Ga0126338, IMG submission 92529) | Coral microbial communities from Petempiche,Puerto Morelos, Mexico - Orbicella C C metagenome | ecosystem: Host-associated > Invertebrates > Cnidaria > Coral | place: Petempiche,Puerto...
ACACTATCAGCCCATAGTGCCCGTCCGAGGAAAATACCCGGATGGATAGTACTCGTCCGTGTAAATGTTTCTGTAAAGAAGCGGGCTTACAGAAAGTAAACAATTGAAATGTATTAAGTGGGTCTTTGTCTGTTTTCCTTTTCAAATTTTACATTTGGCTTTAACGACCTTTCACGGCTTTCATCTAAAAAAGTTGAAAATAATTCACAATGAATTTTGAACTGGCGCGCGTAAGAAAATTTAGTGGTGAACGATAAAGACAATAGAGTGTTTATGTCTCGGAACTATCGGTCTGATAGTTGTCCCTTGGAAATTTGATGTTCTTAAAAATAGCATATTTGCCCTCGAAGTTTCGCTTCTTGGGCAAATATTTGTTTTAAGAACATCAAATTTCCGCGGGGCAACCATCAACCGATAGTTCCTCGACAGAAACACTGTATTGTTTAAATAGAAATCGAGAGCGAATAATTTAATTGTTTTAGCAAAATTCTAACTGAGATTCACTTCAAATAACGATTTCCAATTGTTAAACTTCGCCGTCTTCGCACCTTGGAAAGATCATTCGGATTGAATCGTCATTTGAAATTACAGTTGTGTGCACGCGCATCATTTTTTTTTTTTTTTCGATAATTTATTTTACCATAATTGCTACTAATCTCGCAATCTGATTGCAATTGGCTAATTTGCCGTTGTCGATAAGAGTCCTGACAACGCTGCTCGCATCTATGTGACACGCAATGTCTTTTTCAGTTCGCGCTCTTGAAAAAAAATTTTCTTTATTAGTTGATACTGTCGTAAAAAACAAGTCCTCGTGAGTCCACCACATTTTGACCACTGTGATGACGCGTATCGTTGTCGATAAGAATACAGACCACGCTAAACCACGTTCTATTTGTTAAATTTTATATAGTTTAAGTCAAGAAGCTGTAAATCTCCTTCTATTAGACTTCTCATGTATCAAAGTGTTCCTCCAAAGCTTTTAAAAAACGAACAAAACGTCGCCATTTCGCAGACGGCCTGAACTTTCACGCATAGAAATCGAGAGCGAATAATCTAATTGTTTTAGTATAAATCTCTATTGGTCTATCAAAACTTTATCTAAATCCTCTTTAAAGACACTTCGAAAACACTAAGAAGCGGCCCCTAGCGCACGGTGCCTCACTACCCACTATCTACAACAGAATAGATAGTGAGTAGCGTAGCCAATCAGAGAATGGCATTCGTGATAGAACGCTGGTAGATTCATACTAATGGCTGGTAGTGTGCGATCACCCAGTCAATCAGATTACAGTATTTGCATTACTGTTCAAGTAGCGACTGCTTCCACCTTCGTTTAAAATTTGACCAAAAGCGAAGTATTCAAGGTGTAGTTGGCAAGATTTTGGTATAACTATGCGCACATCTAATTCACTGTGCAAGGAATAAGACAAATTTACCTTGATCAAATTTGACAAATTTACCTTTATCAACGCTTCATGCGATTAATCGAGGTGACGCAGTGTTTACAGTTTTTATGTGTTTTAACTGTTAAATATCGTCAATGGATGTCGCTGTAACAACGGCTAAGTTTGTTTTTTTCGTTGAAGAATGCTTGTGCAAAGAAACCTTGCCAGAACAACGCAACCTGCCAGGCCGGTTTTACAGACAGAGATTACCATTGTTTGTGTAGTCCCGGATTTACTGGCCATGACTGTGAAAACGGTACTAATACATTCCATTGTTTTCAGTGGTCTTACTCAACTTAGCAATGAGAATTTTGATTGGGGGCTTAAATACTAAGAATGAGAAGTTATAACAGGAAGTTGTAACTATGAAAGTTGGCTCTCTGTCGCTGCTATCATTGTTGTTGTGGTTGTGGTTGCTATTACTACTCCTGCTGTTGTCGAATCTTGTTTAAAAGTTTAACAGGCAGTTCATGCTAGGAGATCACACGGAACATAATAACAATTGTCTCCGGTGAGATAATTTAATTAACAATTGTCGTTACGATACAGATATTCCTCAGGAATATTTTTATTGTGTTAGATATTGACGAGTGTACCGACGGAACACACAAATGTGATGGAATAATCTGCACTGGTAACTAAGTAGCTACAAGAGCACATGTATAACATTGTAAAATAATATATACTATTATATATCCAGTTATGTTTTGGCAAGAAGTTTGAAAGTTTCGTCTTGAAGCACTCAGCAAATAATAAGTTAATCCAGGATGATGATGAATCAATTTGAAATTCATTCATAGTAATCTTTATCATCAATTGTTCTTAGCCTAATCTTGAGGGCAAAAATCCCAAACTGAATTATTTCTAATTTCATTGTTTTAGATATAGACGAGTGTACTTCAAGCTTCAAGGAGTGCAAAGATGGATTGGAAGAAAACTGCACTGGTAACAATAACAAGGGCGAAGCATTCCTTTATTGTAGTTTGTTTTCCTTTTTCTACCCTGGAGGACGAGTCGTCTTGGTCTTTAGATGGACGAATACTGGACAGAGAAACAAAACTGTTCAGTAATTTTAACCCCTCCTGTTTAGACGTAATCCAACGATTTTTATCTTTTTCTTTGTTTATTTTTTCTAGTCACCTGTTGCTTTTCTCTGTTTGATCTTGTAGTCGTCAGTGTTCCAGATCCCGTCGCGCTGTACCCCTTGAACAGCGAGTATCAGACACGGGAAGCTAACAATCGACAGCCCATGGGTACCACCGGGACTGATGTCTCCCTAGCACCTGGCCCCGATGGTGAGCCCCTTGGCTCGTACCTTTTCTCAGGACAAGATGAAAGTTACATCGAATTTCCAAACAACGGAGGGTTAAACGTGAAGCACTCCATTACAATGTTATGTTGGGTGTATATGGATACTACAAATGTATCTGGACCTCTCTTCAGTTATAATAACAATCAACCTTGGGGCATTCGCCTTAGGGTTAATTCTGGAAAGCTTCGAACTCGTTTCAAGCAAAATACACACTTAACCACCGTTCTGCCACTGGAACCGAAGCTGTGGCATTATGTTGGTTCTTCCTATAATCACGAGACTGGTAAGGCAAGCTTGTGGTTGAATGGAACAAAAGTCGAGGAAGGGGATATCAGAGCTGGTATCACTCTCGCAACAGAACAGATTGTCAGAATGGGTGCGACAGCGAAATCTGGAAAAAAAAGGTTCAAGGGACGAATTACCGCCATGCGGGTTTACAACGTTGCTTTGACGGCAGGGCAAATAAATAAAGTAAAACATGCTGGCCGAGGTAGGAATTAATAATTGTATGTTATTCGAACCTGATTCTTTACGGCCGTTACACGGAATTTTCTTGAGGAAGCTCAGTGGAAGTAGGCAGCTGTACAAGGGCTGATATACACAACCAACAAATTAAGGTCACTACGAAGTAATATATGAATGCCCAATCGTAAAACTTAAAAGATTTAAATGAGGAATGATTACATACAAACTTGCGGTCGAATGAGAAAGAATGAAATGATCGATGGTAAACAAAATAGAAGTTAATTGTAATTTCTACTTGCACTTTCTTTGTCGTAAAACAAAATTAACTAGAGGTAGCTTTGATAACATGGCATCTGCTTTAGTGAAGAATTGTCTTCTTTGTCCTGGTACCCGGCACATCTGTGATGTTAACGCGGTGTGTACCAATGCGCCAGGATCTTACAGCTGCACGTGCCGAGAGGGATTTTATGGAAATGGAGTAAACTGCTCTGGTAACTATACTGAGAGAAATTATTTCGTTGGAAAACATGCGAGCAGTTGGTCTTACCCAAGATCGAGTTGGTAATGTTTAAAAATCAAACGAATACAGTAGATGCCTGTAAAACAAGTGAGGTTTCTACTTCCAGACTGTTATGTTATAGAGTAGTGCGGAAAGGCCGTGCAAAAGCACTCAATATGCTGTGATTTCATTATTTCATACAAAACGAAATATTCATATAAAGCCAGTCTGGCCACGCCGCATGCGAAGATGTTGCAAACTGTATCGAAACAGTGTCTAGTCAGTGATTAATAAACACAAGTATGGTGCATATAATAGAAACTACGTATGATTCGATGCAAAATAAGATTTAAGAACATCCTCCAAATTCGCTCGAACTCCCTCTGACGAAACACTCCAGTAGTAAGTTGAACTATTTGTATTGTCTTTTAGATATCGACGAGTGTACCAACGGAACACACAACTGTGATATTAATGCTGTGTGTAAGAACACCCAGGGATCCTATTACTGCACGTGCAAAGATGGGTTTTATGGTGACTATATAGATGAAAAAATCTATACCTGTATATCAATTTAAGTTTTTGGAAGAAGTTTGTGAGTTTCGTTTTAGCCTGAAGCAGCAACTTTCCCAATGAGTACCACACATTAGGGTCGGGCAAAAATGCTTTGGTTTTGCAAAAGAAAAAAATAGGACAATTCTGGTAGAAATAATTTCATAGTAAGTCTTTCTCTTTTCTTTTTTTTAGGGGACGGAGAAAGTTGCAGTCCCTTTGCGGCAGGTAAATATTTCACGTCAATTGATCACGTTTTAATTGATGCTTGATGAGCGTTTATATACGATTTTCAAAAGAAACATTGAACGGTAAAAGAATGAGTAGCCAAACGAGCACAAAGCAAACGAAAGCCCAGATGTTTTCTGCGCTCTCAGCTGGGCTGAGAGCGCAGAAAACATCTGTGATGAAACGTCAAAACATATCAAAATAACTTTTCACCACATTTTCCGCCATTTCGTCTCAGGTAGTTCCGATAAAATGGCTTGGGCTGTCCACGCAACGCGCGAGCAACATCCGCGGAAGAACTGGGTACCATGTCTTAAAATAACTTAAGAGGGATTACCTTTGGTATAAGGCCTATATCATGATGGGGGATTCACTCTCTTACCTTGATCTTCCCTTGCCTAATCTAATTATTTAGCAGTTCATCTTAATAGTTGGGAGTGTAAAATTAAGACCGCTTTGAGAACCAATCACAATTCTTCTTTTCATTTTGGACCAGTTTGTCCTATAATAAGGACTATTACTACTGCAATAATAGGAGTAAATAACGACTTTGTAACGGCAAGGTTATGTCGTTCGCTACGTCTTTGCTAGTACAGACGCGCTGTAATTTGTTTTTTAAGACATCTCGGTGCTTCTTTTATCCTAACTCTTTCAAATTATTTACAGCAAAGTAGGCCATGATTTACATCACTCAAGTTGTCGAACATTTAACAGTTAAACTTTTTAGTTATTGGATTATTCTTGTATTCGTACCTCAGTGGAAAAATTGCCATTCATACTTAGAGGAAATTTTTCAAGTTTTTTTCTCAAATTCTTCGCCAAAAACGATTTTATTCAACAGGATACATTATACCAAATCGTTTGAAATTTACATCCAAAGTTGGAAATAACACATTATGTATTTTCTCAATATAGATATAAATATTATAACATTTAGTTTATTATTAAATATGGTTTTACAGTTTTGAAAAAGCAAATTCGCTAAGTTCTTGGAAATGGGTTGGAAGATCTTTCCAAAGATCTATTGCCTGAAAAGAAATCGTCTGTTTTCCTTTTTTCGTCCTTCTGCCTTGTTCGTGTAAATTTTGTGCAGCTGTAAATCTGGTATTATGCCACAGATCAGGATGCAGTAAATTTTAAAGCATGTAAGCGGTAAACATTATTTACTGTTAGGATATTTAATAGATTTAATAAAGAGAGTGCGCTTTCAATATTACTCACAGAAGTAACAGCAAAGGAGATAAGTCTTGAAAATGAAACTCTTAGTACAATAACAAAATCTTAATTTCTTCCAACTCAAAGATCTTTGCGTTGTGTAGTCAATCAGTAACACGTGTTTCATTTTCTCCCTGAAAGGTGGATCTCACTACTTTTGTAACTATCAAGGAGCTTTTGTACCCGCTGACCACTGAAGTTCATTATCATTACTATTTCATTGAATGTTGCTAAGCATTGGTTCTGATGTTACTGCTTTTATAAAAGAAAAATACTCTAGGAAAGTTTTCCTGTTCAGAAATTAAGATCATTGAGCATTGCAACCCAAAGTTTAGGACCTGAAATCCCAGATCAAAATATTTTGCTTTGCAGGGTAGCGTGAAACGACCACATATAAAACATGTCTCCCGCCCGGTTTTGCGCAGGGCAGAGGATACACCTTTGGGCAGCGCAAGTGAGGATGGTGACTTTGTGACTGATGAAGACGAGAGTATTAGTTATCAGCAATTAAAAAACATATGTCACTCACAAAATGGATACAAGGAACGTTCTTATACTTTATTTTTGCAGCGGGTCTTAACTACTCAAGTATTTTGGGAAACAATCAGACTTTCTTGGCGTGGCTCGATAAATGGTTGAAGCCTGTGACTAACCAATTATCTTACTGGAATCACTGCTACCAGGCGACTGTCAATGGCTGGTCTTCCTCTACCTTCCATTCAAACTGTGACGGCAAAGGTCCATCTGTCACAATCATCCGTGTTGGGAAATATATCTTTGGAGGATACACAAGGCAGTCATGGGGTAGTGTCCCGAGCAGTAAGTGACCTGAGCTATTTTATCTTAATACAGGCGACCCAAGCAAAAACTGAGCTGTGAGTCAGCGATGATCATATTGCGTAATGGCTGTATATGATTTACTCTCCGTCCCATGTGTATACCTTACTCCCAGAAATCTTGGCTGAAAAAAGTCTTGTAACAAATCACAACTTGGTGTTTGTGTAAAACTATTTCAGCGAATATATTTTCCTGTTTTGAATGCTAAAACTTAACGGGAAATTATCATCATCATCATCGTCATCGTCATCATCGTCATCATCATCATCATCGTCGTCGTCGTCATCGTTTATTTGCCACACAATAAAAAAGAAACATATACAACGACAACAATTTTTGATAGGGAGACCATCTTAGTCGTTAATATAGTATAAATGTTTAGCTTTGTCACGTCACTCATTGCGCAGAGTGACGTTTTTAAAATACAACATTTTGTCAATTTAGAGTCATTTTTATCCACATTCTGGATGAGTATGCACAGCTGAGCCAGGACCGTAGCTAATAACAAGCAAACCGAGGCTGGTGCCTCGGTCATTTTTTTTTTTGTTTTCGCTTTTTATAATAATCATAAACACCCTAAATAACTATGATAATAGTTATTTACTCCATATTGAGATCTCTGACCGTGCAATGGCGTTAGGAATTATCGTAAGGTAAACATGGCGACACCCAGGTGATTTAAACTGAAAAGTAAACACTTCGTATTCGAACCAGTTAGATATCACGGCTTAACCCCAGATAGCTATAAGGTATACTTTTGAACTTAAACTGCTTTCAGTCAAGATTCTTTTCAACTTTACTGATTCGGGGAGATTTTCGGAATGGAAGTTAGGGAGCGGTAACTCGTTAAAGTCGCCTCGAATCAGCAAAGAAAGCAATATTCCATGAAAGTAAGGTAAATAACATGTTTCGCGATATCTTTCCTGAATGATATCAAGTAAAAACTCCGAAACTGGCCTCTTACACTTTCGCCCTGATCGCCATTTGTACGCGGTATAATCTTCGCGTTTTGTTTTGGTACAACTTGAGTTCGACAGACTAAAGAATTAGCTAAGGACAAGTTGTCGACAACTAAAATGAATCGGTAACTATCAGTCCTTGGCAGAGCTCGCCACAATTTCAGAAATCAAAGTGATCACGTACTAAATTTTTGTGCGCGACCTTGGTCAACTAGCGAGTTCTGAGCCTGTTTTGGCGGCACCGGAACCGCTGGTAACAAACATCATCGACAGGATAATTGTCGAATGTTATTTTTTTTTTCTGATAACTTACGTTTCCTTTGGAAAAGTTGGTACATATATAATCATCTGTTATGGTAAGATTTACACAACAAAGGTATTTTTCTTGATTTTTTCTTGAGCGTATGCATATTATTTCACTCTGATGATGATCAAACAGATCGAAAACGTTTAGACTCATAATTTTAACAGCTTTTTACCTTAAAGTTCTATATTTTACTTTTATCGGCGAAATGTGTGTAAACCCTATAATGCGTCAATAAGAAATGGTCTCAAACGTATTTAATTAAGTGGTGCAACTGACTTTTGTTCTATTACCTATTTTTAATTAGGTAATTGTCAGGATTGGTACGATCCAGCGGCCTTTCTCTTCTCTTTGGTTAACAAGCCTGACTGGCAACCACTAAAGCTAAGTCAAACAGGAAGGTATGCCCATTATAAATGCTGTTCCATCCATAGATGTCCTTCGCATGGACCGACATTTGGATACAGCCACGATATTAAAATTGCCCACAACGCTGCATCAAACACCTACTCTCACACAGACCTTGGATACACGTACAGCCCGCCACCTGGCAACAGCTATGGATCCCCCTTCACAAGATCATTCCTGGCGGGTAGTGCTTACTTCTTCCGCCCTGACGAGATCGAGGTCTTCTATGAAACTACCTGAATGAATTTCGAAGCTCGTAGTTTTAGTTTTACAGACTCTGCTCAGTAAAATTAAAATTTTTGCAAGTCTATTAAGGTATCCTTGTACAGTACACAAACTGTTGGTAATTTATAAAAGTGCAAATTTCAATATTACCGATGATATTTCAATCAATAGGTTACAACCACATCAAATAGTCACGTATCTTTAGCCTGAGACTATCAGTTTACTTTGAGCTTACTTCTTTAATAATTCTCGTTAAAGGTTGGTTTTGTGGCTCAACGTCAAAGTAAGCCGTAACGTTAGCCGAGCTAATGACTTCGGCGGGAAATTTTGATTTAAAATTGTTCAGTCGCTAAAACAACTAAACAGTTTTAAATCGGTATATTCTCCGGAACGGTCTCTTCTTGAGAAAGGTCCGAAATAGTTCACACCACGCCATAGCTTGCGCATGCGCTGTACCGTGAAACTGAATCTTAATTCAAAGCCGAATTGAATTCCTCGAATATCGTATCAATGCAAAGAAAATCGGACTAGTTTTCTTATTTCATTCAAGTTAAGTTGATTTAGAAAAAGTAGATCAAGAATATATGATAGGGCAGGCATTCTTCTTTCGAGTAGTTATCTGTTCAGAGTACTAACGCAGAAACTAATTCAGCACCTACAAGTATAAAGCACAGTGTTATATAAGTTTGAAATAATAAAAATGAGCAAGGGAAAAATAACGCGTTATCTTGCTGTTTGCGTTTGATGATTCCCTGCTGGCGAGTATGATAAAGTGAACTGCAAATTACACCACTAAGAACGTTTTTTCATTACTGTTAAGGATTTAGCCATATGAAAAGCTAAGGGAAAAAATGTTACATTATTTGAGATATATCAGCCTTTTAAAGGCTTGTTTTCACTAGCAACGGAGTCGGAGTCGGAGTCCTAAGAGAGCTTACAACCTAGTGAAAACCGAAAATCGGAGTCGTAAGCGGAGTCATAAGCTCGACGGAATCGGAGTTGGAAGAATCAGAGCGTTTCCATTTCTTCCGATTCCGTTTACGACTCCGTCGCTTATGATCCAGTGAAAACTAAATTGTCGGAGTTGGAAGCAGTAGCGGAAAAACCAACCAATCACAAGGCCCGAAATCGAACATTGTGATTGGCTTATTCTTCCGCTTCTGCTTCCGACTCCAACAATCTAGTTTTCACTAGATCATAAACGACGGGGTAATAAGCGGAATAAGTGTTCTACTTCTGACTCCGTCGGTGATTTTTACCAGATCGTATCACTCTGCGCCTCTGATTACGATTCCAACTACGACTCTGACGCTAGTGAAAACCAGCCTTAAATGTTATTTGAAAACCATTTCTGTGGTAGATTATCATCAACATGCAAAACAAGATGTTTAGCCTGGTTTAGTCAATGCGCATGCAGCGTACATTCGATACGTGATTAAGACAAAGACAGCTTCCACAAGCACATCTACCAAGCATTTATTTCGATTGGAGCCCTTGCTTCAGCACAGCCGGACAAAATGTAATGAGATCTGAACTAAAAAATGATCACTGCACAGGTATTTGAGCATGGAGCTTTACAAAAAGGGAATGACTGACAGCACTGCATTTTTCATCGTCCCAGAAGCCTTGGTCTGATAGATATGGTATCTCTTTTGGTTAAGGGATAAATCTGGCTGGTTGAGAGAGATATAAAAAATGAACTCCATATGAATAACGTCTAAACACATGCTTCAGACAGAAAAATATCCCGACCAACACTCACGGACTAAGATGTTCAAGTCATGTTTCAGAGAAGCGCACACTATTGACACCCAGTTTCGCGGCTAATGCGTGTTCTTGCGTTTTTAGCGGAGCTCCGGCAAATAAGCGCCCTGGTGGGCCTTTCACCTGAAATTTGTCGCAATGATACTCAAATGCTTGTTCTAAAATACTTTTGTTATTCTTCTTCGATCATGATCAAAAGGGCTTAACTTTGGTGATCCGACGAGACCTGGTGCTTTTCTTGCGGTAAAGTAACGTTTTAGACAAAGATGTCTTCATACATGTTTTCTACGGTGTCCGCATCTCCGTATTCGGTTACCGTTGCGTTTTTGCGCCCTCTAGCTCGATAAGGAATATACGGCTTGATAGAATTCGTGTTACTTTCTCGTCGGTGCATCTGTAAAACCTTGAGGGTCCCGTGAATTTATCAGCTTCAGAGCTGTTGTTTCAGTCTTATTCATGTTTTGTAAGTGTAAATTTACTTAAGTTATGTTTTAGTGTCCAAACTTTTTGTCCGAAAAGGTTTGTACGAAATATGGAGAAGACAATATGTGCACAATTCCGTGCCATTTTGTGTAGTTTATTTGTGTAGATTTTATCCACATTTTTCAGAAGCTGTTATTTTTATTCTATGTTTACAGAGATCTGTGCAAAATTAACAGGAAAAAAAGCTTTTCAGGAACATTTTATACGATCTGAACGGAATCTCTGTATGGTCGCACATTTTAAGAGGTTGCAATTTACAAAAGAAAGCTGAGACATTTTAAAGACATTCTTTTAACAAACTGCCTTGAAGTCTAAGATGGTTTTAAATTTTCTACAATTTCAGGCACCTGTATTTGACTTTCAGATATTTGTATGTTCCCCCACACGGATCGCCACCAAACACTGAGCTAGT
>Ga0126338_10003437_pt1 | contig 11108 bp, 5 predicted proteins | sample OrbCmetagenome_2_FD_92529 | JGI IMG/M metagenome (GOLD analysis project Ga0126338, IMG submission 92529) | Coral microbial communities from Petempiche,Puerto Morelos, Mexico - Orbicella C C metagenome | ecosystem: Host-associated > Invertebrates > Cnidaria > Coral | place: Petempiche,Puerto...
GTTATTTTGGCCACATACAAAATTACCTTTAAATGGTAGGAAACCTGAAAATAACAGTTTAATAAGATAGAAAAACACCAAAGACATAATGATAAACCATAAAGGAACAAGGATGGCTAAGGACCGAGAAGATTAACACGGATTACAAACGACGAATTTGAAAAATTGAGGCTAAACTTTTCAATATGCGCAAATCCTGACGTAGCTCTTTTAAGTTTAAACACCAACAGAAGGTGGAAAAAAAACAAAAAGGAAAAAAGTCTTTTAGATACAATGCTCCAAAGGTAAGGAACATTTTAACAGAAAAACTACGGTCGGCAAGAAACAAAAACTTTTGCAAGACAATTAAGAAATGGGCACTTTGGTAACTAACCAGTTTTGGCTAGTACGTTATGTAAATGGTTTTTACAACACTTTTTCTGTTTCAAATGGATTTTTCACTCTTTTAACAGTTAAGATGATTTGTATTTGTCGTTGTTTTTTGGTGATGCCTAGCATCTTCCTTTCCTTAGTTTAATATGTATTTTTGCACAAAAATTAACTGTTCTTTTAAACGCTTAAGACACTTAAAAAGTTGGTACTTCAGTGGTTAAAGAAGGTGATATGCATGTTATGTTATAATCAATGAAGATAAGAATGGAAAAGATTAAAAGAACTACAAACAACGAGCTTAATGAAGAATTTGTGCCTCATCATGAGGCTAGAACCTTTATTTTGAAGCTGGAGCTTGTATATTGGATCACCCATATTCTTCTGAAAGCAAAGGTTTTCCGAATATAGCGATATCAAAGAGTTCCTGGGGATTGAAAGCACCTTGCACACTTCTGAGATGCTTTTCAACATGCGCAGTTTTACCAGCTTTGCGTGACGTGTTTAGAGAAGACGGAATACAGAATTCGTGCCAAAGCAATCCAGATCTGTTGTTTTTTCTTGTATCTCACGTCCTCAAGAAAAAATAGGCAACAAGAGGTTTTCGACACTAGCGAAAAAATAAAATATGTGTACGGCATCTTGGCACTCTCATTCCTGTATCGTCTCTAGATTCTCGCCACATTTTAACGAAGAATGATTTTGAAAACCTCGTATTTAGAACATATACACTGAACTCCTGCGGCGAACGCGCTTCAAGCCAATATCTGCCTCTTTAATGACAGACCCCGGTGGGTCTCGTAAAGCCATAAATCTACAACCAAAATTCTTTAGCTATATTTACGCAAAATATTTGCCTGCTGTTCAGGCCGGACATTGTACAGGTGGCGGTTACATCAAGGTCATATTACATATGAATCTATCAATATCAGAATTTCTATTTCAAGGCTGAGAAGTCCAGATCAAGGATTCGTACATTGTACATGACTGTCATTTAGTCCGGCATCATGACTGTAAACCGCATCATGCTCGTCACATTGTTGCTGTTTCTGGGCGCGTTCCACTTTGCCTCAAGCAAAAGGAGGAAATGTGAAGTGATCAAAATCCCTATGTGCAAAAGTATTGGCTACAACCTGACTTATATGCCGAATATGTTCAACCACGACACACAAGAGGAAGCGGCGCTTGAGGTTCATCAGTACTGGCCGCTAGTTGAGATCAAGTGTTCGCCAGACCTAAAGTTCTTTCTCTGCTCCGTGTATGCTCCAATGTGCCAGCCAAACTCTAAACACGAAGTGCTTCCATGCCGGTCTATCTGCCGACGAGCAAGAAAAGGCTGTGCGCCTTTACTGCGTAAGTATGGCTTTTCGTTGCCCGAGAAAATGAGATGCAGAAATTTTCCTAAAGACAGGGGCAACGGATTGTGCTATAATGGCATAGACAGACCTCTGTTGAATCATACTTCGACAACGGAACGACCGACGAATTCATCGTTCAGCCCGGCTTGTAAGAAAATCATTGACGGAAACCTCGCCATTACTTCAGGTGTCCTAGGCGGCTCATCAAAGCCACCGCCGGCATTTACCTTCATGTTATTGGTAGCCATTGTTGCTGTCGGACAGATACCAGTCTAAAAAATTGTGTTCCTTTTTTTTCAGCAAATCGACCGGTATTCGTTTTCAATAGAACTTCATGTATAATTTTATCATTATGCAAATAAATTAGGCTCGTATTTTCTTCGTGTTTAAATTACCAGAGTTGCTGGGACCAAGCTATTGAAGTAGTGACTCATTTAGATCAAAATTAAGTTTCTCCAAGGCTTACAACGCACTTTTTTCTCGGGATATCTTAGCGGGTTGATTTTTTGAGCACTTCCAAAGAAAATGCGGTAAATCGGCAAAACGTTTACACTCCAATCGGACTCTTGTAGTTAATCGGACTCTCATTGTAACGTTTGTAATATAAGTCTTGGAGGTAAAATTTCTCTCATCCGTTCTCTTTCTGTTTTTGATTTCATGTGCTTTGATAAAGGACAAAAAACCAAAGGAGCTGTGATTTTCCAATCCTTGGATTTAATTCACAGTTAATTTCTAAAGGAACCTTCCTAAAGTCAAGACTATACATAAGCAATTGCTCAATCGCTTTAACCGAGCTGAATGAGACTGAGAGACCTAACATAACCGGTCAGAGAACCGGCCAAGAACGCTTTTTAGTATTTTTAAAAAGTACAGAAATTGTTTGTTCCGTAACATCGTAATGGTAAATTTCTAAATCTAAATTTTAATTCTTTCAACAGGCAAGTCACGCCATTTCATGGCAGAGTGAACACCAAGTACGCGCTAGCGGAAATAACCGCTTTGTTCTAAGGCGCCTAATGATCGATCAAGGGCATAAAGTATGAATAAACCTGGCAAATATTGCAATAAGGTGGTTTCCCTCAGTGACCAGTTTTCCAAAATACCGAAAGTTTCCCAGCCAAATCACTATGTTTGGAACCTCTTGTAAGCGACCACCTCTCGTAAGCGACCGCGACCACTTTTAGAGCTAAAAGTTTGAAATTTTCTTTTGTTTTTTACCTTCCTGCGTTATAACCCACAAGATTACGGCGCTGAACAAGCAATCCCACCCGCTCCTTGCGAAAATCACAAAAACCAAAACAAACAGCATGCAGGCAAAAGAGTCCGTGGAAAGCGCACGATCTCGAGATTTTCACAGAACCACCCAATGGGAACTATAACTTGAAAACAAAAACCACATTGTTTAAAGGTCACCTACCATTCCGTTTCGAATGCACAAACTCCGCAGAAAAGAAAATAAAAGTTACCAAGAGAAACAAACGCTTCCAGTGAATCATTTCTCCCCAAACATTCGCCTGACATCTGCAAAGCGTGAACTGCCTTATACGTAAAATAACAGTGATGGCATGGATTAGATATGATGAGTAATAACATGCTTTGGTTCAGGTTCCCTTATTGACTGATTTGATTTCAACGCCGCCGGACAGGGTAACCATCAAAAGAAAATGCTACAATGATGAAGAATTCTCTGAAACAGGTAGATCTTAAAACGATACAATTAGCATTCTTACAAAAGGAATCACTCCGTGTTACTCGACATACCGATTCTTTCTCATTCTTGCTGGGTAATTTTTTTGAAGCTTTCTGTTAGAAACCGGGTACGTTTTTATCCGTTATTCAACTGGAATATTTTTTGGCGGCCTAAATTGTACTGGAGCGTTAAGTTATATATACGATGTCGCACCATTTGTATGTACCTTAGGTGAAATTTTTCATCCATGAAAAATTAGGAGTGTATTTGAGAGATGAATGAATTCAAGTGCTTTCTTTGATTTCTGGCTGTAGCCTTTTTTCGTCTATTTCCCTTTTCATGGAAACACCGACTTTACTCTTTTTCTATCTGCGCAATGCAAAACACAAGTGTTCCGCATTTTAAAGTTAATTTTGCGAAAAAAGGTGCAACGTTTCCCGTATAGATTTGCTAATTCTCCACCTGCGCTAAAACATTAAAAACGTGATATTTTAGACCCAAACGTGAAGCTCTCACTAGGGGAGAACATTTGCTCTGTGAATTGTGTAATGTGTCATTTGGCAGGGACGATCAAGCCTTAGGGAAACCTTGCAGCTGTCGCTGGCGAGCAGATTCACTTTCAACTATTTAAAAAAAAACACCTTGTAAGAAAGCGTATCATGCCCAGTGTTAAATGATGTACCTCTTCAACTCTTTAGTATAGATCTGCTAGCGCTCTATCACGAATGTGGTTCTCGTATTGGCTAACCTACTGACTATCTATTCTGTTGTTTTAATAAGACATTTCAGTCTCCTACTGCAAGTCTTGAAGTAGAAACCTGGTTCCATATTCTAGTTAACACTTAGCACTTAGCCCTCGCAGGTTAGTGTAATCTGCCACTTGTGTAGTGGGGGTGCTGCCTGAAAGTAACACAAAAGACTATCGTAATGATCATGATAATGACAAGTATCTAGTATTTCCTCATATACGATACAAAGAAAGATGTACGTATCCCTCAAGGAGGAATCCCGCATGTTTCTTTTCACAGCGCCATTTTGACCGATTTCGAGGGGATTTTGGAGGGAAGATATTTTTCCACGAAGAGAGTAATTTATCCGCAAAATCGAAGTCGGCAAAGAGAGGGCTCAATATTCAAAGTCTGCATTACGTTTTTAGATATTTCGCCCTATCGCACAAAGGCGACGTTATTCCCTTTAAGACTATTAACAGGTTTCTTATAGTCCTCTTAAAACCCCTTAGCGCGTGCAACGTAAAACCTTTCGGGAAAGAAAAAAAAGGTGGATAACAAATCCTTATTGTTCATTTTATTGTGCAATATCGCTGTATATTTTAACTAGTCAGAATACAGTTTTTCCTCAGCTTCAATGTCAGTTCCGATTAAACACAGTGGCTCCGAACAAGACTCGATCGTACACAGAGGTCTGTGGCATTTCTCTCTAATGTAATGTAGAAAGAGACCATAAAATCCACATCTTCTGTAGTACCACGGAGGTTCCTTAGTCTCGTCAACAATTTTCAGGCACCGATCGAACCTTGGTCGGTACCATTCCTCGCCGTCCATAAAAACTGCATTATCAATGCAATCCCTTACAACTCTCTTTCCATCGCAATCTTCCAAGGAAATACGACTGTCGCACTCGAAGCATCTAAAGTGTTCGTACTCTTCACCTGCAACTAGAAACAAAGAAAAAAACAGAGAACTGAGAAGAAGGCACTCCAAGCTCGCTTTACATTATTAAATACGTGAAGGATTGATTTTCTAAATTAACATTACTGATTGGTGTGAATCAGATGGACAATAGGCCCTTTGCACGATCCGGTCACATGGTACAAAATCACACATGCTGGTGAGCAAGTTGCGCAGTGGGACTTCCAAAACAATGGAACTCGTACCAGTCCACCTGGACCTGCCTTTGTCTTGGAAGTCCCACTGCGCAACTTGCTCACCAGCAGGTGTGATTTTGTACCATGTGACCGGATCGTGCAAAGGGCCTATCAACATTATAAATCTAGGAAGACCTTTTGAAAGAATACATTATTTTTACTCTAGTGAAATAAACCGTTCAGCTGGTATAGAATAGTGACCCCGAAAATATAAAATGTTCAGGTAAAAAAACGTAACCTTATGTGTTTTAAAATAAAAATTCAACAGATTCAAAATTTTAGCAAATTAAGTAGACGGCTACTGACATGCAAAATCCTTGTTTTCCGCTACGAATATACTTTATGTGGTCTAGATTGCCAACCAAAATACCTTAGTCATGAAAACCTAAGATTTCTAACTGGATAAAGTGCTCAGTTTACAGATCCCACCGAAATTGCGGCTCATTCGAACACAGGAGCAGTACTTGTGTGTTCTTCAGTGCTTATACTTCAATCATGCCACCTAGCTCACAAGTAATAAAAAGAGGACAATGGACGACTATACTAGTCAATTCATCCATTTCCCTGTAGAATGTTTATCCAGACGGCATGGATACACCAAAAGGCCACCAAATGTTTCCTCAAAGATCTTTGGTTTTATTTTTAAAATGAAATAAAAAGGGTGAATTTAATGAAAAAAAATGTATTCCGATGCATGCAATAAAATAAGGCCATGCTGATCCAATAAATTCCCTCAATCCGCAAAGAGCTAAGCCAATATACTAGATTGAATAAGTCGACCAGACTTTTGACAGGCAGTGAATTTGCACTTCAAGAAATTTTATTTGCACCCGCATGTTACCTTTGAGGATGGGTGAACTTAGGTAAAGGGTCTGTTTGCATTTTGTTTCTTTTGACTGTGCATTAAAAAAATTCATTTCTCTGAAGACCAAGATCGCAGAGCAATTATTCAGCTGTCTTCGAAATCAGTACAGGTAGTCATCAAATAACGACGCTTTTAATAATTACCTTCCAGTTTCAACGAAAAGCATCTCTCGACTTATTTAATAAGCACTTATCATCCTAAACGTTCGCGGTAATTTCGTAAAGGATAATGAAAACGCGTTCCTCAGAGGTAAGAACAGACTTAAAGGCTTCAACTGTACTGTTGCTGAGTAAATCCCAACCGGAGTAATGAAAAACTAACACTTAATCATAGACTGTGAATACCCAGGTTGCAATTCGAAACATTATAAGTTCTGACTCTTGTTTTGAAAGCTTAAACTCTCATAGCAAGGTTATAGATATACCCATATCGATTAAAGAATTAAATCTGAACTCTCTCACTGAAGCCAAACCCGAAAGGGAGTTAGATATGAAATAAACTAATTTTGAAAAAACACGTCACTGCACAAAAAAAAATTGAAATTTAATAAGCTTCCTCGCGCAATGTAATTAGCCCTTATCAACCCTCTATTTTCAATACAGTAAGGTCGACTCACCAGTGTTATAGGCAATCAGTAATAATCCAGTCGAGATGATAAAACTCGAGATGGACATTCTTTCTTTCAGAGGACCAGTGTCGGAAAAAACGACTCTACGACAAAAGAGTGACGAGAAAGCCACTAAATCAGCAGACTCAAAAAAAGGCTTGCTGCGATGTTGGTTGGAAAAATGAAATAAAGGCAACGTACTGTCTTGAGACTCGTTTGTCCTCGTCGTTCCTTGTTGAAAATTCTCCTTTTATCGCTTTCTTGTAGTCGTCGAATGGAACGGGTGTAAAAGGTCGTTTTAAGGACGGTTCTCTTCCAGTAGTTACCTGGTAACGTGGCCATGTTTCTAAAAATGTCTGGATGGCACCTACGCTAGAAATCAAGTGTCTTAATCGCATTCATCCAGATATGAAGATGATTGGCTAAAAGCCATTTGTAAGGTAGTGCAGTAAAACGTGTCAAAACCTTTTTTTCCCTTTTTTGGGATAACAAAGACCCACGCACTTAAAAGCAATTTCGGTGCACGCATCGATATTGGAAGTATATCGTATACGTATCAAAATAAGAAGGTTCGACTCGCACTAAGCTGGCTAAATTTAGATGTAAAGTCTCTGACCTTTTCCTTAACTTGAGCAGATTCATTCAGATTTTAAAATGATTCGCTCAAAAAGGGATGTCAGGAAAGGTGTCATTGAAACCCTTGGTTAACGTGTCGACGTTATTTACGCCATATTACAACCGGCTTGATTTAATTTGTCTGATGTCTTTCATTCACTTTCCTGAATTAATTTCATCGTCGAAATGCCTCACATTAAAACTGAAAAGTAGATAATATCATATCCACTTTTTGAGTGATCAGCAACACGCTTAGTTTTCTACTCTGTCACCAAACATAAAAGGCATGTCTAACGACTAGGTTCGTTGAAATACATGTATGTGTTGGAGAGGACTTGAAGCTCTCTCAAGGATTTCAAAGATCACTTTATAAAAACTAAAGTTGTCTTAGGCATAGTTATTAGAGAGGAGTGATTATCAAACCCGACAGAGTTCTTTGTCGTATGTTTTTGTTCACTTTTTGTGGTCTTAAACGTGCACAAGTCATAATAGTTGTTTACTACTGACCGAGGAACTAACTAATAGTAACGTTTTGGTTATATAATTTATGCATAATGTTTGAGCGCAAAACAAAAGATTGTGCGCGGTCGTGGACTTTCCAGCATAAATCTAGATATCTTTGTTGGCTCCTTTGATGTTTGTCGGGCTTCATAACTATTCCCCTCTATTAACAATGTCTTATGTAGCATGTAAGTAACGCAAAGTTTTGGTAACTTTGCGAACACTAGCATTTTCATTTTTGTTCAGGCACACTAGTATTACCGAAGGTATCATTACTCTTATTGCAACAATGCATTTTTTACAAATAAAACACTGAGAATATTTTCCATTGTTATTATTTGGCCGAATGTAAGTGTGATATCCTCGGTTTTATGCCCCATAAAACTTTAGATTGTTGCCAGCATTTGTCAACAGTGCAGCAGGTCTGAATTAAACATTATGTAAGGTTCATCACCAGCAGAAAGATCGTGATTATGCCGTTTCTTATTATAGCGAAAAAAAAGAGATGAAATATTTTAAAACACAAACGTTATTGCCTTTTAATTGAACTTTCCTAACAAGTTAGGTTACAACACTTTTCAGAGTTTGATATTATTTCTCATTTATCAGCTACTAGAAGCTGTACCGTCTATTGATACAGCAAAAGAAATAACAAAATAGTTCAAGTTTGTCACTACAGATATAAAGAGCACTTTTCAGAGTTTGAGATTATTCAAAATTTATCAGCGACACAAAAAACCATATCGTCCATATCGTGTGGTCAAGTTCCTCACAAATAGGTAAAATCGAATGAAATGTTAATTTACTTTATGAATTTTTTTACAATTCGTCAGCTTAAAAAAGGCTAAATTAAATTTTATTACTATTTGGGAGCGCTTATAACTTGACTTGATTAGACCCAAAACTTATTAAGTCATTCAACGGCACGGGCGACCACCTCTTTCTCTTCTCTGCTCAATTGTTTTTGAAACAAGACGACCCCGATTACTCTTCGACAAGAATTGGTGAGATTTTGTACTAGGCTTTGTCGCACTGCTTATATAGCCGATATAGATTAATATTTATACCGTCTTTCACAATCCCACCTATCTTTTCCTCTTGCATGTCTTTTTGGGCTCAGTTCTACCTATCTTTTCCTCTTGCACGTCTTTTCGGGCTCAACACTTTTATTTGTATGCTGTTCCTAATGCGCTACTCTATAGTCGAAGATCAGTTTTTGTGTGTGTGTTACAGTCACTTTTTTGACAGATTTTGAGACATTTGTTGAACTTAACATGCTCCATAGCTTTTTTACAAAAACCAACATCGCCAATTCGACCAGGATATAGGACCTGCATGAAAACCAGCTAAGGCTGATGTGCCTTCCTCTCCAAATATTGTAATTTATTTGTTGCACGCAAGCGCTACAACTGAGAAGAGACAAGATTACAGAGCTCACATTAGAGCTTAGCCCGGCTTAGAATGCACATCGAGTCATTTAATTTTCACTTGTGTTTTTCAATACCAGAGACAGCCACTCCTTAGATGAACTTAATTTGCATCGCCAATGGCTTTATTATATATTTTCCCAGCAACGATCTTATTAGTTCTTTCAGCGACTGAGAAGACACTTGTGACGAATTATGAAGACCGCTGTCCCTCTCCTGTCCTTTGCCGCTGTCGCTTGGTTCTTTCTGAAGGGTAAGATTTTATATCCAGAGATTTGAAGTTTGTGGCCACTTACGTCTCATCAAGCAGACAAACAAACACTTCGGATGTAAAACTACTTGGATGATTTTAAGTAGTTAAATAGTCAGTGATCTAATCAAAAACAGTACGAGTTGTCATCTCTCAGAGGCAGGGATCTTAGAACGCACTTGTTTGTTCAGTATTTTTGGTAGTTTTGCGCTAGTTTTTAATTGTTTTTCAAACTATTATTACAGGCGCCACCTTATTTTTTATGGTAGTTTTGCATGTGTATGAAAAAATAGTGTCAAATGCGTCCTTTTAGCGGAGGAACACGCGTCGTTATGGTAAATTTTCATTGCAGCGCTCCAAGAATTTCCTCTATTGTTATCCAACCAAACACCAGCACGGTCAAAGGGTTAGACTGGGGGAAAACAAACGTTTGTAGTTGTTGTTTTTCTTGTTGTGATTGTTAATGTTGGTAGTCATGAAGATGACGACGATAACGATAACGATGACGATGATGATATTATAGTATATTCTCGATTGACAAGACCTTGCTTCTTGCTGCTGTTACGTTACCTTGATAATTTTGGATAAACTGATATTTTCCCTCTTTGATAGGAAAAGCCATCTCTTGTTACCAATGTGACAGAGTGACGTACAATGAGTGCAGACATGGACCTGTCATCAACTGCTCCAGTATATATTTTGACCCGGAGCGGAACACATTCGGACGAAATTTCGACTGTTGTTTTGTCACCAAACTGAGAGGGATTATAGGGAAAGTGAGCGTCAACTGTGACATAAGCAGTCGACTGCCCACAGCTCGACACAGTTGTTCAATGCCGAATTGTTTTGTAGAAGCTTGCTTCCAAGACCTTTGTCTGCCAGGCACACCGTTGTCTGGTGATGATTGATAAGATATTAACCTGGAATATTGTGATTAGGGTGATTGATAGACATCGAATTTCTCCTTTCACTATTAACGCATGTCAAACATATTGTAGAAATAAAAAGTAAAAATGGGGAGGTAGCCAGATGTATCATTGTAATCGATACGCTATAATAAAGGATTGACAGTATAGTGACAAGTTTTAAAAGATTGTGAAGGTGAATTAATCAACATGACACGAGCGTGGGACAGAGAAACATTCTGAGTCCCCAACAAGAATCGAACCCATGACCTTCCGAACACCGGGCGGGTGCTCTATCCACTGAGCTACGAGAACTCATGGAGAGCGAGGGCATTTAACTGAGTTCATATATGACAGGTGTCCTGCATACTGCTAGGATCAACGCTATCGAAGTCAAAATAGCGCAAATGAGTTGCTCCTATTAGAGTGATTTCACAAACTCCGGTTCTTATATGCTAATTAGAATCTTCAATGCTAATGAGTGTGTGCAAAAAGATAAAACTCCCGCACGTGCGCCTACAACAGGCAAATAAACACGATGTTATTAAACTCTTTTTCATTGAACAGATCTAGATGCAATTTGTGTTCACGATCCAGATGCCGCTTGGATACGTTCATAAAGCTTAACTACAACAA
>Ga0126338_10003438_pt1 | contig 11106 bp, 10 predicted proteins | sample OrbCmetagenome_2_FD_92529 | JGI IMG/M metagenome (GOLD analysis project Ga0126338, IMG submission 92529) | Coral microbial communities from Petempiche,Puerto Morelos, Mexico - Orbicella C C metagenome | ecosystem: Host-associated > Invertebrates > Cnidaria > Coral | place: Petempiche,Puerto...
AACCAGTCCTGGCCTGCTCTCCAGATGGAAAAGTCATCGACACAGGCTGCACAAAACCATTTGGTTTGCTTGAAGTGAAATGCCCCGAAACAAAGTTTCTTGTGACTCCATTGGAGGCTTGCTCTGATCCCAACTTCTGTTGTCAGAACATTGACGGAAAGTGTAAATTGAAAGTGACCCATCCCTACTATGTACAGGTTCAAGGGCAAATGGGAGTCACAGGGGCAGAGTGGTGCGACTTTGTGGTGTTCCCAAAAAAGGCGTGTCAGTTGAAAGAATTGCCTTTGATCGTCAGTACTGGCATGATCTGGAAAGAAAGTTTTTGCTCTACTACTATGAACATTTTATTGATTTTGCTGCTGCTGAAATTTTTTTAAGGGCATAAAACACACTGGCTATGATTTATGTTTTGAAATTTAAGTGCAATGCAGCAACTCACTGAATTTGTACAGGCAAAGTCTCCCTGCTTATCTATTAATGTTCCTTCCCCCACACACCCCCTATCCCCCCTTTAAATAAAAAATGACAATGACCCTCAAGCCTCAAGAGCATCATTTTAGTAAGATATTAAAATGTAATACATTGTCATGATAAAATGGGATCTTGGACATAACACAAAAAAAACCACAAGCTGTCCACATTTGGTTTAATATAGGAAATAGGGAAAGGGGTGTTACCCGGTCCCAATTACGGAATTTTTTATTTTATTAATGGCTCGTTCAACGTGAATCTGTAAAGCAGCAATGACTTGGGTTTTTACTACATCCTCTGATGGCATCTGATCATAATGCCCAAGAAATGGAAGAATATTCAATGAGACACCCAGGGGAAGTAAATCGTCAATCGTAAAACCCTTCGTCGCCATCACCATAAGGCAAGTCTAGGATTCCACTTCTTTCCACAATCTCTCTGTCTGAAATGCATCCACTATACAACTGGCTTAGGAAAGTTATTGCCCCTGAAGGTGTAATTCCAACCAGACCTTTTACTGTAGTATGATTTTTATACGAACTAAAAAGCCTGCTGTTCAATAACAAGCTACTTGGCATTTGACATTTTAGTTCTGTACAGTCGAGGATGACTCTTGTCTTAAGGTATTTTGCTTTGAAATCTTCTTGCATGGTTTTATCAATTTCGTCGCGGGGTGGCCAAATATTAATAGTACCAAAACGGAGGTACATAAAATTTATCCAGAAAATAAAACTTCTACTAGTTGTAGACTGAGAGATACCAAATAAAAAGGCTAAATGTTGCTCGTGAAACCCTTGTCGCAGACGACACATAACCAAAAAAGATTCGTCTTCTGGTTTAAATGTTTACCTTGATTTTTAAAAGTATGTTTGGGTTTCCTGGAAAGTCTCCATGCTTGGAAAACCAGTGTAGAATGAAATCGAATCACCCTATATCATGTTTTCCACACAGAACCTGCGAGATTTTAAATATTCATTCTGTAGTTCAATTTTTTGTAAATTTACCTTTAGAAGTCTGGTTTGTTCATTAAGCCTTACTATTTCGGCCTCAGCCTGTAGTAGTTGATCTCCTTTACATAAAGCCATTTTTTGCCCCCAATTCCTTTCTTCACATCACCTGGGTGAAAATGCAAAGAGCATACCTTTGTGGCCTCTATGAGTTTGAACTACGGGCCAACATCTCGCCGTAGTTTCACTAACCATTCTTGTCGAAGATTTTGGTCCTTCGGGAAACCAAAAACTCCAGCTCGATTCCCTTCCGGATCAACAGTTCCCCTCTGTGTACAATCGGGCGCACAACAATAGATATTTGACTTACAACTCATATTGAGTTCACTTATTTCGAAATTGATCACGAAAAACGATCTAAAGGACCCGTTTGGCTAAAAAGAGCTTCTAAGCTAAGAAACTTGCAAATTTCCTAGTGAAAAGCTTGTAAAACGAAAGTTGTTTATCCTAAAACAGCTAGTTTTCATGTCTAGGTACCAGTTTTTTCGCGCGCGTCCGCCGTTTATGAATTCGGTGTTTGGCCCTTGGGCCATGCGGGCCATGCTCGTTTGTTTTTGTTTGAACGCACTTCCGGTCACATCAACTCAAAGGGCTTCCGCCGTAACGTATTTTTGATGACGCGAGAACTCAGAAAGAACAAGCTACCACGAGTTTGAAAACAAATTTATTGAATGTAAATCATGTTGAACATAAACAAGACTTCAAAACGATTTTATAAAGAAACAGAAAAGTGCAAACACGCCGAATTCTCCCGCTTCAAAAAGAGCATCTTCTTCGTTTTCGTCAGTCGTCTTATCGGCTTGCGGTTTGTTCAGTTCGTTTGCCGTGCTCGTGAACCAGAGACTTACGCTTCGCAGCTAGTACGTTTCTCGAGTTTTCAAAATCATTGTCCTTGAGTATGTTGAATGGACATTCTTTCTGAGTTAAGCCCCGGCCAAACGATCGCAACATGTCAACGCAACATATCGCAATATTGTTGGGCGCAACATGTTGCGTGCGTTTGGCCACCGTGTTGCGATGTGTTGCGACATGTTGGGTGTTGTTGGCTCAAATTTGAAGCCCAGGCCAAACGATTGCGACATATAAACACAACATATCCCAACATTGTTGGCCCAACATTTGCAAGCTCCGACCAAACGATCGCAACATTTCAGCACAACATATCGAAACATTGTTGGGCGCAACATGTTGCGTGCGTTTGGCCACCCTGTTGCGACGTATTGCGACATGTTGAGTATTGAAAATCGAACTAGTGCGCATGCTCGGGCGCAACATTGTTGCACGAACCCGGCCAAACGAGTACAACATCATGCAACATCCACAAATGTCGCATGAAAGATTTGACCATTTTCAAATTTGAGCCAACAACACCCAACATGTCGCAACACGTCGCAACAGGGTGGCCAAACGCGCGCAACATGTTGGGCCAACAATGTTGCGATATGTTGCCTTGAAATGTTGAAATCGTTTAACCGGGGCTTGACAGTTTGAGCCAGCAACACCCAACATCATGTCGCAACATATCGCAACACGGTGGCCAGACGCACGCAACATGTTGCGCCCAACAATGTTGCGATATGTTACGTTGACATGTTGCGATCGGTTCGCGCTCATTGTTTCTGCGCATCCTTACTGCGCACGCAAATTCACACGCCACGTCATGCATGAGCGCGTGCGCTAAGTAATAAAATGAACAATGATAGGGCAGATGGCCATTGCTACTGCTTTGCCTGGATTTAACGATCTTGGACGTTCGGTGACCCCTACTTTTCTGTCCAGAAACAGATTTTATTTACAATTATCTCCACATTGTCCAAAAATGAGCAAAAAATCAATGTGGGAAGTTAAAAAAAATTCAAGATTTCTGTCCACGGGACATCGAATCCTAGGCCTGCCATCTTGCGGCTGCCAGGCACGTGAAAGTATGGTCGCTAAATGCGGACTTTGTTCTTTAATGAACCTCACCAGTTGACTAGATTTACTTAAAAGGCCCACTTAAACAATATTTGGCAGAGAACATTTCACTACAATGATCTAATTGCAATATTATTGGGCTTACAAACACTGTGGCCTTATTCGCTAACAAAGCCCGATTTTTTTAGATTTAGGGTGTTCTTCCAGGCATGTCTTCTGCAAAACGAAATCGGTGACCCCCCCTTTTTTTTACCTTTCTGCGTGGCAAGTGTAAAAAAAAATCTGTATGTGGGAACATTTTGGGCGCCAACGTCCTTAAGTTTCGCTTTATAGTGCAATGGAAACTGGAAATTGTTGCTAGCTCGTACTCTTCTCGAGCTCCATTTTTCCTGCGTGGGTTCAGAAAAAATTTGGACAAAAGGTGGTCAAACTCCAAAGCAGGTAGGCTTCCAATTCTTTCATTTGCCATACCGTTAGCTTTCACGTCGTTAGCGGGGAAGAGTGTTCATATCGGTAGCCGTCTTCTTATTTGTGTTTGCACTTTTCCGTTTGTTCATATAAAAATCGGTCTATGGCCTCCTGACTTTCGCTGACGCCTGTCTACATCAGACGTTTCCAGATCTTCAGGATAATAAAATTCGCTTGATAAATATTCGTCATCCTCGTCCTTGTTGTTAGTAAGCTCTGTAAAATATCAGTCTTTTAGGTAGTTTCTTTGCGAAGAATGAGAGTATTTACACGTTTCCTTTTCGTAGTTTTAGTTGCAAATTTTGAATTTGCCAGCTTTCGAAAACAAACAAAAAATACACCGTATGGCGAAATCCCGAACATACTGTTGGGGTTAAAAGAATGGTAAAAGAAAGCGTATTTATACAACAGTGACGGCAATCCGCTGTAACTTTCTGGTTGTTCCATATGGGAAAACTAAATCTAATGTCAAAACAAAAGCAAAGAAACGTTCTGTATTGGTTGTTTATTGTTATTTTTTCTAGATTACGGTGCAATTAAAGCATGTACTAATAATGCAAATTTGTAAACAAAATAAGTTCTCATTTTATACCAGCATATACGATATATGTTGCAATGTTCTCATGAATCTTTGGGCGATATACATTTCCTTTATGTCTGATGATGTACTCAACTGAATAACGGAGAATAGAACCAGGTCTGGAGACAAAGAGGACGAAATCGAGACACATGCCACGTCTTATACCGATCGCTGAAAGCGAGGCTAAGTTATTTTCCAGTGAAACTCGTGACTATTACCAATGAATTCGCTATTGTTATCGAAGTCAAAAGATTGTCTTGTGATGGTCTTGTGACTATTGCTCAATCAAGTTTGTACTTTGTGACCCCGTCCCCATTTAGTTCGACCCTTCAGTACTCCCAGCCTTTCCTCATTATCTTAAACTCTTGGTTGAAGATTAACACTATGGGCCGATTATTTAAACGAAGTTTAGACAACGTTTATGAAAGTCATCGTCTAAGCCATGTTTAAACCATGAGTTCCGATTATTTAAACTTTGTTTTTCCATAACAGTGTTTAGACAGTGTCTAAACACCGACTAAGGAACAAAAGTAAGTTAGACCTGATCAAAGGTAGGTTTAAACGCTATTTAACGATATCTTCATGGTCAGCCATTTTAAAATGGAGGGACCTCTGCGCTACAGACAGCTAAGAAACTACGCCAATCGACGTAATATACATGTTTGAATAATTTCGCAGCCTAGTGAGAGATTTAACCCATTCGAGGAATACGAACCAAGGAGACTTCCGATTTCGTTTTCGCCTTAGAAAGGAATCGTCAGGTCACGTTAGTGACCTCGTAAAACTTTTGGATAAAGATCTTCAACATCAAACAAGGAGAGGTCTGTCGCTTACACCAATGCAGCAAGTGCTAATTGCTCTAAGATTCTATGCGACAGGAACTTTCCAGAGGGTTATTGGCGATTCTAAAAAACAATTTCTAGCAGCGATTGAAAATTACTGTACTTCTGACTATCCTCCTGTTTCGTGACTTTTTCCGCTAGCTTCAAGGTTTGGCTCCAATTCGCATTTAACAACTTCCCTCTCGTCTTTGTCCCGCCTTAAATCAACTAGTTCTTCTCCTGCATCATCATCACATTCCTGCTCTAGAGGATTAACTGAGGCTGGGATTACGTCCGCTACTAATTTGCTTACTTCACTTGGGGAGGCAGGAGCTTTTCCTCCACCAGTTTTTCTTGCTTCACGACGATGTAAGTCATGCTGCTCTTTCGATTGGAGTTTCAGCCGCCTCCAGCATCCTTGAAGCTGACTGAGATCACGTTTGATACCGTTAGGATTTTGGGAGTTAAATTTAGTTAAAATGTCCTTACATGCCTTTGCCTTTTTTGCCGACGCGGTTTTACTGTCGTAGTCTTTGCTTTCCACTTCTGGAAAGTCTCTACCCAATTCGGCCGATAAAAGTTTTTCTTGTTCGCTGAAATTTGTTGAGGGGCTTGTTTTAGAGGTCGTGTTTAAGAGCCATAACCACTATCTGGAAATTTGCATACGAAATAACTCCGCGGGCAATGCATTTCCTCGTACGACATGGTTTAGCCATTAGGGGGCTTAAGCAAACCACGACGACGACGGCAACGAGAACGTCACCAAACAAAAGGTTGAATGAGCAAAACAATAGCTGTGCACGTACGTTATAAATCTTTGTACATTTCTTTGCCGTCCTCTGCAAAATAACAACGTGAAATGACCAAATTCCGCGTCGTCTACTGAACGTGGACCACGACGGCTAATTTTTCGTATTTCCATTTGGAATTGAACGATGTCATTGCATATTTAGCTTGAGTACGTTTTTACAGCCATTGGCGCACCAAACAGATCTAGACAATCGCGAATTTCGCTGGTAAAATATAAATTAATTTTTTACTAAGCGCCGTCCTCGGCGTCATCATCGTCGCTGCTTAAGCTCCCTATTGACTCGAGAAAACACGGGCCAGTTGCATTTCAATAATGAATTTTTAAAAAGATCGTTTAGCCGTTGTTTATCGAGACGACGTCTAAACCACAGCTCAGCCCTAAACAATGGCTAACTTAGACTTCGTTTAAATAATCGGCCCTTAATATGTTTAAAGTAACGCCAGGAACGTGAGCAGAAGCCACAAACGCTTTTATTTGGTGGCAAATAAAATTTATTTGTACTAACTGGTGTCGTGGTTAGAATGAGGCTACGAATCTACTGAAAAGAAAAGCACTTTCTTTTACTGTGAACTTAAAGAATACGACCTCACAGTGACAATTATTTCTGATTTCCTTTTCGCTATGATGAGTTCTTTGTTCGGGTTCAAATAAACTTTACGACCTTGAATAAATTACGTGATATTCTCTTGGTTTCTAATAATTGTTACCACAGCTATTTAAACAATTTACTGCTTGAGACTAAAAACATCGTTAGAGGTTGACAAGCTACGCAAAAGAGCAAATTTCAATTAAGGTGAGCTTAACTAAATTTCTATACATTGTTTTAATACTTTAATCTAAACTTGCGTTGATACATGGCGAGAAACAGCATGCGCAAAATCAAAATTTTTCCTAAGGCCTGTCCAAACGGAAAATGTTTGGCGACCAAACACCATCAAACATTGTTTGGTGACCAAACATTTTACCGTTTGGCCACCTTGTTTGGTGCTGTTTGATCGTGTTTGATCGTGTTTGGTCGTGTTTGAAAAATTTTGAAGGCCATCAAACATTCGATCAAACACATTTCGTTTGTTCTCGTGTTTGATGGGCGATGGTTTGTTCGTTTGGACAGGCGTATCAAACATGTTTGGCGTACGCATGCGTCCCACGCTTGCTCAGCGGCTTATATATATCCATAGTTTGATCTGTGTTTGATCAAACATGTTTTAACCGTTTGGTCACTCACCTCAACATCAGCATGTTTGTTCACCAAGCAATGTTTGATGATGTTTGGTCGCCAAACATTTACCGTTTGGATAGGCCTTTACACGTTCGTGTTTTTATCTGCGCAAATTGCCCTTTGTTCGGAGCTTAAAAGATCTTCATAAAAAGTAGTTTGATTGTACTGCAGCATTGAAGCTATTAAAAGAGGGAGGGCTAGCTTCGACCACTGTGGTTGTACGGGAAGCAAACAGCAGAAGACAATTACGTGCGTAAACTTGAGTAACGGACAAATTCGATCATAAATACGTAGTTTGACAGGCTGCATGGCTTATTAACAGGCATTTTTTCTATAAAATGATGCTATTGTTAGGCACTGATAAATTGCAGGTTTTTTGTATTTACATGTAAATTAGCTCGAAACCCCCTACGTCGAGGAACTGATGTACACTGGAGGTCGGTACTAAAAAAACATGAATTGTTTACCTGACGCAAAATGCGCTTTTACCATGGAATCAGATTTTGTAGGCTCGCGGTGGAACCGCTTTGCGATTTTTATAGACTCATTCGAGACATTAAATGCATTTATCTGCGACCGCGAAATCTAACTGTGAAAAAAAACAAAACAAAACAAAACAAAACAAAACAAAACAAAACAAAACATAACAAAAGAAAAAAGAAAAAAAAAAAACACCAAAACAATGGGTCTTGAATCAATTTTTTGACAGTGACAGCTAGAAAAATACAACGCCCCCAAAGGGACTTTTCCCAATTTCATTTTCCGGGAACATTTCCCGTAATAAAGCGCTTTTTGAAGGCAGAAGGTAGGTCGATTCCTGTGGTGTAGACCCAATAAGTTGCTCGGGACCTAAGGTAAGACTTAATGATGAACGTTTTGTCATAGTTACGAAAGATAATGCTGTATTCTTTAGTACAGTTTAATGTCTAAACAAAGACTGCAAGCCCTAATGACAATGCAGCCCATAATTTCCTGAAATAGCGTCATAAAAAGTAGGTTTAATGGTCTATATTCCGGCAATTTAAACTTGAAACCTTACTGAATCCGATCAAACCAGCTGTTAAACCAGATAAACTCCGAATAAAAACTTTGCACATGTAATTAAATAATTTATGACGATTGTCTTTAAACGCAATTGGCGACGTACTGCATATGGTAGCTATCTCTGTTAGGAGGAAACTCCAGTCTCCGATAATTCTTGCAAAGAACGAGAACTTAAAACATATTTGTGTGGGAACTGACTATTACGTTTTCATGTTTCTTTGGCAGATTGCAAGTAGTTATCTACTTTCATGACAACAAAACCATGTAATCTTTTTGCATATTGACAAAAGAGAAAGGAATCATAAGTCGCTCTCGTACGAATAGTTATGTTGTCTCTTTGTTGAATGCTTTTCTCAAATGTTGTGAAAAAAAATCACCCTTGTGCTACTGTGAATGTAATCACGTAACTTGTATCTTTAATTTGATTTAATCCTACTGATGAGTTGTTGCGTTACACGAGCCAACCGTGAGCCCAAGTCAACCTCGAGTCACGAGTCAAGCTCGAGTCAACTACGAGTCAAGCCAGTTTTTTTAATTTTTTATTCTGTCCCGAAAAAAATATAGAGTGTAGGAAATAAAATATATGAATATACATTGTCTTAGCAGTTAACAACAATTTTAACAACAGGCTCATCTCGATCGCGTCGCCAAATTGCAAATAGAGGACCCTGGGATCGTGTGTATTCGTGCTCTCTTATCCAAATAGTAAGTGACATGAATTTCCTTGACTATCTACTGACTAAGAGAAAAGTTGAACGATAACATTCGTGCCAGCCTTTTCGAGAGGGTTACCTCTTGTCGATATGTCGTGCTGCGATCGAGGTGAGTCTTTTAATAAAATACCCTGTCAGTCAACTGCTAAGACAATCCATATTCATATATTTTATTTCCTACAATCTATATTTTTGTGGGGACAAAATAAAAAAAGAAATAAAAAAAAAAAATGGCTTAACTCTTGATTGACTCGAGGTTGACTCGTGACTCGAGGTAGGCTTGGGCTCGCAGTTGGCTCGCGTAACGCTACAACTCAAATCTACTGATGTAAACCGCTTTAGTCGCTGTCGAGTGACGCTACGTCTGATATCGATCGATATACGGTTCAGGATTCGTATGCTTCTAACATGTTCTACTGAAAGACAGGTGCCTGGCTTTTCTTTCCATCTGGGTCAGTTCAAGCTTAGCTTACAACCGAACTGACGCTTGCTACTTTAGGGATAACACCAGATTACCTAGGCTCGATTTCCAGCCGTTTTGAGAGTGCGGTTGTTTATCCCGGCTGGAGCACTGGTCCGTAGCGCTTGTTCGTGGCGTCACAACCGCTTTTTATGTAAATTACCATCAAACCACTGAGCAAACAAATATTTGACTTAGTTGTCGATCCTGAGCCCGAATGGCGCAATGCGAGAGAACTATCCATTGAAACCAGGAACTAAGCCAATGTTGCTTCTTCAGCCTGCCTCTGTAGCTAACTAGAACTTTCCCTTTCCGATATACCATGCTGGTTCCTCTACTCTACTCTCAGTAGCATGACTGAATGTCGCTAGTTCTGCAGAATTTCCAAAGCAAAGAAGCTCCTGTGTGTAAAGTTGAGGTATGAAGTCTTTTTTCGTAGCAAAAAAGATACCAGAGTATAGGGCTGCCAGTTCCTATCCCGATTTACTTATAAAAAATTGTAAGTACAAGAGCGAATAAAGTTTGTTGTTGTTGATTTTAGTGATTCGGCAACAAATTGAACAAAATTGCGTGTCATGTTTGGGTAAACACAAGGAATAAAACTCGTATCCTAGCTAGCTTATGCATGATTTAGTTCTAACCCTACTTTTTTGAAATTATCGAAAATTGCTGTTACAAATAATCAACATTCAAAATCAACTTTATTTACAAGTAAAAATCGCCCCCAAATAACCTTTTTTCTGGCAAAATTGAATATTGAGGCACACGCGTTTCCTCAGTGGTCCGCATCTGTAAATAATGCCAACTGTTTCAGCGAAAACTATAAACACGCACAGTGAAGCGGCAATACATGCATGAAAAGCTTATTTGTCTGTTGTTTTGGGTGTGCTCACAAGGGGAGATGGTTCACTGGATAACAATGAATCAAACTTACAGAGGTTTCAGATTTGTCGATTACAAGTAATCCCGCCTCCTTGTAGGACAGATGAAGACTTGATCAAAGGAAAATAGACAAGAGAACATGTATCACATTTACACTTACATTACAAAATTTATGAGGCTTGCAAGGTTTTTCCAAATCCCTTAAATCTACCTCAAAATGCGAAAGTAAACCCTCCCTATGGCATATTGTTGTGTGCAAATCCCTAATTGTCACAACAATACTTCAACATGAAATTGGAATAGAGTATTACTACAGTTAATTCAGGTCAGGTGTGTTTCTTCTTCCCCTGCCATTCTTTTGGCGGTATGCTTCAATATTTCTTGAAGTTCCATGATGGATGATGACTTTAAGGGCCCATTAACCGATCTTTTCGAGCCGTTGCTAGGGAAAATTTATTCTCAAATAATCTCGTCATTTTTAGTTACTTCAGAGTTGTTTTTCATGTGTTTGAACTTTTCCATGATCAGCATTACTAGTGATGACGTCATCAGTCCACGCCCATGATCATGTGACTAATACTGCAAAAAACGCGAAGGCTCCCAGGCAAATTACTTTATCGGAATTTTTTTCATTGATTTAATATTTTAATTTAAATCCTCATTACGCTATGCATAGATTTTGTTTCATTTTTAAAAGGTCAGATTTTGAGAGAATT
>Ga0126338_10003440_pt1 | contig 11106 bp, 2 predicted proteins | sample OrbCmetagenome_2_FD_92529 | JGI IMG/M metagenome (GOLD analysis project Ga0126338, IMG submission 92529) | Coral microbial communities from Petempiche,Puerto Morelos, Mexico - Orbicella C C metagenome | ecosystem: Host-associated > Invertebrates > Cnidaria > Coral | place: Petempiche,Puerto...
CTAGCAGCCAAGCACTGCAAGCAACTGTCCCTCCAAGCGGATTAACTTCCAGTGGAAACTTTTCCGTCAGCACACTTTTCAACAATCACTATGCCGTCCGTCCGCCGTTCATGGGAAGTTCCTCGAACATTTTTGGAGTGCCGACTAACTTGAACAAAGACCCCAGTTCGGCAAATTATATGTACACGAGAAGAACTCAAAAGCGACATCACCCATTCTGAAAACAAAAACTTTTTTTTTTTTAATCCAAATTTATTTAATATGTATTATATATAAATAAGTTTTTTTTTAAATCAAAGTTAATGATAACAGAGTTTGCTTACTCTGGTGATGAACGAATGACATTCTCTCACTATAGCCTTATTCTTATTTACGTGGGAGTCTCTAATTTCACCAACAAGACTCGCTTTCTAATTGGAAGCTTTTAACTTTCAAATGACATGAACCAATTTCCAAACGAAGGAATGTGAAAAGAACACTCACGTGGAAAGAGCACAGCTTTGCTCAAAGTGGAATATCGGTTCATTCGAAAACATCTTACTCTGAACAGTTCATATAACTGGGTGGCACTACGTGATGGTCTAAGTCTACAGTCTACCGTAGCCGCGCGTCTGAGGGTCGTAATTATCTCTTGGTCACTTACCTATGCGGAGTGGATAATTCACTCGTGTACAGTCATCTGCCTGAGGTTCCTTGCGTGAGACCTTCATACATGCTTCCCCTTGGATAGCCTCCTTCGCAGACGTTCTTTGAATTCGTCACGCAATCTTCCTCCTGTTGGGTAAGAAGATTGCGTGACGTGCACGAAAACCGTCTGCGTGGGACCCTACCAAAGATATGGCATTTGATTCTCAGAAATGGCCACTATTGACCGCGTGTATTAGTTGAGACTTGACTATGGTGTGACTCGATAAGAGTGGTTTTCAACTGAGTATCGAGTATTTTTCTTCATTGGCCTAAAGAACTTCGTGATCTACTCAATCAGTCAGATGGAAAACACTTGTTCGCATGGGTGGGACAAGTTCGAGTTTTGATTGGTTCACTGTGTTCTTTACGTTTGTTGTGATTGGTGATAGTAATTGCTTTGGATTTGTTTTTACGATACTCGAAAACTGCTCTAATACGCTATGCATACATACATACATACTTTATTGACTTTCCTCTAAGAGGCTTTTCAAAGACAATAACGTAAATTTAAATAAGTGCAACAATAAAAATAATAAAGTGGCAACAATGTACGACAAAATAAGATGGCAACAATGTACGACAATAGCAAACTAAGAATGTAACATATGGTTTAGTTGAAGCAGTTTCATTTTTTTAAAGAAATATGAGTGTGGCAGAAGTCAGTTTTCTTTTATTCTGATCTCATTAAATGTCTTTTGGTAAAATTACGCGTTCTTATTGGGCAGTTAAATATTTTTATGTTTTGTACTTTTTCGAAGAAGGTGTATGAAAATGACACACATAGCATACCACCGTGGTTATAACTCAATCTTTTGCTTCCTTTCCTACTCAAATACGATAACTGAAATTGCGCGTGTTTCTCAGATACCATAGTGATTTTACAAGCAATAAGAAGTGAACTGTACGTGGCATGCTACGCTCGGGGACCTTTTATATCGCATCGAAATTAATTCAATAGCATTGTGTACCATTTGAGTATCGTTAACTGGCGCTTCAATCTTAAATGAAACGGAATGGAATACAGACCCATTCTCATGCGATGTTAGGATTTGTAAGCCACGCTTACGTAAACGAGACTTCTTCGTTATGCGGTGGTCGCTGTTGTAGCCTGTGTACATCCGCGGGGCAGATGTACACGGGCTATCGCTGTTGCAGGAATCGTAACTGCTACAAATGATCTAACACTGACGAAACATGCTGTATCCATTTGTAGGAGTATCACGTCTTCTTGACCAATCAATGGCCATCAAACTAAACTCATACGTGTATTATCTCACGTGTCAAACGTTTTAACATATCGATACAACGTGAAAATGTTTTCTTCGACTTCCTAACCGGTTCAAATTTTTTGCAGCTGTTTTGGTTGAGTTTGGCTATCAAATATGGACCGTATAGACCTCTTGTGAAAAATCCTCCGTAGGAAAAAAGATGGCGGCTGTACATTTTACCACAATACCTTGCGAACCTACCTCTGCCATTATGCACCAGGTAAGCCATGTTTTGCAATATTCATCCCTGTACATGTACTAACAACATCGTGAATGCTAGGCTTGAAGATTTCAGAACTTTTCTCTACGTTTTTGTGGGCGTTGTTAAGGTTTCCACGTGCAAAGAATTATGGGTAAATTTACCAGTCTCCATCTGTTTTCCTACGGAGGCTTGAGTTCGAATTCCTGTCCCCAGCGGATGTCGTCGGAGTAAACGGCGACTGCTGTGACCTTGCCTAAGTTTCGAAAAGCAAAACAAAACGGACAACATACGTGCTATGGTGTAACCTCTGCAACTTTGATTTTATCCTTGTCAAGATTATTATTACTCTATTTTTAAAGGCTAGTTCTAAGTTGGATCCTATATCTCGTAACTGCGTTTGGTTTGATATTATGAACCAATAAGTAACATAGGTCGACAATGGTACTGTCAACCTCTCTGAAAGAAGTTCAGTCACGGTGTTTTGAGTTATTTTGGCCGCGTACGGGATTACCTTTTAAATTTTTACGGAAACCTGAAATTAGTAGTCTTCTACAATGGAAAAGCACCAAAGAGATAATAATAATCAATAAAGGAACAAGGATGATTATGATGTAGAAGATTAACACGGATTACAAACGACGACTATTAAGTGACGCAGTTCTTTTAAGCATTCTCTTTTCATGATTCGTTCTAATAACCACCCCCCCCCCCCAAAAAAAAAGGGAAAAAGCGAAAGCTCGGTTGTCTTTTTCTTCCTACAACTGAAACGACATTTCCTTTCTGAAACCTGAAAATCGTAAGAGTATTGGCTAAGGACATGTGCAAGGGTCAAACGAGGCATGCCTAAGTTTAAAATTCAAAGATTGATAACTCTTGTCGATTTCTCTAGACAACTCTTTAATATCCTGCGTCGGTTCGTAAGTTCTATGTCATTTCCTTCACAAGTGCTTCCGTTGTAATTCACAATAGCACCTTGGTTGTTATGATCTGGAGTGACAAGGCGTTTTTATCACGGGCTGTGTCAATACTGCATGGTGTCTGTGACTGTGAGTCATGAGAAACAACTTCTTCGGCGCCAAGACAACCCTGGCAGGATTGGCGCCTTTTGTAAGAGGTTTATTTTGCAAATTACTATTTTGGAAGAAAGCTTTTAAGCACTCAACAACGTTTAGGATCAAATGCTTAAGTCTTTTGCGTTTGTTTGAAGCAGTTATAAGAAAAGCCGTTATGCACACGGTGTGAAGTTTTTTTATTTCGCAAAAAGGCTTATTAAGACTATACTCGTTCTAAATCAGCCTCCCTCGCTACACACATGTTCCAGTTTAAAAATAGTGGTTAGATATTGAACAATAATGGTGTCATTGTTTAGCTAATAAAATATCGAAGGCTACTCAAAGCGTTAAAGAGCTTGATGACGTCACTGCACCTAGCGATGTGATAAACAAGTATAATATTTAAAAGGTTTTTGACCGATGTTTACAAGAATCTTTTCCAAGGTTTAAGATTCCGGATTCCGCTTATCTAAATAATGAAAGTCACTGATCTTTTCCCCAGAACTAGTTACAACTCCCACGACAGAAAACTCCAGAAAGCTCCGTTCATCCATAGCTATCTTGAGGCTCGTTTACATGTCATAGGTAAAAGGTTAGCTTGTACAAGAACAGGGTTGAAACGAAGTTGGGTGAAAGCTATTGAAGGTTTGCGCAAATGAGCGTTATGCCACTTAAGATAGCGTGCAGTTTCATAAAAAAAAAAAAACGTTATCGTCTTCGTGTGAAACAATACTAACCACCTTGCCCACCTTGTTTGCGTAGTCGGCACTCCCAAGAGCGATAAGGCAGAGGCCAAGACATCAAGAGAGGGTCTCTTCCTTTTTTTATTTGCGCGCTCACGAAAGTGCGCTCACGAAAGGCCCTGCAAGGCGCCAGGAAATTTTCCACCAGTTTCGAGAATCATTTCAAATTCTTTTGCCTGTTCAATTGCTGCTGAGGCTTGCTGCTGTATACTCTTCTTTAGAGATTAGCCCCAATGCAAGACGCTGCAGTTTGTTGATATGTACCTACTGAGCGCTAATTGCTTTGCGGTGGGTAGTTTCGAATTGCGCATTGACATTATAGTGCCTTTGAATTTTATATCTTTTTATCTATGAAATGTTTCGATTCAATATCGGAACTTTTTTAATTTGAAAATAATCGGACCAAAAACCACAGTCTAATCCCATGAGCTCGATTTAAGCAATTTTAGTTCTCGAATATGCCGAGCGTGGGATAAATATTATCAATATCAGTGATGTTTCAGGGCGGTTTCAGTTTTGTTTCAGGCTTTTCTTTCAACAACAAGTTCTTATTAGGCTTACTTTATACTGTATACTTTACTTTATCAGCATACACAGCATTAAAAAGTGTTTCAGAAGAAATTGTGTGCCCTCTTTATCGCGTGTTTCGTGCTGAGCTGGTTTCTTTTCCTTCCTGCGGAGGAAAAGAGACTTCGGTTGGAGCGGCTTGACAGACTTCGGAAGGAGCGGCTTGACACAGACCATAAAACGCATACCTGAACATACTCTTATTTTACCTACCCTATAGAGTAACTAGTGTAAGTCGCTAATACAAACAAATGTAGTTGAAATTGCGTCGTTTGGTTTTTTCCTTAATATGCAACTGTTCCGCGGCCGCCCCTCGTAATTGAAAAACCCTCAGCAATCCAAGCACTCTTCTCTTAAGTGTTATAGCGTGCACACAAAATTAGTTTTATTTTAATAGTTTGTTAATATAGCATAAATGGTTAGTGTCGTAATTTCAATTGAACTTTAGCATTAACTGTATAGAGTAAATATTGTTAGTTAGTAATTTGTTTTAATGCACTTGCGTATAACTCTATTAAAGGCCATACTTTTCTCTCGTCTTTCCAGAATTCTTCGGGCGTGACGAAGTCTTGATTGCTTTATTTACGGATTTGTATATTCGTTTGTAATTTTTTATGACATTGTTTGGTTGTTTGCTTTCGTCTGTTTTTCCCATGTAACTGTAACTTCACTGACGTGCATATCATGTTTTGATTTGATGGAAAAATGAACTAAATTGAAAAGGAAACCGTAGCTATAAATGGCTGCTATACAGTGTTTTGTTTGATTAGTTTTCCAAGAAATTAACGCCGGATATCACATGAACAAGGCCAGGGCTATAAATTTTATAAGAAGTTCTAGTGTGTTTTGGTCTAAGAGCTGCAAAGTTATGGCTCATTCACAATTAGGCAGTATATCACTGTCAGATGAAAAGGCACCGCTATCATATCTAACCTCTCTTTCACGAACAAAAAAATTTCCTCCCACATGTTCCTTTTCATCCAAGTCCTGAGTAGTATGAGTACCACTCATCTGATCAAGGATTTTGCTCTTCATTTTGCCGATTTTTTTAATCGTACTTGTCCTAAACTATAAAAGATGAGGCAGTAGATAAAAACGCCTTCACACAAGGAAATAATCTTTGGCAAACTTTTAACACTGGATTACCGAGTGGCAATGGGGAATGTACGACAACTACTGCGAGAGGTCGGAAGGATACTCTGGGTGTAACTTCAAGCGAGTGGAAAGAGACCGTGCTAAGATGGGTTTAACATCATGGGCCGCAGCTGCAGGTGCGGCCAAGAACAGGGACAAGGGGAGGCAACTCATTCCTTTAGAGTAAGACTACAGAGGCGTTATTTTGGCGCCGTCAAAACTAAAAATAACGAAACACGCGTTGACTTTCATAAGCTGACTCTGTTCGCGAATCACAGTATGAATTTCATCGGTGCACCGTTTTCAATGGATTAGTATTTCTACACTTATTACAACTGATGGCAGGATAAAAACATGTACACAAATATAGACAAATAAAACGCTCAAATACACAAATTCCTAAAAAAAACCTTACCAGATTCCTTTTCAACAAAGTTAAATTATCAATGTTATGTATAGACGGAAGTAAATATTCAAGTTATCCACTATTCGATCAAACTAGTAAAATTTAAAAAGGTTGATCCTGGCATAGCCCCCCTTCAGTTTAATGTTATCTAAGCCTCCGAGGATGTTGCAGTCTTCTACGGAATAAAAATTTAAGTACTTAGTAATATCACATTTTCTAATCTACCAGTAGCTAATCGCGTGCTCTCGTCGGTTCCTCAATTGTATCGGCTACTGACAAACTTGAATCTAACAGAAGGCTGTTACATTTCAGAGTTGTCAAAAATAGACCAAAAATTTAACAATGGGCTGTATGACTGCCGCGAGGCTGAGCAAATAAGCACCTCATTTTTTTTTTTCTAGCTAGCGCTTAGACCCTTGATTCTACTGCAAGTCGCTGTAAAGGCTTGTAAAATTCCGTCCAGTGCTCAGTTTTCCTCCCAAAAACAAACATAATCGAGCCATTTTGTGCAGTTAATCACACTGTGGTCAATATCAGTCTTCGTTTTCAAGTATGTCCTTAGTTTAAGTAAAAACTCGTGAGTCGTTAATGAAAATAAATTTAAATTAAATTACTTGCTCCGTGTATTAGCGCACTCAACGCGCGAGATTCGTTTAATTTTTCTCGCTCTCATGCATTCCAAAAGACAAGCAAACCGCACAGAAAGTGGCTGAAAAATCAGATTTTATGTCTATGCAACGAACGACTCTTTGTTGATAATTGCATAACAAAAGAAACCAAAGGTTTCCATAAATATGGGAAACATGTTCAACCAGTTAACATCAGAGCACGAGTGACCATCTTTGCGGAAAATGAAAACATGCCAGCAATTTTGTTCCTGCCGTGGAGTTTCAGGTGCCGGAAATGTTTGAGAAGTCCGTGGTTCTATCTTGTCTTAGGTCTGTGAGCTATTGCAAACTTTGTGTAGTCATTGCACGATTTTTGATCAAAACTGTTCACAAAGGTTCATAATCAATATTGAATTTAACACACTCGCCACATTTTCCACTCATGGAGCAATGGATCCTCATCTAATGACGTAACTTGCGCAATAAGTCAATCATTTTCCCTGTTACATAACTGGAACAAACCTCAATTTCTCACAACAAATATTTCAGTTTTCCAAAAATACTTCTTACGTTTCCCTTCAGTACTTTGCCCAAGTGCATTCTTAGTGATCTCGCTTTGTGTATGTACTTGCACTTAACTTATCTTCCCTTCATAAGGCTTGTATCCATAAGTTATCCGCACGAATGAAGTGTTTTTTCCTAAGACACAATTGCTTATTTTGGCCATACTAATGGAAGCTGAATCTCGTAGATCTTTACGAGATGAAGACGGCTTTTCCATCTTTGTTGTTCAGCGCGACCATATCTCACTATCTGTGCTCGTTAGCTAGCGTTTTACTGGAGCATGTTACTTGTAGCCTTGACGCAAATTGCAAACAAACAAGAGCTGAGACCATCTGAGAAAACCCAATATGCTCACATAAAATGCGAGTTAACTGGCGCGCATTTGCAAACTCTTCGTGCATAACAACACTTCTCAAGATGGCTTCGCTTAATCGAACCTCCGTGGGATCGTAATATGTGACAATTTTCTGCTTCTTTGACAAGTTAATTACAAAGAATGAAAGTGCTACATTGTTAAATTATAACGCACTCGTATATCCTTTATTTTTGAGAAAGTTTTGTTCCTCTTTGATTCGACAGATTAACTGTTCGAGTACTTACTTGGTCATGCGATACAAACGCCCATTAATAACCTTAGATGGTCTCTAATTTGAGTACAAGGTCACGTCAAAATCTGCGACTACGCAACCTTTCGAAACATCGGCAATTATCACCAAAACAAAAGGCAGCATTCCGATTGGCTGCTTTGTAATAAACACTTTAGAACAGAAAGGGTTTCTCTCGCATAAGTAATGAACGTTGATATCGGACAGTGTACGAGATTGTGACTGAGAAAATCGAGGAACAACATGGTTCGCCCCATGCAGGGCAAGGATTTTGGATGGTTCTTGCGCAAATAAGTGGTATTTTACATGCTTGGATTTGTCGCAATGTTGTCCGAAAAGTTGGAAGGATGGCTCACCATATTAAGTAAGTAACTGCACAACCGAGTGAAAATTACAAATCGGAAATCGATGAAGAATAGTTTACTAATTCAAGTTTGAATTTTTCCTTTCATGCTGTCAGCCGAGGACGGAAGCGAGTGGCTAAACCGACTGTGCGTGCTGTTTTCAAATGAAAAGAAGCTGAGGACGTTCGTCGATGATAACGTGAGTTGTTGGTGAATTCTCTCGTCTGAAAAGTTATACAACACTAAGAGACGTCAACCTTTACTGACATGAGATTTTAAGTGACTAATGCTTGTTCTTTTATCTCTTTCAAGGAATATCTCGATTGTGTTCGGTTTCTGGCTGCAACAAGTAAAATCAAGGCCAAACTCCTCGACTGTCCCGATCTGATCTCGAATCCAACACACGAAGGTAATTTCATCAAGTTTAATTCATTTCTTTCTTTTTTTTTTTTTTTAAAAAAAATCATTTTGGATGCATCTATCATGTGTCCGTAGCAAGCAACGGAATATTGACTTATTCAAAGCATGAAACCGGTATCACAATATTGAAATGGCCCCTAATTTGATTTCTCTGGCCGCCTCCAAGCGTGTTTTTACGTCATGTGTTACTTTGGTGAAATATTCAAACAGCAGTCTCTCCCGCAGCTTTATCATTGTCAGAACTCCATCACAGGCCGCAACGGACAACTGGGCAAGAATATCTTTCAATAAATAAACACTCTTCATTCTTATACACTGTCAGCGACTAAATTGGTAGCTTAAAGTTTACTGGCATCGCCGTGGCTATAACTTTTGTACCATTCGTGAAACAGCGATTCGTTTATTCGCGGTTTTGTCAGAGAACAATTCTTAACGTCAATGCTCGACTTAACCATCTCAAAATGATTATTAACGACAAGTCTTCATAGGCTGCTCTGTTGAGTTTTTCGACTTAGAACCAGCGGAAGATTTGATATTGTGTAGGTTGATTAAATAACCTTATATTATACATAATTTTCGTTCTGCTTTTTTAAGCAATTAGAGAGTAAACTCGCTTGTTTGGAATACTGATGACAAAAACAAACTCGAGCATGAACGAAAATTTCCTTGGTCGACTAATTTCTTTATGTCTATTCAAAGCAGGCCGTGTCTTTGTTTACATTCACTGATCTTGTAAAGCATGACAAAGGTCTTTGTTTGTGATGCTGCGTTCTGTTATGATAGTGGCAATTCAACGTGAGCAACATACGCCAAACTACTCGTCATAAGTTGGTGCGGAGATCTGAAGCTGTAGACAGAAACATCGGTAAAAAAAGTACTCTTTTTTTAGCACCAAATTGATCATTTCAACCCCCGGGCAATGATGTTTAGTCACCCTCAAGCAATTTCTATTGTTTCGACAAATTGCCGCACTTTTGCATTTCCTTTCTGAGTTTATTTCTATTTTAAGGTTTGAATTAAATCCTTTGTCAAAGACCACTAACATTAAACAAGTTCCAAAGGTTTTCCTGGCAGATCGTGATAAAATAGAAACATTTTCTTCTAGATTTTCTTCCTCTGTTGACAATACACCCCCATGATACAAACAGCGGGGCCTATATTCACCTGTAGCCTTGTTCTCCGTCAGCTTTTCACTTCACGTTGGCGGTTTTTTTACGTAACTATTGTCCAACTTGTTAACGTGTCAATCAAAGACGCCGACTGAGCCGAAATTCTCTTTGATCTTGCCGCGGTGAGATCAAGGGCTTATTCAATATAGAGGTCTCCAAACGGTTGCATGCTGATAATTTTGTAGGAGAAGTTTATAAATTTGTTATGTAAAGTGTATAAATATTTACTTTTTGTAGAGTTAAATATTTGTCTGTTTTTTCACTGCAAATTGGCAACTAATGTAAGCTTTCGGCGTTTCTTTTGAAATCGCAACTGGTCCAAGCCTTTCTCACCTTGTCTAGGTTAATTGTTTTATGATTTGTTGGTGTTAGCAAATTCACTCACAAAGGCTCAAAGCTGGATTTAAGACCTGGCTTTGCGGTTTTTTCATTGCGCTAAAAGAGGGATTACTTGAAACAATCATTTCCCTTTCAAATAGTAATTATACATAATGTTGTCGATCCAAGCGAGTCACGTCATAAAGTATTTTTATTTGCTTTTTGCGTATTCAACATCCTGCGACGAGAAAAGCGCTTTTTACAACCAGTTACATCCTCGACCTTGCGAAACACTGATGCAATGTTTTTGATTCAACAGGTTTCGCAAGGGTGTTTATTAAACATAGAGATTTTGTATAACAAAATGAAATTGCAGGTTTATTAGTTATTCTGTTTGGCGGTCTTACTTTAATATTTGTGTTCGCGTGGAAAGCTTCTCGTTGCCATCGACAGTGGTTTAATACTATATGCACACAGTTTATGAGAGAGAAGCTTAATCAACCTTATTCAATAGGCGGCGTTATATGCGTCTACAATTAGTTTATAGAATCGTGAACGATTATAACTGTCCCAGGCAACTACAAGGCTATTTTGTATTACGATCCGACCTCCTTGGTAAGGTCTTGAGAGACAACAGAGAACTTCATCTCCCTAGAACTAAAACTGCTATGGGCCAGTCCACATTCATGGACGCTGCTGCCAAGGAATGGAATGACCTCCCAAACGACCATCGAAACTGCAGTAGTCTGAAAATTTTTTAAGCTAAACTTTTTAAATTTTTTAGTGATTTAGACAAGACTGATCATAAATGTAGTGTTTAGATTATTATTTTTTATTATTGTTTGACTGATTATTGTTTTTTACCATGTAATTTATAGATACTGATCATCGGTTTATACCAGCGTCTTCCTCCCGGACTTCGCTGATCGGTCTTTCAGTTTTAAATGAAGCTTTTATCCTTATTATTATTATTATTACTATTATTATTATTATTATTATTATTATTATTATTATTATTA
>Ga0126338_10003442_pt1 | contig 11105 bp, 6 predicted proteins | sample OrbCmetagenome_2_FD_92529 | JGI IMG/M metagenome (GOLD analysis project Ga0126338, IMG submission 92529) | Coral microbial communities from Petempiche,Puerto Morelos, Mexico - Orbicella C C metagenome | ecosystem: Host-associated > Invertebrates > Cnidaria > Coral | place: Petempiche,Puerto...
GACATGTTCATCCAACACAGCATTTGGATGAAAATTGATGTTTGATGGCTTAGAGCTGGTGCATTTGATGGGTGAACAAGTTCAAGGCCAACTTGTCAACCTTAGTGTGTGCTCAGGACTATTACATGTTACACCAATCTTGCTCCTAGAGGGTCTGCTTGTAGTTGTCAGTGATAAGTAAGGAGTAAGGGGTCTGGGGATGAGACTGGTTTGTAAGCAGAACCTTCTTTTGTCCCAGAGCTGCCTGTCCTTCTTAGGTGTCTTCTTAGCCAGTAGGACCTTGGCATAAGAAGAGCTGGCTCTGATCTGGATAAACATGATTTGACTGGCTAGACTCTTGAACAAAGATTTTCACCACATCAATGCTGCTTGCCTTCCCGAAAATATCCACTGGTTGATCTCTAGGTACAGTTGAACCCGGCTAATTTGAACTTGGTTATTTCAAATTCCCCGTTATTTGGAACTAAAAATAATTTTCCTAGGATTCACCCTTCAGTCATTTACTATTCAGCAAATTTCAAACTCCAGCTATTTCAAACTATTTTTCATTTGCCCTGGGAGTTGGAAAGAGTGGGGTTCAACTGTAAAACCATTTGGTTACACCACCTACAGACCAATTAAAAGATCAGTAAAATTCTGGCTAGGAGTGGCATTCATATGTTTTGTTATGAAGGACTTCACTGAAAATTTTCAGTGAGAGCCAGTTTCAAACTTCTGAAGGTCTGTGGGTGCTGTATTTGTATGTACTTGTAAATGATGAACCGAACTAACCAAAAACATGTTAAAAACTATTTTGAAACTGACCTAAAAGAATGAAGTTGATCTTATACAAAAACTGTTAAAAACTAAATTTTCAGTAACCCTCTGTTTTCTTTGTCAGACTTGAATCAGTGTCAGTGTCGCAACAGAAGGCTGCTAAGAAATTATTTGTTTTTAACAAAAATTTTTATAAGATCAGTTTTATTTACTTTTTTAGATCAGTTTAAAAATACTTTTTAATATGCTCAACACTGATCACCCAAATAACATTACCAGAAACAGTTGATCCCAATGTTATCCACCATTTCAACCAAAAATGGTGGGAAAAAGTCATGTGAAGTACAATTTCAACCAAGTCAAACTCTGGTTAAAAGTGTTGGTTCCAGTAGAACACAACCTTATAGCACCAGTGTTTGTTTTTACCAACATTAGCTCTCAGGAATTGCCTCCTAAGACAAAGAAACTTGAATGACAGCAAAACATTCTTAACAGGCACTTGATTACAAGTGCATTGTATTCTTTTGTTGTCACAATTGCCTAAGTCAGACCAAGAAGTCACAATAACTTAAGTGATTTGATCTAACAAATATGCAAACCTTTTTCTCAATGTAGAATTGCATCAGATTCTGCTCTTCATGACAGTGTAATGCGTGCAGAAGTGAAACCAAAAGGTAACCCAATGTTTTGTGTATTAACAATAATAATATTCTCTACAGACCATTATGTGTGGGGAACCAGGGGCAGATCTAGGGGGGGGGGGGACAGGGGGTGCACACCCCCTGAGATGAAGCCTTCTTCCTGGTATTCGCTTTCAAAATTTGTTTACTCCACCAGTCAGTTACGCCATTCCTTAGTGGTGCACCCCCTCTTAAGAAAAATCCTGGACCCGTCTCTGGGAACAGTCTGTAGAGATTGGCAGTGATAAATCACATCACAAATTGTCATTGTTTCAAACCAATGCACTTAGCCACCCATTTCGTATGGCCAGTTTCTACAGTAATTGAAATGACACAACTAAAGTAGTGACTTGTTCACTGTAGTTTGCTTCTTAATAATATTGTGCTAATCAGGCAGTAAAAATGGTGAAGAAAACTGTAAAATGTGAAAATAATAGTAATAGTAATAATAGTAATAATAATAATAATAATAATAATAATAATAATGATAATAATAAAATGTAATAAAGTGAAATACATTAGATAAATCAGTTCAAAGTGTTTAAATAAATGAATGTGTAAACCCCACACTAACAGAGTGGCCTAATAGTAAGTACACGATTCTGGATTAAGCAGTCCAGGTGTGAGCCCTGATCAGGTCATTGTGTTACATGTGTTTGAGCAAGACACTGTACTCTTTCAGTGCCTCTCTCTATCCAGATGTGTAAATGGGTACCACGAAATTTAATGCTGGGGGTAACCCTGTGATGGATTAGCATCCCATCCAGGGGAAAGTAGAAATACTCCTAGTCACCCTAATGCTCAGAGTTTCGGCAGTATGCAACACCTGTCCTAAGGCAGATTTTACCTTATCTTAACTTACCTCTCAATTAACTTGAGTACAGAGCTGGGAAAAAACCTGGCCTAGAATTTGATTGTACAGTACATCATGTGAATTCTAAGGTATTCAGGGGAAAATTAAGAAAGTAAAATTGGTAGTTTCTGTCTTGAGAGAGGAATAACAGTAGTTATCTATATACATGTAATGTACAATGTAGTAGCCGTGGCATGGTCTATTGGAAATCCACCAGTCTGGTTGTTTCCTTCTTGTTGTAAATAGTCAATTTGGCTGTGCCTTGTTTACCATTCACGTCTAGCCTAACCTGTGGGCTTATTGTCCAACTGTGAATTATTTGTGAATGTATGCATCACAGTTGTTACTGCGTCACCAATCTCATAGTATAACATGATACATTGTAAACTGTATTGAGCTTATGTGTGGCTTAAACCTTTAACCTTTATTTTCTTTTAGAAAAAACATTGCCATCGTATGAAGTGAGAAAGGTGAGATAAATTATATGATTTAGGGGACTGCGGAATGTGTTACGGGTATGCACGTGAAATTAAAGTTTGAAATACTGTCACTTACATCTAAGCGATAAAATTGTGATGCCGAAACATGCCCCGATTGGGTGCAAGCATTTCTTGCTCCTGCCAATATCTCATGGTTGTATTTGAAGTAAAACCGCTTTCGCAAAAGGTGTATGCATATTGACACAGGTCATGGTCAATTTCTCTGAGGAAGTCTTCAATGTCCAATCTTTCTGCCATTTTGTGTGCTGAACTGTGAGTGTGAAAGCTCGCACCATGGTCTGCTAAACTTCAAATGTTTGATGACCAATCATGCCACGTTTGACACCTATTTAGAGCATGTCTCAGCGTCATGTGTTCACGCTTAGATGCAAGCAACGGTATATGTCTTGTAAAGAACAAGAATCTAAAAGATTGTTTCCTTAATTATTTAGATTTTTTTCCCAGATTTTTTTTTTCCGGTGACAATATAACTACCAGAAGGTATTGGACAATAAATGCTACAAGATCTGATGACTTAATCAGGTTACAGGAAAAAAAATGGTCAAAACATGTTTAACTTTGCGGCAAAAAAATCACCTTTCATTTACACAGTACCAATATAAAGGAGTATATTTTTCAAATTCTGATATTTGTGCATCACAAGAATCAAGTATGCTTTACCTTGTCTAATTTAAAAGGAAAACTGAATAGGAGAATAAACATTTCTTAAATTTATTACCTTTATTTGCAATGTTAATTCTCCATGATGTAGAAAACTATAGCTGTAGCCATGATAAATAATAAATATGATCTACCAAACAAGCCCATTTAGTCACTGCAGGGAAGAAATATTGATTGGAGATTTAGGAAGGTACCACCAGAATTGCTTCCCAGGGGCACAATCTGTTTGCTAAACTTTCAATTAAAGTTTTATATCTCCATTTTGACTTTTTGAAAAGCCCACCTGTGTGCATAAAACAAATTGATCATAAAGTGCAGTGTAGTAGAATTTATCAGATCCATTAGCACATTTCACATGTTTCTCTACAAAAAAAAAGAATATAAAATATGGATTTTTGCAAAATCAGTGGGAAGCATTTTATTTAACATGCAGACTGTAATTTTAGTTTTAGAGTGCTAAATAATCTAATTGTTTCAATAGCAATGTCATATTTTATGTGGGAATCATTAAGTTTTGTGTCCCATATTCTTCATTCTATAAGCTTAAAATTGTGTGTTTACGGAAGTATTTGCATCCGGCTATGCAAAGTCAATTATCAATTTATGTTTCAGTCAGGTTTTAGAAAATAATAATTATAGTATGACTACTTGATCTGGACCAACTAGAAGGAAACTGACCTATCAAAACGTAATTGAGAACAGTGCAGTGAGAAATGATTTTTGTAAACAGACCAATGATGTTGAAGCATCTAGACAATAGTTCTAGAACAAAATTTAAAACCAAGTGAAGGCAAATGAGTGTCTGTTAGACTTGAATTTATATGCTGTTGAGCTCTCTATTCTGTGTGAGCTCTGCAGATCCCATTCTTGATGCGAGTTCAGTGTTTTCCATAAGCACCATCAACTGATGAAAAGCACTGCTACATAATCCTTTGCACGCTGTCTACTCAAGATGTGAAGTGTGCATAAGAAACAATGTTAACATTTTCCTGGTTTTTTTTTCTTTTCTTTTTTTTGGGGGGGGTTGGGGGTGGGGGGGAGTTCTGAATGCCTAGTGCCAGAGCTACAACAAATCATTCTCACTTACTTCAAATTTTTGGCAGAACCCTGGAAGTTGTCCTAATATTTTAACTGAAAAGTCTAGCTTGAAAACTCTCTTTGTGATGGCCAAACCAAAACAATTTAAAATTGCTTAAAATGTGAATTAAAACAACATTGTTTCCTTTAATCAAAGGGTGACAAAGTTTCCTTAGAGATTAATTTTGGTTAACTTTGATCCATGTGGCATGCTTCAAGTAATTGAACTGATTAGTTCTATGACAGTTTCTATTGTCTATTGTAATGCAAGCCTATATGTAAGATATCTACTCACCAATATTTTTATTGTACAGGTTCGTAGTCCTCAATCAAGACCGAAGTCATGTGAAGTCTCTGGAATGTAAGACTTTAAGCTGTTGTTTTGGTTTTCTCTTGCCTGTAGATAACAGTGACTCATCGAATGACAATTTTTATTAATATCAGGGGTGGCAAATTACTCCTTAAATTTTGGGCAAAATCTCATTAATTTATTATTTCACATGTGAAATTACCAAATTGCCATGGCAACATTGGGCATGAAATTTTTCGATACAGTAGACAAGTGAAAAATCCAGGATTGTCAATGTGATTTGTCACCCATGATATTGGAAGGTAATCAAATGGTGTACTTGTAAAAATAAGGAATAATTTCACTTGCATTTTGTCAAAATTCTAACAATTTCCGTTGATTAAAGGCTTGGTAAATTATTAGAATTTTGACAAAACATGCGTGAAATCACTTGTCACCATTTGTATATGTACATATTTAGTATTTATTAATCAATTAAAAATTATGCATATCCAACCTGCAAATGTACATGTAGTAATTTAGCAATCATGTATTCAGAATGAGTGAAAAAGTTTTGCATTTTGTCACTGTGGACATCACATAAGGACTTTTTATTTGAAAATATGAAATGTTGCTTTTAATGAAATAATCTTGTCACAAACTTGAAGCTGTATCTAGTTGGTCTTAGGTTCGAAATTAAACCAGAGATATATCACTTGACATATGCATCATGATTAAAATTGTTTCATTTTGTGATGTTGATTGACAGGATGTACCCATCAGCAGAACACATGTCACAGACAGGACCCAACTTGCCAATAGCCGCTGCCAATACTGGTGGTTCTCTTCCAGATCTTACAAACCTGCATATTCCGTCTCCACTACAAACACCCATCGATACTGATGAACAAGTAAATCAGGTGTTGTCACCTACCCAGCCTTTTCCAGTGTCGCAAACAAGACAGAGTCCTGTTCGACGGCAACAAGGCAATCAACAGCAGTTAAGAAAGCCACAATACACAAACCAAGTCCCACTTATGGATGTAAATCTCACACCACTTGAAAACAGATTGCAACAATTCCAGTTGTATCCACAGGGAAATATTCCAAATAACGATTTCAGCTCACATGGTAGCTCACCCATTACAACAAGTGCATCACCTACTCTTTCTCCCACATCATCGTCACCAGTGACACCCCTTTTTGGTAACTTACCAACCAGTCCATTGTCATCATTTAATCCAGAGCTCTACTTTAAACAGCAACAGCAACAGCAGCAGCAAACACAACAGGCAAGCACGCTAGCATTACAACAACAACTTGAACAATTTTCAGTGCATCGTCCAATGGCAGTAGGAGGGATGTTGAATTCTTCAATGCAACTTCCCTTCCAAACTTTGCTAGCACAAACACCAACAACGATGCCAGGGCAAGGAATGCCTAGCTTAGGGCATTTTTATGGGCCGGGTCATTCACGGGTACCAGATTTAATTGTAACTGGAATAGATGATGATGGAGCAAGATCAGACTTTGCTAAAGATCTTAGTACAGCCATGGCCCATATTGGAGGAGATGATACTGGTGAAATGTACTCATCTGATGAGGTTGTGCTTGATCCATTAGATGTAGAAGGCTTTCAGATGTTATCTGGTCAGGATTCAGAGCTCACTGATGCTGCAACAGAAGATCAGTTTCGCCTTGACCGCCTGGGGTAAGTTAAAGGTGTTTTCAGTTTCTCTCTCTTGGCGTAGTGGGAATGACATGCAGCAACAGTGTTCAAATGAACCAGCAGCTCATCAGCCCCATTCTTGTTGTCTGTAAAAGGTTCTGAACTGAGCTGTCTTTCAAGGTGTTACTACTTTTGCCTTTCACTCTGTATTTTCCCCATTAACCTCTTAGCATCTTATTGGTTGAATTGGATTAAAAAAAAAAAAACAGCTTTAGTATGAAATTTTTTTTACATGAATATCAGACTTCCCCTTGTAATGAGGAACACCCATTCACAGACTATTAAATATGATTGTGCACACCACTTAATTGTTCTGTCTTATTCTTGATTTTCAGATCTGCACGATTACACTGAATAATGAAAAATATACTTCTTAAAGAAAGATGCTGTATTTCCTTCACTAACCACTGGAGATCTTTCAAAAAGAATGCTTTAACTTTCCTTGTGGAATTGCTGTATAAATGCAATATTATTGTGATGACCTGTTTTTATCCCGCGGGTAACTTATTTTTGAATGCATCGTAATTAATTGATTAATTAATTAAATGTTATGATAGGTAATGTAAATTAGGTTTTAGTATTTTATTAAGGGTTACAGGCAAAAAGTAATAAGATTGTTCTTCCCAAGGTAACCCTTTTGTATCCATAATTATCACAGCGTGTATCATAGAGTATGGTTTCGTGTGTAAATAGAATTTCTCTCTCCTGTAGACAATAATTGCCAATATTATTGGCAATTGTGCAGTATAATTATTATGTAATAATTATGTAATAATGTAAATGTGTAACACTGTGGTGAACAAGGAACATTTTTTACTGCATAGCTTCAGTTTCACCAGAGGCATATTATAGCAAAGGACAGAAAAACAAGCAATATTGATTATTTGTTCAATTCCTTTTAACTTTTTCACCTAATTAACTATGTTTCCAGTCAAATTTTCAGCTAAGAGGGTTTTTGCAGACGTACACAGGAACATGCCATACAGATACCAGACAGTCCAAGGCAAGATAGCTGAATCAGTTATGTTATACAATATGCCCCAGTACAGACTCATGACCACTGTGAAGTTCATTTTAAGAATATATCATCTATACTGAAAGTTAAAACCCAAGCGGGATATCTTGACTAGCAAATAGTAGTGTGGGGCTGGAAGAGGCTCATCAAATAGAAATTGTGTCAGTGAAAGTTCAGTACGTTGTGATCTGGTGGCTAAATATACAAAAGAAAGAAATGCCTTTGTCTTATTTTGATGACTATTTCTACAAACTTATTTTCTCAGCAGCTCACATAATGTACTTATACCAGCATTGATCGCTCATCACCAAGGCTGTGGTCTTAGAAAAATTAAGAGGAACCCAAAGGTTCCCAACCATGAAATCCTGGGTGTCCAGCAGTTAAGGCCATATCAAAAAAGTGAGTTTTTCCAGTCACCCAAAGGCCAAAGTTAGTTACCTGTGGCACCTGGGCGCTTCTAGAGCACAGCGCTGCTCTTTGTGATACATGTGTGCAGGTGGATTCACAAACTTACTAGTATCATGATGTTTGTCGATTCAGGCTGGAAGCTGTCTATCCTTATCTTTCACCATAACAGTTGTGGGCCAATCAAACGTATTTCGGAGCTCATCCGAAAAATAACCAGGCGCTGAAAATTGGGCAGGTGGGCTTCTAAATCATATGAGTGACGTGACTAAGTGAACCACCTTACTCATTGCACCGATTTCCCAATAGGCAGTCTCTAATACAACTTTCCCTGTATGCAATATTTAACGGTTCAGCAAAATCATTAGGGGAAATTCACGTTAAGACGAAATCCGATAGAAAATCGAGCAATTTCAGGTTTTAGTGGACAAAAATCTGGTACCAGAATAATTTCCAGTATTTTACAGTCATTTTTACATTTTCTTAAAGCTAAATACACATATAATTGCCTGAAGTAACACCGAAAACAATTTCCCACGGGAACGAGAGAAATTAAATTTCAAAGTTCAGAGAACTTGTGCAAACACAGGCAAAATTTCATCATCAGTTTCATTTTACCAGTACTTTCAAGTGTTTCATACGAAGTTCAACATTCGTTTTCCACATTTGGTGTTTCTAGAAATGATTTTTTTAGAAGATATTTAAAACAGTCGTACAGAAGTTTGCAATACGATGTAAATAATCTTGGTACTAGATTTGTGTCCACCTGTTACTTGAACTTCTGGTGGATTCCGTCTTAACACTTGGTTCTGAGCATGCATGTAGCTCACTACACGAATTTCACCAATTTTTGAGGTCATAGTTGATCTGTTTATTTAATAGAAGGGGCTACCAATAAAAGGGATTGTTAAGAGAATTTGCAAGGAAAAACGTTTTAGAGTGATCAGTGATTAAATTTGTGGGTTAATAATAAGTTAAGACCAAAATGACCGATAAGGGCGTGGTTTTCACCGCGCTCTTTACTTGGACTAGCAAGCTAGGATAAGACACCTACATATTCTATTCTGCTCAAAGATGCATTCTCAGAGAAGCAACGTGCCACAACAGATTAAACCTATTGATTCTTGACATAGTTGCCAAGTTAAATGAAAGTATTGATTTCTACTGGTCCTTGTTAGTCCTCTTGAGTAGCAATAGCCATCGTCAAACCAATCTTGTAAATGTCAGCGAAGTATTCGCCTGTGTAGTAATTGGCAATAATAATAACAACAACGGTTTTAGGCCCACAATATCCGTGGAAAAGGCGATGTGTGTAAACCTAACAATAATATAAAAAATGATATGGCCAAAGGAAGGGAAGATTACAATTGGACTCTTTCAACAGCTTAAATCGAGGCAAACAGTCCAACGGTCAATCAAAACACCAATTATATTGGATTTGCTTTTTAAACAATTCCTCGTCGATTTGGATATCACCGCCAACAACTTAGGGCGCAGGGAAAGCTGGTAGGTTTTCAGTTGGATCTGGAATTCTATTATCTTGTGATAGATGGAAAAGATTTGACTTGGAGATACATCGTGTTCGGTCATCAGTAAATATAATGTCACAGCTTCAAATAATAAATGTTCATCTTCCAACCAAGTTTGAGTTTTTGGCTCTTCGGCTTTCTTTTCTATGTAGCCTCGATCTGTTTGGCCGACATTTTGCTGAAAGTCTTGCTTTGCTCTCTTTCTGGGAAGTGGTTCCAAATTGTCTGTGTCTCGCACGTTCCTACCAAACGGATTGGTACACGAACGGCAACCGCAAAAATCGTTGCAACAATTGAAACGCTCGGAAACATGGACAGCGGGACTTATATGTTTTACAGAATTCGTTTTCCCTTGCCTTTCTCACTGTTCCGCGACCACAAGAGCATTTCGTTTTATAGTTTTCTTCTGATTTCGTGGAAGAGTTTGATGCGGCTGGTGGCACATCTGTTAAGTGGACACTTGGTTCAAGGCTGACGGTACCTGAGTCTGCAGTCGTTTCCTCGACGACTAAGTTGTAGTGTCCACTGCCTCTGTGATCATAGGCTAGAAAGAGGGGGACTTCACACAGTACGCGACCTCTGGGAATTACGTGAGTAACAGGGTAATTTTCCATGGAGGTGAAAATTACAATAGGCATTTGTAAAATGTTACTCATCGCCAGTGGAATACAGTTACCCAACTCCGAATCGTAAAATCCGGGCTCTTGGAACTTTTGGGCTTCTTTCTCATAAAAATCAGTTGATGTCACAAGAAATGGCTCGTAAACATGCCGATTTTGCCCGAAAAACTCGTCCTCCACGATTAGCCTCCGCAGAACGATTACCTTCTCGTTTTCAGGCATGTCTCTGCTGAGCCCAATCGATTTCAAATGAGACTCGATGTCGGAGTTCTCTGCTATTGATGTAAACGTCAAAGATTCAGAGATAGAGTGAAAAAAAACAGTCTGCGTCCCCTGGCATCGGCGACAGAGCTGTTCCTCTGTGCGTACTCTTCCTCTGTTCCTCTGTGCCTACTGTTCCTCTGTTCCTCTGTTCCTACTGTTCCTCTGTTCCTACTGTTCCCCTGTTCCTCTGTCCTTACTGTTCCTCTGTTCCCCTGTTCCTTTGATCCTACTGTTCCTCTGTTCCTCTTTGCTTACTGTTCCTCTGTTCCTCTGTGCCTACTGTTCCTCTGTTCCTACTGTTCCTCTGTGCCTAATGTTCCCATGTTCTTCTGTGCCTACTCTTCTTCTGTTCCTCTGTGCGTACTGTTTACCTGTTCCTCTGTGCCTACTGTTCCTCTGTTCCTACTGATGCTCTGTTCCTCTGTTCCTACTGATGCTCTGTTCCTCTGTGTCTACTGTTCCCCTGTTCCTCTGATCCTACTGTTCCTCCGCTCCTCCTTGCTTACTGTTCCTCTGTTCCTCTGTGCTGTTCCCGCTGTTCCCGCTGTTCCTGCTGTTCCTACTGTTCCCCTGTTCCTACTGTTCCTCTGTTCCTCTGTGCCTACTGTTCCTCTGTGCCTACTGTTCCCCTGTTCCTCTAATCCGACTGTTCCTCTGTTCCTCTTTGCTTACTGTTCCTCTGTTCCTCTGTGCCTACTGTTCCTCTGTTCCTACTGTTCCTCTGTGCC
>Ga0126338_10003443_pt1 | contig 11105 bp, 10 predicted proteins | sample OrbCmetagenome_2_FD_92529 | JGI IMG/M metagenome (GOLD analysis project Ga0126338, IMG submission 92529) | Coral microbial communities from Petempiche,Puerto Morelos, Mexico - Orbicella C C metagenome | ecosystem: Host-associated > Invertebrates > Cnidaria > Coral | place: Petempiche,Puerto...
GGTTCTCCGTGTCCAGCTGACGAATGGATGCTGTGCCTTTTTGCTACCTTCTTGGCCAAACGAATTCAGCACTCCTCCATTAAGGTCTACTTGTCCGGGGTTAGAGCACTCCACATCAAACAGGGGTTTCCAGACCCCCTTGCCAACTGTCTCCGCCTTCAGAGGGTGGTCCGCAGTATCAAGCGTTGTCAGGGCTCCTCTTCTTCATCCCGCTTGCCTATTACCGATGACTTGATGTTACTGATTTGGCAGTCTCTGGATCTTCGTCTCCCAGATCACCTCATGTTCTGGGCCGCTTGCTCCCTTGCATACTTTGGCTTTCTCCGCGCCTCAGAGTTCACAGTGCCCAGTCTGGCTAGCTTCTCTACATCACTTCATTTAGGAGTGCAAGACATTGCAGTGGATTCCTTGTCTGCGCCTGCGTGCATGCACATAAAGATCAAGGGCTCAAAGACTGATCCATTTAGGAAGGGTGCCTTTATCCACATTGGCCTTGGCCGGCTCCCACTCTGCGTGGTCCACTCAGTGATGACATATCTCACTAGCAGAGGCGACAGTCCAGGTCCCTTGTTCCTGTTCCAGAATGGGCAGCCTCTTTCGCGTGCTTTGCTCACGGACTGGCTTCGGCAGATCCTGGTCTCCGCGAACATTCCAGGCAACTTCTCTAGCCACAGTTTCCACATCGGGGCTGCCACTGTGGCGGCACGCTATGGAGTTCCTGATCACCTAATACAAGCCTTGGGTCGCTGGTCAAGCTCCGCCTATCAGCTTTACATCAGGACCCCGTCAGAGTCTTTAGCAGCCCTCTCCACTAAGCTGGCGTCTTCTCAGTGGCCATCAATCTCCCACTAGGGCTGCATCCACTTCCGCTGGCTGTGGACTACCAGATCATCGGGCTATTGTCAGGCCATTTGCCCAGCAGCGCAGCGAACTTGCCCCCAAGCCAGATACCCTTCGCGGTTCCTGTGCCATTTTGCTCAATGCTGGCAAGGTTTCCTTTGGGTGGTTCCCGCTTCCAGGGTTGCCATGGATACCTCCCATTCCGCGTACGGCAAAGTTAGTTAGGCAAAGTTAGACTCGAACCAATGCAGTCAGCGGTTTCCCCTTTTACAGTACGTGACTTGCGGGGCGGCCCTTTGGAGATTTGCAGGGCTGTTGTCTCACATTGCATTGCACGTATTGTGCTGCCAGCTGATCGTTGCGGATCATTTGTTTTGTACTTTGGCGAATCTTTGCGGATTCTCGCCCCTTCCCGTCCCTCCCTCTTGGTTGCTGGTCTCTAAGTAAGTATGGGTCAGGTAAATTGTTTCCACTGATTCAATCAGTGTGACGGTGCCAGTTAGCGGCTGCTTTTGGGGGTGGTTCCCGCTTCCAGGGTTGCCATGGATACCTCCCATTCCGCGTACGGCTTCTGCTCCCCGCTGACCTTTCAGGCACCAGTTCCCAAGCTCATCTACTTAATTTCCTATTCCAATCAATCCTGATTCCAATGTATGAAGTAGTGCTTTAGAAATACTAGGAATTTTTTTCATTGACCAGAAAATTCAACGCTATGTTCTTCACACGCGTACGTGAAACTCGTTTGTGTCTTATATAAATGGTATTTTGTTATTAGCTGCCGTGTCTACCTAAGAAGGCACACAGTACGTAACTTGTCAGACATAATGGTCTACATTGAGTATGTCTAGGTAATACGACGCGTAAAACCCGTATATTGACAAAGAAATGGTGAAGAAAGAAATAAAGGAGATGGTTGGTCGCTCGATTACAATTTTTTTTGCCTGAGCGGATTCCCAGTTTGCTGAAATAACTTTTTTGATTCATGCATGTCGTATTTAACTAGACGAGTGATTTGTCTCGGACGGATAATGCGTCTGATGTCAACACGTTTCATTTTCCGTATTTCCCTAGAAGTAAATTAAAAATGCGGCGATTTCAGTTTGCTACAAATCAATTCAGTAAATACAGCCGAACCTCCTCTGCCGGACACCTCATGTTGGCGGACATTTGCAGTAAGCGGACACTCGTCAAGGTCCCAGCTCTGCTAAATACAAACACTATATTTTAACCGCCAGTAGCCCTCTGGTTCCAACGGCGTCCGCTCGCGACAGGTTCAACTGTATCTATATCTTCAAGAAACTATTCTACCGAGTTGCAGTTACTAAGCGATGTTGAGCCCTTCTCGACGTTGTGTTATATTTTTCTCAGGAAAATGATGATGTTGAACTTCAAACAGCGTCTATTTTTGGAACAGCGAAAGCAAGCCAAGAAGCAGACAATGTGATCATACTTCAGAGCAAGAAAGGATCAGCCGAAAAATATCTGCAGGTTGTTTAACGTAGTTTAACATTCTTATCTTGGTTGTTTATTGTCAAATGCTGTAGACCATGTAGAAAAAGCATGTCCCTTAGTTGTAGCGTAAATAAGGCATTTCTTGTGGATGATAGGTTCCATTTGGCTTGGCAAGATCTTCCATTCTAGAAATGCAACAAGCGCTCGAGGAAAATCGAACATTTGGGCTCCATCCCCATGCAGTATCTATCAGAATTATTTTTATAAACCAGTTTCTAGCGTGACGACAGTTCGGCGCGTAGCGCTGTCACTGAAGTTATGAGCGAGTATTTGGTACGACACTAAATGACGGGTGGAAAAGCATTTAAAAAGAATGGTGGGGTCGCCGACTCAGCTTGCAGCTAGCCGATTATGCTATCAGTTAAAGATCAGTCGCGGTATTTTGTCATTTTGACCACGCGCAAAATTGCCTTTAAAGTGAAAACCTGAAAATAGTAGTTTTCTAAGATAGAAAAACGCCACAGAGATAATAATAAACCATAAAGGAACAAGGATGGTTAAGGATGGAGAAGATTAACACGCATTACAAACCGACGAACTTGAAAAATTTAGGCTAAACGAACTTTTCAAGATGCGCAAACCAGTATTGCTCATGTTGTTTGTCTTTTAAACAGGTCACGAAGAATCGCTTCGATGGCGTACTTGGTCGCGTCCCGTTAGACTTTGTCCGGGAATCTTTATCAATGTCAGGATTTGGCAAAACAGCCCAGCCAAAGAAACCAACACTGAAACTTGATAAGGCACATCCCCAGAAGCTCAAAGTAACTCGACTGGGAGCAGATGTAGATATTGCCAAGTTTTCAGCGCCTAAAATGGTTTGCACAAACAAAGTAGTTGACAGAAAATCAATTGCGCCAAAGCCTACTTCAACAGACAACAATGATAGTACAAAAGATGACCCAAAAGACGGCAATAAGCAGGAAAATGGATTGAATGATGCGCTTGAGAAAAGAGACAGCGCACCTGATGTGATATCAGCTAAAAAGAAGGAAAATGTGCAAAAAACGGTCAAGAAAATTCTAAGTGGAACGCGCTTGTTCACTAAAGCTGTAAATGGTCCTCGGAACAGTAAAGGTATATCTGAACAAGACAAGGCTATCAGAAAACCACAAAGCCACGAAATTTGACGGAAGTAACTACCAAACATACACTCCTGGAATGTTCAACGGAAATATGATGGAAATATGATGGAAAGTTGTTAAAACAGAGCTCTGATTGAAAAATGAAATTTGTTAAATACTAAATTGGTGTGGAGTTTGCGGTATCTCAAAATCTTCGATACACTGGACTATTCCGGTGACGTAGACAGTCTGTAGCGCAGTTTACACTCGGCGAGACTACTCAAAAATACGCCTTACAAGAAAAAAACACCTGGCCAAAACACAAACTGACGGTATGGAAAGTTGTGATAAGATGGTTTCTTGGTTCCAGATTATTTTTCTTACTCCTTCCCTACCCCCTCTCGCAGGCGCCGCATTATGGTACATTTTGTCAACAGGTTTTAGTATGAGTATTTTTGGAGCGTTTCCGCCACGTCGTTGGACTTCCTTTACCAAAATTACGACACGATTGAAGTCACCCTCATCAACATAAAAGGATTTTATTTCGCCCTCTGCCTCTGCGCAGCACAACAGATTCTTTACAAACTAATATGTTGCACACATGTATTATAAGTAGCTGGTTTGTAGACTAGTAAGTGCTTTCTCGTGTCATTAGAGAGGCGTCAGGGATGTCATACTGATGAGTCACACTGTAGAGATCACTGTACCATTAACATTTACTCAGCCAAAGTTGGATCTCAGTAGTATGTCATCAATATGGAAAATATATTAATGGAATCTGTCTCCACAAGAAAGATGACGGTAAGGCTAAGTTGTAAAACGAAAATTGTCACATGTTGCTCTAAGGTTCTTAGTGATGACACTACATGTCCACTTTTGCAAGCCACGTATTGGTTGCTACATTTTCATATAAACTTAATATTTCTATCAAAGCTTCTGGCTCTCGTTAGTTAAACTGTAACTATCAAGCCTAATTTGATGAGGAATATAAATTATAAACAGCAAAGAGTGTCAGTTTCCAGGCTTCCACAGCAAACTACTTATTCGTCGAGCTCGGCCCAGGCTTCTTCAGCCAGTGCATAGTACTTGTTGGCCAGTTTTCCCTTCATGGCAGCAAGTGCGAAATCACCACCTGCCGAGTACAGCTCACCCGCTACTTGAGGCTGTTTATCAAGTCCATAACCTCCTTGTTGATACAGGTTAGCTTGCTTAGCGCACAACACGTAGTTTGGGTCTGTAAAGAGGGTGTTCTGGGGATCATCGTCTTCGTACACAACATCGATGGCATTTTGATACCACTTAGCGGCTTCCACCCAGGAACGTTCCCTGAACAAACAGATTTTCAAAAATAAAGATGTGTTTCTATTCCGCCATTTCTACAAGTAAAAGATGCAAACATGTCACGAAAATGTGGTGTTTCCGTGAGGATGATTTCAATTGGTTCCACTCAAAACGAAAGTAATTGAAAAAACTCCAAGCAAATCAACCGTTTCAACCAGTTTGATGAATCAATCAAACCAAGGGAAAACAGTTTGAAAACACCCAACCAACCTAAAACGGTTGATTCCATTAGACAATAGAACACTATTATAGTTAATAATTATCGACTGAAATCGCGCAGAATATCGCCTGAATACTAAGTGACGAGGCAGAGTATCAGGTGTGTGTTATTTGACAAGCTGTCGGGAACGAAATGCATACGATGTAAATTGTGTTATTATATGGCTAGCTCCGTAAGCGGGCAAGATGAATCAAATCCTGCGCTGTAATTGGCCACCCGAGCGGGCAAGATGGAGCTATCTTGCCCGCTCGGGACTACCCGCCGTGTCCCGCAAGAAGAATTTCCGCGAAAGCCATATAATAAATCCTTTATTGACCAAGCTTGTTCGGTCAAGATGGCTGGGTATTGGCCTCGTTCTTCTTTTGCGAGTTTATGGACCTCGACTCCGTCTCGGTCCATAAACATGCAAAAAAAAGAACTTGACCAATATCCAGCCATCTTGACCGAACAAGCTTGGTCAATAACCCATATATCGTGCGTGCAAACGATATGTCGGATGACTACTGACAGGATGTCTGTCATGCATACATGACGGATCGCAAGGACGTCCTGACCATTTGCGAGGATCGTGACGATTAGTTGAGTAATATATCGCAATGAGCCAATCAGAAGCCGTGTCTACTGTCCACATATCCTGTGATATCAAGTCTGAAATGGCCTGATATTAAGTCTGATATGGTCTGATATAGTCTGACATGGCTATGATATCATGGTCACTTGGCCGAATTAAGAGTACAGTGAACACCTAATCGTATTTTTCTGACACGCTTTTGCTCGTTTGTTCTCGCCATGAGTATTCTTGCTTGACTAGGTCTCGCCAAAATACGAACCATGGCTCGACCATACTCGCCTGATTTGCTGCCGAAGCAAACCAAAAAGGTACGATTAAGTATTCTTAGTTGAGAACTCATCCTCTCCGCTATTTTAAGGCTGTGCCGTGATAGCCATTTTGCCGATCTTTCCAGCCGAGATACTACCACTAACCGGTAAATAACTCTTCAGTAAGTCGCGGGACGCCATCGATGGGATTGTTAGCCCAAAAGCTTGAGAGTGAGTGTTTTCTTTTTGAAACCAGAGACAGCACATGCAACATACAAGACAAAGCTCTGAAAGTGCTTGCCGTGCCGTACCTTTGAAAGCCCAATCCTGACCCAGATTCATATGCCTTGGCCATGTAAACCATGGCCTGCCTGTCCCCTAAAACAGCTGCCTGCAACATGTACTCCACCCCCCAGTTTGCTGCCTCGTCAGACGCCTGTCAAGGAAAGGATCAACTCCAATAAATAAATGACGAAAAGATAACATCGACTTACGCTCGACAACATATGGAAAATGTACATAAGATACACGTAAATGTGGAGAGTAAAAATCAGAGGAACGACAGATGTCACTGAAGAGCAGAATCAATCAGTAAAAAAATGAAACACAAGATGTTACAGGAGACAGACGCGAAGTTCCTTCGGAACAATATAAAAGGGTGTGAACGATAAAGAAAATTATAAATACGTGGGGAATGTCATAATTGTCCACCACGGAACAATACGCTTTACAAACAACTCCCAGTAGCCAGTAGCACCAGCATATGAGAGCCTTACCTCCAAAGTAGGTGATCATGTAGTTACTGCTAAAACCCAGCAAGGAGTGTTTCAAGAGACCCTGACTTGCCACAATACTTACACACCATTGACCTATTTTTATTTTGTCATTCTATCACTTCCATGGGAATAGAACTTGACTTTTCTCTCAACGTACGGCTTCACAGCTTAGTTGGTAGTGAATCACACCAGTTAAGACCGGGTGGGTTGAAACCACAGTCAAACCTGAACTTTTACTGGTTTCTTTACGATTCATTCATTACTTACCAATTTTACCACTGGAAGAAAAATTAAAAATTTCGCTAATTGACAGTGTGGAATAACATTAAATACCTGAACACTCGCTGAGGCCAATATGTCATGGGGCAGTTGTAAATATATCTCAGCCATTGTAACTATAGCCGGTAAAACAGAACAAGCTGCAGCCTGCTCCAGATGAAACATGGCACAATCCATCTGCGGCTCATGGTTAGTAAAACGACCCACATCATTGTATTTAGCGAGCTCAAGGTGAACCTGTAGGAAAGATATACAACAAAAAGTTACTTTCAAAGGCAAGACAAAGTACGAGGTATTTTACTGAATTATCACTTGAAAGGCATACACAATGCTACGGGGAAAATGGTTGATTACTTGAGCGATCATGTAGCAGTGATGTATAAGTCAGTGTCTGTACTGAAATGAACGTCGGACACTAACAGGCAGCTGAAAACGCTGTTCTTGCAACATCATTGTACAGAATTTTTCACTATAACATCAAGCGCTGCAGACTCACTACATTCAGCCATATAAAACTAGTGGATAATGATGTGTCATTCACAAATCTGTCAAGGCACCACTGAGGCTGTTGTACTTAGCTTGTTCCAGGCTAACACCCTGGTGTAAAATGGGCATAATAAAATATACGTGAATGAGAAAGGGAATAAAAGAAGAAAGGACCAGGGACGGCCATATTCCATACGCTGGTGAAACACGATTGTCGATTTTCCTCTCATTGGCAGTTCCTTGATTTGAAACTTTTTAACAAGTAACTCGGCGACTCGCCCAAGTCAGGAAGAAGTTATCAGCATCAAATCTTACGACAAGTGGAAGTAAATAGAACGCAGGGTGACCTACACTATATAAAGCGACAACTTTGAAATGAGGAAAATAGCAAAAGTTCTAACTGTAACATCCAGAGCCGGGTTGTTCAAAGCGCGATTAAGCTAACCCAAGATTAGCGGGAATTTTGATCTGAGGTTTGTAACTTTGCGGTGAGGTTTTCTGTTTATATTGTTTGTCCTTTAGTGTTGAATTTGAATAATCTCAAACTACAAAAAACATACGCAGTGAAAAACATTTATATCCAAGAAAAAATTATACTTCGGTTAACTTTTAATCCTGGGTTAGCGTTAACCGGCTTTCGAACAACCCGGTCCAGCTGTTTAAGGTGTAATTCTGTGTTTATTTACCAACCTGTCCAAGAATGGAAACACTCTTATGCCTTCTCTGCTCCTCCATGCGTACTTTTTCAAGCAGTTCAACTTCAGCAAACACACTTGATGCTTTATGTACCATGTTATTTGCAAATGACTTCTTGATCTCTTCATCCTAAAAGCAAACATGAAGTACTCAAAATTGATGGGAATAAGTGTTCCTAGTGTTCGAAAAATTCAAGACTGATTCATTCAAAGTGGCTTTAATGTAGAGGTGATGTACATGGTTATTGTAAGTCGTGTTAAGCTTGTTTACGGACCTTGTTGTGTCGGACTCCATTACTATTTTACAAAACCAAAGCTGCTGGGATGTGTTTGAAACTACAACAGTTCAAAACCCACGGAGTCACGCCGGCCAGCTGTATCTTACCACCCTTCCGGCTTCGTATTCTTCTCTTGACTGCCTATTATTTTGCAAGTTCACGAGAAAACCAAAAGTCGGATATGTGCCGGTAGATCTACGTGATATCAAGAGAGGATGAAGGGTAACAAGAAATAGGCCTTATTCTCACTTGAGGTACAAGTGAGTCCACCTCAAGCTATTTTTAGTCGTAGATCACTTCCGATTTCAGAAATTCCTGGAGAGTCTGAAAACAGCTATCCTGTCATGCAAATTTTGCTCATGTGGACTTTGGAGAACTTGGATTGAGAGGGACTTTCTTAGGAATAACGTCTGTTACCCTTTATCTCCGCTTGGTTTGAGTTCATCAAGTACAAAAATAAACACCTCATTTTCAGTGAAAATGTCACTTTGATCACTTTCAGTCTCAGATGACTCTGGGTCAGAAATCTGTCGTGAATATTTTGACAATTCATTGAAAGATGACAAAGATGAACGAGGGGAGTCTGGTTCAGAGTTGGCAGGTGAAGGAGGAGGAGACTGGGCAAGGTATTCAGTCATATCAAATATAGCAGAGGAGAGTTTTCGGTGACCAGGAGAGGTACAGTCCTCACTGTTTCTGAGGATTGTGCTGGAATCTTGAATGTTTTTCAGAACGGCATCAATTCGATCCATTTCTTTTTCACTGAGGTCAAATGGAGAAAGTCCAAGGCTCTCACAGATTCTGTGAAGAGATGAGCAGCAACATAAGGCACTCACTTACCCAAAACATGCCAGCCCTTTTTGTTTTGATTTTTGTTTTGTTTTGTTTTTGTTTTTGTTTTGGAAATAAAGCTAAAGAAGTATGAAAATTGGAAGGAAAAAAACGTCACTTGAAAGTAAACAGTGACCATAGGCTTCAAGTGCAAAACCACTAAAACAATTGCCAAGCTCAAATTATGAAACCGCTTGTCACTCAACAACTGTGATACAAACCCATATTTCCTTGACCAAGAAATCATACAGTATGTGTCAAATTGTTCTTGCATTTAAATTGGTTCATACTTATATAATCAACTGAAGAACAGATAAACAGATTACTCCCACTTTCAGTGTTACATGCATAGGCAACATCTTCTGACCATCTCTCAACATTCCATCTTTCGACATCCATTTACCTGAGGTGAAACTAGCAATTTTTCCGGTTATTAGCTGAACAAATGACAAGTATATGATAATTACTGACCTCAAATGAATGAAGAAGATTGTGGACTTTGCATGTTTCCCAATTTACGGGATAATTCAAACGATTTTAGTGTAGTTGATCGGCTCTCAATAGTGACTTCCGGTAGAATTGGGCCGCTACCGCTCAGTTAATATTCAAAAGATGTAAACATTCAAAGCAGTTGATTCATCTCTCACAGAATGACTTCTTGATACTCCAACATTATTCTGATGTCAAATAAATCCATTTTTCATGACAAAGTCGAGTTAAACTGTAGAGAAGTCAGTTGTGCTCACATTTTTGATGTAGGCCAGGTTACATAGCATGTCGAAAGATAGTCACTACGCATGTAACACTGAAAGCAGGTGTGACATTTGTTTTTGTTTCCTTATTACACTGCACAAAACAGATAGATTTCATGTTGCTGTGCATCAGTGTTCAGTAATAGATCACAGAGAATGTCAAAATGTGGTAGGCCACTTTTTTGTTCGTACCACATTTATTTGACATCATCTGTGATCGATTACTAATTTCATCATAACATTGCCAAAGTAGTCTGCAGATCCACTTGGCTATCGCCTCGTGGATCCACAGCTACATTGACAATGTTATGATGAAATTTATGATCAATAACAGGACAGACGCATGAAAAACTCAGACACGTCAATTTGTTAAACAGATGCACGGCAACATGGAATCTATCTCCTAAACTTACAGTGTATATACTGTAGTCAACGGAACTAAATTAAGTTACATGACTTGTATAACATAGCAAAGATCAGAACGCATAACTTACTTGTTACATTTATGAGAACTGAAAAAAAGTGCCATTCCCCTTGGACCCAAATTGGCATCACCATAATCCTTTCCATCTGCTGTATGAATCTGTGGGTCTGTGTACAGGTCACCAACACCTAAAATGAGACGAAAGAACGTTCATGCTTTTTTCTGATATCAGAAAGGGTGAAATCATCATCCACATCATCATTCACATCTTTTGACACTTGACAGGAAGCTTACCCTCAACCTGACAATTCTTGCCTTCTACAGTATTATCTATAATTGTTCATTAAATTAGCTTTAGGCCCTCAGATGGGCTGAACAATGTAAAATAACATATTGTGTAGTTCCAGAAAATATCCATACCTCCCCCACGGAAGGGATTTTTTCCAAGACCCCCCAGCCCCTCTGGAAATTCCAATTAAACTCGATCCATTTCTTTAAATTTTTTGTCTTAGAGAACCCCCCACCTCCCAGGAAATTCCAATCCCTTCTGTGGGGGGAGTATGGATATTTTCTGGTACTGCACATTTTTACTACATGACTGTATATTTAATCAAAGTTATTTATATAACGGAATATCTCACCTTGAATATCAACCACAATTAACTGATGACCAGACCTCTCAAATGTAAAATGGCTAAATGCCTGTGAATAAATAATAATATGGTAATCAATTTTGAATTTAGAATAATTTATGAATTTATTGTACTTAGCCTCTTCCAGGCATTCAAGTA
>Ga0126338_10003444_pt1 | contig 11105 bp, 6 predicted proteins | sample OrbCmetagenome_2_FD_92529 | JGI IMG/M metagenome (GOLD analysis project Ga0126338, IMG submission 92529) | Coral microbial communities from Petempiche,Puerto Morelos, Mexico - Orbicella C C metagenome | ecosystem: Host-associated > Invertebrates > Cnidaria > Coral | place: Petempiche,Puerto...
GGTGTCAATTGATCATAACATGGATGTCCAATGTCAAGGAAGCGCACGGTAAACCAAGGCTGCATGTCTCTGTCAACCTATTATTTGGAGTATGGCCGCCATGTTGGGCAACTCCGCCGTCGCTGTCGTCGTCGTCGTGCGTATGCGCCCACGAGCAATACCGCTAGCCATGGTAACCATGAGAAAATCAACTCATGGGTTTCCTTTTCTTTCCCATATGAGTATGGGGCTCCGCTTGGCGGCCCTTCAGGCCGCCGGAGCTCCGCTATAAGTTAATTTATATTAGGTTATACATTTGATAAGAAACAGTCAGTGGTAAGTAACAACTTTTGACCCGAGATTATAAGAGCTGTTAGATAAAGGTGTTCCACTGTACTTCAGAAGGGTTAAAATATTGTCCAATCATTCTCACGACTTGTTCTTGATTTTTAAATGACCTCTTAAATGAATCAACCCGTAGTATAGTTTCTATTTAGAAGGCTGAAAAAGTTAAAAAGTAAAAAACACTGAACGTTTTTCAGGGTCAACTTCAGGGTTAGCAAATATTATGGACAGGTAGTATATGTTTCGCTGATGCAGCCCTAGCTCTGGGCGCATGAGAATTTTCGGAACACAAGAGAAATGCAAAAACTATACTGTGGGGGAAGGACAACCTGTGATCAGGGCTTCAGAAAGAAGAATCTGCACATGGTTGTTCAAGTTACATGTATCCAGGGGAGATTTCAAGATGCTGTAGTGTGTACAAAATATCTCCATTGTAATTAATACATTGTATAGACATCAATGTTTAAATTAGTCATTGAGTTTAAACAGTCATTTGAGATCAATCTTTGAAATAATAAAAGGAAATTGAATTCTGCACTTACAATTATTTTTCAGTCCTATCTGCTTGACAATAGCATCCATGGTCCAGCCATAGAGTTCCTGAACACATAATCATCGCATTATTAACATCTGACATCTTTTTATGTTTAGTTGTTGACATTTAAATGGCTTTGATTAATGGGTCTTGGTTTTAAAATGACCAATACAGGGTAACTGTTTCTTTCTTGAAATTTCAAATTATTAAATCTCTATCAATTATCTAAATCTCAAAAGTACGAAGGTGTGGAGTGAATGGCAAGTGTATCACTTCATGTGTACAGTAATATTAGTCAGACTTACTAGTATTTATCTAGCTTGTCACCATGAAGAAATAATCATATTTACCTCATACGAAACAATCTTGAGTGGTAACTCATACTGCATTTCATTTCTCTTCACTGTCTGTTGTGAAACAAATGCATTCTGTCATTTCACTGCCTTTCGATGCATATGAAGTAAAATACATGTATGACTTCCACATTGGTAGGGTGTTGGTGATGTATTGGTCTTGTGTCAGCTGACGCATTGGCTAACATGGTGGTTGGGTTGGAATTCTATAGCTTAACCCAGATTCCACAGTAATATTGCATTATTTCACATGCTACCTTATTTCACTAAATTTCGTGAGTATTTAATTTTGCGAAAAGTCAAGCGCCATATTTTGCAGGTATTAAATTTCATGATCTTCAGAGGAAATTACAATTGGAGTGTACTAAATTTCGGGACTTTTTTCAATTCTTTAATATGTAGCGTTGACCTCAGAACTGTAACAACATAATTAATATGATCGTTATTGTAAACAATAGCAAACATAACAAAGTGTGACAAAGTTTGATGACAGTACAATTGAGATTTTGAAGAACTTAGCAGCAGAGGATCTGACAGTGAGACCAAAACAAACAAACCAAACAACAAACTCCTAAACATGAAGCTGAGACATGTTGGAATAACAGTGATGAAATAACAGCTTGAATTTCATTTAGTTAATTGATATTACTGTATATAGGTATTAAATTTTGCCATTTAATCCTCACATGTCCTATATTTTGTGAGTATTAAATTTCACGATTTTTTCAAAATCACAAAAATTGCAAAATTTAGTGAGAATAAGGTACTTGTAGTGCAAATGCTCCCAGTGTATGGCTTCAAAATAAGTTGATATCCAGCATTCAAATTCTGTTAGGGCTCTACGCATTTCAATATCTTTAATCCTCCATCAAGAATTCATTTACTTCATGTTGGTTAAGTGCCAGTTATTTTCGTATGAGTAGCAGTGCTTCATCATAATTTAACAACTGTTTAGAGCTCAAATGTTGCCAAAGTCACCATGATTATCGTGTCATTGATATATGTATAAAATTATATGTTTTGCTCTTTACATGTACCTCCAATGAATCATCCCTGTAACCAGTTATTCCCTCATCCACAGACAATAGAATCAATTTTAACCCATAGTCATACTCTTCATTGAGTTTTTTAAGTACATAAGCCAACACCGTGGAATCTGAAACAAAAACAACAGTTACAGTATTGTGATAACTTCTTCATGAGCTTAGTAAATGACAGCTGCTGGAGTTAAGGAATGGATTATTCAGAGGAGGGGTTGGACAATAACATGCACCTTTCAATGAACTTATCACAGGCTAAAATGTCAGTGGAAAGTAGCTTTCAGGCATCAAGCTTAAAAGCTTGTTAAAAAGCCAGCGTAGTACATGTATTTTCAGCCGCATTCCTGCAAGTAATCTCCATTTATACACACATGTATTATGAAAGGCATCCTCAAGAAGGGTATCCTCATTTGGGAGATTAGTTACATGTTTATGTAGGTAGGTTATGCATGCCCCCCTCCCTCACCCCCCTACATGCTGTATGATAATGAAATTCAAACCTTTTCAGAACATCCCCACATTGCCATCAGCATTTTAACACAAGTTATGCTGTTCATAATCATTTTATCAGCCTTGACCACATCAACACTGTGTCATACATGTCCATGTAGGTCAGAATTTTACCCTAATAGGACCTCTTACAAGGAGCCTTTTACAAGAAGGAGCATAATATCAGTAGCAGGTTGACGCATTACCTTTTCCACCAGATGCACCAATAGCTACAACTTGTCCTTTTGTAAAGAGTTTATTTGAGATTATTGTGTGGTGGACCTCAGTCTCAAATACAACATAAAAGCACTCCTTACACAAAGCATCACCCTATCGTAAAGTGTTTCAAAAACAACAAAATTACTAATGCATACATAACGAACACATTAAAAATATATCTAGAAGTAGCAATGGTCTCTCAAAAATGAGGATAATGTGTCTTAAGGCAGCTGCGGACCGAGTATCTGTTGGAGTGTCTGTCAACATGTTGATAGAGTATCTGCTGATATATTGACCAACATCGGTCACCTCTCAACTGACACAAGTTGGCTGATACTGGTCAATAAGCCACTGACACTTGGTCGATACTCTATGACGCTTGGCTGATACTCTTATGCCACTCTGGCTTTCCCCATACGGGCACTGAGGCTAGAGAGACTGTTATTTTGCACCCTCAAGCTCTGTGAGTTAGGGGGAGGAGATGGCTGACATTTCAAACCATTACAGGAGAAATAATGATTAATAAGACACGATATACCACTGATAGTTGACTGGTATACTCCTGACATCTGATCATAACAGTAACAGTTGAAGTGTCAACCGAGTATCAACTGACATACTGACTGTATTATAATATGTCGACCAATAATGGCAACCAATGGTCCACCAAGCTGAAGAACATTGCAAGGGACCCTCGACTGATTGTCAATCAACATAGCCGAGTATCAGTCCAGATGTCGATCAAGTGTCAGTTTTAATGTGGACTGATACTTTGCCAATAGTATCGACTGATACTCAACCTACAGATGCGTTAAGTACACATGATCCAAAATGATTCAATTAGAAAATCGATTCCCAGAGTGTCACATTGAACAATCTTTCCTGAACAGTGCTCAGTAGGCAGCAAAAAACGTATCACTAAAATAAGGTTTAAGATTATGGCATCTAACAACGTTTAAAAAAGCCTTGAGCAAAATCAGTTGTTAAAAAAACTATCTTATCGGTCAAATGCCCCCAAAATTCACCTAGTTAGTTTGTGATGCAATAATTTTGTAAGTCAATCTTTCAATTCAAAAGCGACTTTTTTGAATTAGTGTCGTACCAAACGCAACTTACCGTTTTTGGTCGCTTTAAAATGGCTTTATTGCCACAGATCTTACAACAAAGAGGCATCCCCTTCCTTTAAAAAAAACAAATAAGCCTAACTATGTTTCTGGAGCCAAAATTCTCAATTATCGACCACCATGTTGGTTTGTTTTTGATCCCAGTCTCCCAATCAGCCACGTGACATGCGAAACCTGGTTGATTTTGCTTCATCGGCAATTTTCGTTTTGCTTGTGGCAGCTAAACCATGTGTGATATATTTTCAGCGTAAAATGTTTCGTTCCTTTTACATGAGAGAGCAAGGCACACTTCCTGCGTTTCTTCTTCCCCAAGCTGAGCGAACGAAACGAGTGCGATCCGTGAAACTGAGTCGCAATGGCGAAATGGAACAGGTACATAAATCGGGGATAAACTGTGTTGACATCGACACAGGCGAAGGTAAATATCTGTTGTCTTCGGGTTCAAATGGAAAAATAGCCATTCACGATATAGAGGAATGTTTTTACCAAGACACATTCAAATGCACGTCAGTCGCTACGGTGGAAAGAACTTTGAAAGACAGTCACAAACTCAGTGTGGAAACTGTACAGTGGTACCCAAATGACACTGGCATGTTTTTATCCAGTTCAGTCGATTCGACACTCAAAGTATGGGATACAAATGCACTCGAAGTTGTTGAGAACTTTCGGCTCGAAGGAATGGTTTACCATCATCAAATGCCAAAGAATGCCAAGAAACATTGTCTGGTGGCGACGGCATGTGAGGACTCCAGAGTGTACCTTTGTGATTTGAAATCAGGTTCTGCGATTCATATTTTAAAAGGGCATTCGAGGGCAGTCATTTCACTGGCCTGGTCACCAAGGAATGACTACCTTTTAGCTAGCGGTAGCCGTGACAATAAAGTACTTTTGTGGGATGTGCGTAAAGCAGTGGGAAGCATCCTCTCGCTGGATCAGCACAATGGTAAAGGCGGCTCTAGATCATCAACTATAAACACAGCTCACAACGGTCACGTGAATGGTATTTCCTTTTCACCTGATGGATTGTATTTACTGACTTATGGGACAGATGATCGTTTAAGATTGTGGGACACGTTCACTGGCAAGAACACCCTGGTAAATTTTGGGCGTGTCCACAATCCCAGTCGGAAAGCTGTTACACTTTGCCTATCCAGTGGAACTACAAGGGAAGTGGCTTTTGTTCCATCTGGTAGCAGTATAGAGGTGTTTGAAATTGAGACAGGAAAGCATATAGCCACTCTCACTGGTCATTACAACAATGTAAACTGTTGCACATTTCATAAACATTTTCAAGCTCTCTTTAGTGGAGCAAATGATACAAATCTCTTGATATGGCTTCCTGAAATGAACCGCACTGGAGATAAAAAGGAAGGTCAATCAGCTGAGGCTGTTGCTAGAGCTGCAGATCAAGTTGTCAATCCTTATCAAGACTCCTGGAGCAGCGATGAAGAGGAAAAGTGAAAAAAAAAAAATAAATAAACAGCAACAACACTGGTCAACAACAACAAAATTTACATGTATATAGCAAATGGACTTCCTTCCCACCCATATGGGGTGTAGCTGCAATAGTCCTAGTTACTCCATATTATTGAAGAACTGGTGAAGTGAAAGAAATCTCTTTTCTTACTTTTCAAACTCATTGATAATTCATCAAGTTAAATGAAAATCACTACTGTGAAGGAGGTTTGGGTACCTGGTCTTAATTAGCATAGGTTTTTATGATTTTAGTTTTCCGTTTACTCCTTAGTTTTTGTTTCAATTAAGAAGATACATTGTCTATCAAACACTCAAGACAGTGTCTCCTCGGCCATCCAAACACCTCAAATTTTGTCAAAAATACTCTGCTGCATGTAGTAGTAGTAGACTTTATTGGAGAGGGTAACATTTGACAGTAACAAACCGATAAACTAATGGCCCTCTAAATAAACAAAAAATGGAAATTAATTAAAATCACTATGTACAACCTATAAATATGACTGATTTACAATGTCTAAGTAGTAAAAATGTAAAACTGCTAGATACTAATAAATGATTGAGTAGTAAATTGATTTTTTAAAATTGATTTTAAAATTATTGTTGTATTTTCAACTCTCTTCTGCAGACTCGGTGTTTGGATATCGTAATGAAGCACCTAACCTAACCTAAACTAATCAATAACTCATCAAAGAACAAAGGGAAATCGTAACTATGATGATGTTTGGATATCTGATCTTAACTGGCATGGATTCATACAATTTTATTTCTCTGTTTTTTCCTTAGTTTTAGTTTTGATTGAAAAGATGTTTCAAACAATCAAGACAGTATTTCACTACATTTCCAACATTATGCATGAAAACTCTTCTAACACTCCACTGAGCCTGATAGTTTCTGTTCTGATGTGAAGTATATATGAAATAATTCATATATGAACTGCGTTTGTAGATGAAGGTGAAGAATGATCATCGCAGTAAATTTACAAATTATAATTTTTATTTCCTCAAAAGCTTGACAATGTAACAATGGAACCTCTGCTCTGGGCTGACATGTACATTTGTTGTGGAAAAATGCACACATGATCTTTAGATCAATAACATATTACCACACTTTGAATGCTGACCACTTGGCAGATCTATTGTGGGGAAGGGGTGAGAGCTCAATCATATACTGGTAACCTGCACTTCAGGGTATAGGGAAGGCAAAAACTTGAAAAATTTCTATCCCCCTACCCCTCCACACCCACATCTACCCCCGTTCTCCCTTTCCCATCTTCCCAGGGGCAGATTCAGAGGGGTGGATTGGGTGGCTAGCCACCCCCCTGTTTTTGAAATAAAACTTAAAATATTTGAAAACGGTTGTGAAAATTATGGCAGAAATAAGGGCAAACTCTCTGAACAGGTACCTCAATGTAATGTCTTCTTTCCGATAATTAACTCTTTAACTGGCAATTGTACATTTTTGTACACTGAGGGGTCATGCACTTTGTACCACTTGTGACGTCATCAATTTAAGCTTCAATAGATATTCTTGATAACTAGGATAGATCTATCTGCACAACTGTCTGTTTTGGACATCAATCCCATTCTGACATAGCTACATGTAATTAAAAAAATGTGAGCAGTTTTTGGTGCAAAAATGGTGGTTAAATGACCCATTACACTTAAAATCGATCACGGTTCCATTTCCAGACTTTAAACATAACCAGTTGTTGTGTATTATTGTTTCTGGGGCTCAAAATGGCGAATTTGAGCGATTTGGTGGGTTTGGTGTTGACTGTTATTACACGTTGTATCACCCATAAACGACAATACACAACAACTGAGGTAGGTTTACGTTTATTTTGAGTTTAACATAGACGTTACTCGATATAAGTTTACGATATTAAGACTCTTCAATATTCGCATACATTTCGTTATATTTGGAACATATAAACACTGACACGCCTCTTCTGTGGGTGCCATGTACTGTAACGTGAGTAACAGAACATCTGAATGTCTTTGAGATTTGTTATTGCAACGACAAGCTGTTATTCAAGAGCCCTGACCCTTTGAAATGAATACTTCGTCTAATGTATAAGGACTCTTCAGTTGGTCAAAACTTAGAGATAAGTCATCTTTTGACGTCCGTGACAGCCTTGTCGGAACGCCATTTTAATGTCACGAAACGCAAAAGCTGGGAAACGTTCTCTGGCACAACGAAGACTCCTGTCGAAATATAACTCAGTAAAACGTCAAGTTCTTTGATGTTCTTGCCCGAACTAAACTAAGACCTCGGAAACGTCAAATGAAAATGAGCGGCGCGGCGTACGGCAAAGTTACGTTCGCATATCCCCGCTGAGAATAGCGTGACGTAACCTGTCGCGTGTCTACTTATATAATTTTAACGCTAGCGCTTGAAAACGTGACCTGACATGGGTTGCCTCAATAAAAATCTTCGTGTGCCTGCCGTTCAGATTACAACAGACTGTTACAGAGCGTAGAGGAGATCAGTCAAGATTAGCCTAGCACCGATGGAAGACCACTCAAACGAGTGTAAGCTTGGAGATAACATCTCGACGAAAGGAGTGAGTCGTACAACGAATGAAGTTCTGGACAAAGATAAATACATGGACATCGATGAATTCATGACCGTTCTACGAGACGTGGAACTGATCACTCCCTTTGGGAAGGTACAAGGGGCAAGTTATACAGATGTGCACCAGGTTGATTTTCAAGCTCTTCATGCGAAAGAGAAAGACTTTACACTCGCAGGGAGAGTCATACCCCGTACACCAACTGTATTGCAAGTTATCGAAATGGAGAGACGATTACGCGAGGTAGATACGAACAAACTAGTGCCTTACTCAAAGCAGAACAGTCGGCAGATCGTGGAGGATTCTGTGACTACAAACTATTTATTCTTACTGTTAAGTCGAAGAGCGGCTGAGTCAGATTGATGTGTTGGTGTTTCTGTAATAATCGCGAAAGTATGCGAAGTTTTCGCTGCTTTCCGTTGATTACATAACCTCGCCATATTTGAACATCAGGGCACCGCTTCGCGGAAAACGTGCAAACGTTTTGAATTGTCCAAATGTTTCTGAAAGGAAAACTTTCACTGAAATTTAATATCACCATAATGCAAAGTAAGTATTTATTTTTCTTTGGCAAGAACGAGAAGGCACGTTATAAATAACTTTGTGATTGTTGATACCCGGTGTGCCTTGAGAGCACATGATTTCTCTCTGGAAACGTTTTTCACCCACGCACCTTTAGAATCAATTTCTTCATTTAAATTCTGTCTTATATCTATTTAGTCTTTTTAAGGCGAAGAAAAGTTCATTGCTGAACAGTTGTGAATAAATAATAATGGTGTTGCTGTGTTGCGCCTGTAAAATACTAGTAGTAAGAATCGGGATTTTGGTGTATGAAAAATCCGCTATCAAATTAAACTCGATCTCAACAACTGTTTTCCTACTTCTACTTAACAACTCTCTTTATATATATTTTTTGTGACCAGTGTTACCATAAACTGAAAAATTTTTGGGAGGTTTTCATCACGCGAAATTTCACGCGTAGCATTTATGTTATGTAATAATACGAAAAAAATATCTAAAATAGGCAGAATATTTTGATTCATCCGTTGCCTAAAACTTTCTACAAACATTTTCAATTAAGTATTTGCGTTGAATGATTTTTCTTGCGATAAGCAGATGGATAATTGAATTTACAACATACAAGTCAAATTTGGAAACACCAAGGGCAGATTATCGTCACGTGTGGATGTGTTCTAATTGCACCTGAATTGAATTATATCACAGACGACATGGCAGACAAAGTTCCCTAATATGCTTTGTTTTCTCATTTTCACAAATGTTACGCTCGCTGCGGAAGTTCTTCTCTTTTTGCCCTAAAGTATTAACACTTGAAGCGATGCCGCAACGCTTGTATTAATTCTTGGACCAATGTTTTGGAACCTGTTCTAAACCGAAAAAAATTTGAAAAATTCATAAAGTTCAGGCGCACGTCACGCAAACCAAACGATCGCACGTGCGATCGTACGGCTGGATGCACGCGTGCCCTGTGATCACGGCAACGTGCTGAGAGTAAGTCTTCCCAGAGCTCCTCGCGTTTTCTCCGTTTCGTTGGAGCCTGGGGACACTAGTTAAATCATAAGTCTCGAGAATCTTGACCCAAGTATCATGATCAGGTTTTCTCGAGGCCTCCCTGTTTTCTATCTTGTAAAGAATGCGTAAATTAGCAAATGAATTCAACAACGAGCATCTCTTACGTAACAAAGCAACCATTATAAAACCTTTGTAGCACAGACTGTTGTTTCCCAACATTACAGTTAATTTACATTACAATCACGTACACGATTGTGCAATTAATTTTACAGTCGTATAGCTAAATTGATCAGTAAATGAGACCCTGACCACACTACGCCGGAGGAATTTTGAAAACGGAGCTTTATTTCGCCGGTTAGGCATACCGTCCACACTAATCCGTCACGAAAACGGAGCGTTTTCGAAAACGCTATTCAAACCGGAGGAATTTGAAAACGACGGCTCTGCGTTATAGTGAGGACGGAAAACATTTTAAAAACGGAGCTTTTCGAAAACGATCATCATCAGTCCTCATCGCGCCATCGGACTGACAAGGCCTTCACAGTCTCTCTCCAGCGCGGACGATCTTGTGCCGCCTTCCGGATTTCACTCCAGGTCAAGTGCATGGTCCCGAGTTCTTTTTCCGTTGACCTCCTCCAGGTTGTTCTAGGCCTTCCCCGTTGTCTTTTCCCTTCTGGTGTCCAGAATAGACCTTCTTTTCGAAAACGATGGCATCACGATAATAATGTGATTTTCCTCAAACACAAATCCAAAATGACCGTTTAATCTTGCGTTCATAATTATCATTGTTCTGTCACGCAAAAAAAGTCACGCTCCCGTGAAGCGGCATGCCAGCGTGAGTCAAAGGCGCCTAACTCACTCGGTCCCTTTCCTTACCATTTTAACAGGTTTAACTCTTTTATATTGTTGTGGCTTGAAAAGAGAACAGTGCTAGTGCTAGTTAAGGGTTATTAGAATTGAGCCTTTCTCAAAATCTGTTCGGAAACGTGTTGGGAGAAAAATGAGCGAACTCAAATTAAACTAAGACGGCAAAGGCAACGAAACCTTCGAAAACAAAAGGTTTAATGAAGAGAACAACCGCTTTGCGCGTGGGTTACAGATCTTGTAAATTTCGTAGCACAAGTACAATTGGAAACCGTCCACCCTACGCCGGAGAAATTAAAAAACGCAGCTTTATTTCTGCGGTTAGGGCAACGAAAACGGATCGAGCTTTTCGAAAACGCTCTTCAAACCGGAGAAATGTGAAAAACGCCGGCTGTGCGTTTTGGTGTGGACGGAACACATTTTGAAAACGGAGCTGTTCGACAATGACGAAGTCACGATAATCACGTGATTTAACCTTGTCCGAGTTTCCCTCAAACACAAATCTAAAATGACCAGTTATTGTTGCTTTTCAGGAGTCATAATCGGGGTCCCCAATTATGGCTCCTGTGCGTTTTCAAA
>Ga0126338_10003445_pt1 | contig 11105 bp, 5 predicted proteins | sample OrbCmetagenome_2_FD_92529 | JGI IMG/M metagenome (GOLD analysis project Ga0126338, IMG submission 92529) | Coral microbial communities from Petempiche,Puerto Morelos, Mexico - Orbicella C C metagenome | ecosystem: Host-associated > Invertebrates > Cnidaria > Coral | place: Petempiche,Puerto...
AAGTGCTGACAGAAGTTAATTTACAGCACCCCTTATCAACTTCAAGCTAGGAGATAGCTTAGTATTTTGCTTTGTGTTTTGAGACTTTTCTGACTGATGACTGGAGATATGACACACAGTCTAATACTCTCTTTACTCTCATCATTGCAGACTGCTGTTATCTGTCTGATAACAGACTAAATGACTTCAAGCTTTCAATTATCCTTAAAAGCCACATGTCAGTCATCTTCTGATGGCGTAAAGTAAATACATTTCTTATTTTTCTGTAACACAGGACCAATATGAGAAAAATCCACAAATTTACCACACTTACGCTCTTCTTGTGAAGACTTGCAAAAACAGTCCTTGGTGGAACAAACTTTGTAGAATATCCCTCTTCTGGAAATGATAGGGTGAGACAAGTCTGAAATAAGAGGATAACATAGTTTTTACCACAATTACTACTAATCTCGCCATCTGATTGGATAATTTGCCATTGTCGATAAGAGTCCAGACAAGGCTGCTCACGTCGATGTGTCACGCAACGCCTTTTTCAGCTCATGCTCTGAAAAAAACATTTTCTTTGACATTGATATTGTGGTAAAAAACAAATGAAAATGTGGTTTAGCATGGTCTGTACTCTTATTGGCAATGATACACATCATCACAGTGGTCAAAATTGTTGTGGACTCACGAGGTGCAGCCGAGTGAGTCCACAACATTTTGACCACTGTGACGACGCGTATCGTTGTCAATAAGAGTACAGACCACACTAAAGCACATTCGATTTGTTAAATTTACAGCCAACTCTCCTTATAGCGAACTCCTTCGGGACTGACATTTTAGGTTTCAGTGGGGTGTGATGAAAATGACCCAAGTTTTGGTATACTACTAAATATACTCTTTCAAGATTTCCAGTTTCTTTTAATTTGTGATACACATTTTACTTTCGTACATAATCATATGATATAGGTCAAAAGAGTGTACAGACTAGTGAATGTTCCAAGACTGCAGAGTAATTATGTCATTCAGTCATCAACACATCCAAATTTTCTATTGTAATGAGATAAGAACAATAAATCTTAGTTTGGGATTGCATGGAGTGCCTGCAATTCCATAATAACAGGAGTCCAAAATAACAGGAGTTGTCTCCATACATTTCTTTGCACTTTCAGTCAGGGATGTATGCTTTGTCCAAAATAGCAGAATGTCTGCAATACTGGGGTGTCTGCAAGGTAAGAGTTGACTGTATGTGGTTCAAATTAACACTGAAATACAGTTCATAACACAGTTTCATATTTCCAACCTTGTCAACATTTGTTACTGAGAATCCATCAGATGCTTTAAGGTTTAAGGAGTTGCAATCAATGTTATCTTGACTGTCATGTGCCTTGACAAGGTCTCCATAAACTGTGGGCCGATCTAATAAATAATTCAATCAGTTAATTTTCTACCGACCACTAGGATAATTATAACTTATAAATGTCTTTAGTTTGTATGTAAATATATATAGACATAAATAAAGTCTTAAAAACTCCTAAAGGAAGTAAGCAAAGCAATTAAGAAGCAAGTAAGAAGTAAGCAAAGAGATCTGAGTGAATTAGTAAACACATCAGTCAAGTGAGGACATGCACCAGCAATTGAGTGACTCAGAGGGGAGGAGTCTAGCAGAGCAAGAGAAAATGAGTAAGAAAACCACCAAGCGAGAACAAGGATGTGAAAGTGAGTGTGTGAGACAAGGGGAGTGCTGCATATTTCACTGGACCATATCCACGTTCAACAAATTATATATAAGTACCAGTACCACAACTAAAATTACTGAATAAAGAAGTTTTTAAAATTTTGAGCAGTACATACTAATTCTTGAGCATGAGATCCAAGCCTTTCCACCAGGGTTTCTGCATAACGGAAGGAATAAATTTAGCAATTAATCATTCAAATTAATTTGATTAATAATAGCAACAACACCAAGTGGAGTCCATTACTACAAGTTGGAAAGCACAGGTATGATAATCACTACAGGTTACATCTAAATCTGGAAGACACAAGTCTTATTAACAAAAATTATTAATCATAGCTACAAGAAAATTTTTGAAAATTACCTGACATGTTTATAACTTTTTTGAGCCACGGTGACCACATGGTGAGTGTGCTTGTGTCTGGATCAAGTGGTCTGGGTTCAAGCCCTGGCCAAGGACATTGTGTTCTAATGGGAAGGTAGTCTACGAGCAGGCTCACCTTTGAGTCATGCATGTGAGCAGAGCAAAGCGATCTGGCGAGAAGGAGTCTGGTGAAGAGGAGCCAAGAAAGACTCACTTTTTCATCTCGCGGCTTTGCCACGCGTACTTGTGCTCCAGTGTGAGCCTGCTCACAGGCTAATGGGAAGCAGGTTCAAGATACGGACTGCTGAAGGCATTCCCCTGTACGGGGTCCAGAGCATCCTCCCCCTGAAAATTAGAATTGAGGTCCTCCGAATGGGATTTTCAGCATTCTGAGGGCAAGTCAGCGTGTTATAATGTCTCATTTTTTTTTAATTTAGAAGGGTTCAATTGAACTTCCCCTAGAGCTCCAGCTGTAGGGACCATTTGGTATGATGCAAACTATACCTTAATATGCTATAAACTAAAACAATACAGTTCCGATTATAAACTAAACTGAGCTTAAGCTTACGTCACTACAGCACAAATAACCATGTGCAAACTTCAAGACAATAACAGATTTGAGTCCTGAGGCATGCACTCGCCTGTAATCTATGGACGTACCTTAGGGCTTCTTTCCAATCCCACTGTATGTTCAACCGAGGAATTTCAACGATGTTAATTTCTTGCTCCATTAGGGCCATATTCGTCTTCCAATTTATAAGCTTACTAATATTTCAAAGTTTTCCAAAAAACAACATTCAAATGCTTCTATTACCGATTAGACAGTAGAAATAAATAAATAAACAAGAAGTTGGATTGAAACATTTCAAAGTTTTACGTGATTCCGCTGTAGTATATAAGCTTCTGCTTACTTTAACGAAGACAGAAATCTTAGCAAAAATAGTTCAGCCTTTCCGCCATTTTGTCGACCTGTATGAGAAAGACTGGAAATCAGGGCACCCAGCAAGAAATTTAGGTAGGTCCTCACAGCGTACTCACAACTGGTCTTAAATCTTTGAAACGAATACGGTAAAAACCAGTATGCAAGAACCTCGGTTTTTTCAAGTTAGCTTCCATAGCTTCTTATATAAATGTTTTTTATTGTGAAAATAGGCTACCTAGGTTCTTAATCAGGTTCTTAATTTTTGTTTAAAAAAAACCCAACTTGTACTCATGAGTGTGGAGTTTATATTAACTCAGTCACAGTACAGTATTGTGGTCTTACAACACTCCTTTGTTACCTTTTTTTTGTATTGCATGTGATGTACTGTGCTATATTTGAAAGAACTTTATATTTTGAAAATAAGAACCTGTGTTGAGATTTTAGCCGAGAATGGTTCTTATGTGAAGTGTGCTTTAACTGGAAAATTTTAGCCTGACAGGTTCTTAAATTTTAGTCTCTCATACGCGGGTGTTTACTGTATTTTCAGCGAGGTTCCTAACAAAGCTTTACAAGGGAAGACTCCCCTATGAGGTCCAAATCCTTACACTTTTAATTTTTTGACCGACAAGGTAAGCCTTATCATAGAACTTCGATATAAAATGATTCCCCTTTCACAACCTTGGATTAAATAACTCCTTAAAATACATTGGATGCCCCAGCCGTTAAGTGCTTCTCTTTGAGATAATTGAAATGCTAAAGGCCAGTTTTTCCTTCTTTTTCTATAGTTAAGTTTGTGAAGTCACTGTCCTTCCTTATGCCTCTAGCCTGTAAAACCTCTCTCTGGCGGTCCTCCCCTGAGCATGTTTAGTTCAGGTTAAAATTATTTTCAAGCTAGTAATGGTGAAAAAATGGCACAAAAATAGCCGACAGTAGGATTGAACAGAAGTTTGGGGTGATAATAATCTGGATTTAAACTGAGTCACCAAAATCGGTAATAAGCCCCTTTCGTTGATTCTTCCGGCTTAACGCGAAGGCAAAAAGTCACCGAGATCATAATTAACCTTAACAAACCGTTCATTTACCGCATGCAGAGTCTAGCTCTTGGTCAGTCCATTATATTATAGCGTGTCTAAAGTACTAGAGTTTGGTAGAATGTCATCAAAAGCACCTTTATGTGTGTCCCTCAAGAAAACACCCCTCGAGCCAACAGGCTGATAACGCGCTAGTACACCCTTTGCCCTTTGATTAGACAGTCTGCGCGGTACCAATGGACAATGAAAATGAAAACATCCGTGAGAAAGGAAAGAGAAACCTGACAAGGAAAACACACACGCACGCTATATCGATGCTGGTGTTAGTGTGAACACTTCGGGGAACACTTCACGTTGAAGGTCGATAAAACAGCAGAATGTAAGGATATATTGGCAACCAACGTCTTTATTAGTTTTTAAGTTATACTGGGCAAATTTTACCTCATTTTCTGTTTCAATTATCTTTTTTTTGTAACGAAGAGTTTTTCTATTTTGGACATTAAGGGTGTGTTGTTGTTAATGTTGTTGGATAAATCATTTATTTTGACAATTCCGCGATCGGATCGTTCAGGACTCTGCTGTAAATTTTGTTTCTTCAATAAGTCACAATGTTTGAGCAAGCATGTTCAAGTCCTGGATAATTTACCGAGATGATCCATCCAAGTCCACTGTAATCGGTTCCTGTTAATCCATAATATTTATCCAGTTCTTAGTTTAAATATTCAATCAAGGTAGTCTTGCATTTGATTACTGGGTTTCAGTAGTTCAGAATATCCCGTTTGACGGGGGTTTGACAGGCCATGCCTGGCCCAAGAAACAAGAGTCTCGTGTTTGATAATAAAATTAGACACACACGAGTCGTTCAGTTAATATCAAGGCCAAAAGATCATTTCCAAGTTGCAGTCAATTTTTCCGAACTATTGTGAACAAATAACCTTTACCATGTTTTAATGAAGTCGTGTGGATTTAATCACGTTTTCCCTCGAGGATTCATTGGAATGTCATGCAAATTAACCAGCCACCAATCACAGGCTGCAGTCCTTTGTAACTACGAACACTTTGTGGAGTAACGAGCTCGCCGCAGGAACCCGTACGTGCGAAGCGGGGTTTGAGCAAAAGGAACTTGTAAATACTTCTTAACAAAACGGAAAAGGATCACTTACTTCAGGTAAATTGTTCACTTAGACTTCATTTCTTTGATAGCCGTTGTTTCTCAAACTTCTTGGTTACTATTGTGTGATACGCTATTCTTCAACCAAAATGTTCAATAACTCTCGATTGACTTTTGAGTACTTGATACCGATCTTATCGAATGCCTCAAGGAAAAATTTAATTGAACGATTTGCAAAAGTCTGATCTTGTAGACATATATTAAGCTTTAATGGAGAATTATAAATCCATTAGAGAAGGTTTACTCGATCGTTCAGCTCGTTTGATCTTAGACACACAGGAGTGTAAGCTGGTCAAGCATGCGAGTTGATCACAGTAAAGCGGAACCGAAGACATAATGAAACGGTTTGAAAGAAACATTCCTCTGGCATAGTAAGAGCGTTTCTCCTTTCTTTCCTTAACAGAGAGTGGTCTTCTGGCTTCGTTACCACTCGCAGTGACGTCTGATGACTTAACTGAGGGCAGTAGTACTGCGTATTTCTGCTAGATGAAGTCGTATCGCCAAGCTGTCTTGATTGATCTTGTTTAACAAACGAAGACAATATTGGCAACAAAGAAAGCCATCCGTCTGGCCCCCAGATCGGGGGCCAGATAGGCCTGTTTCCTTCAGGTACCAACGGATTTGAGTCACATGAAGTTACAAAGTACATCGAGAACTGGAGCAAAGACGGGGGCATTCAAGTTATACGGTAAACATTTTGACAGCACCATCTGCATGCGCTCCAATATTTGTTTACATTAGTGTGATGACTTTTTGACTGAATTCACAACTTGTTGAAAAAATCTGTTCAATTTTTTGACAGCTTTAGTGGGTTTATTTGTTCTCATAGCAAGAACGCTTCAGGAAAACCGTTGTTTGGTCCAATTTCACACTTTACATTAACAATATACTTCACGAATTTTAGTCGAGCTATAAAATTACCCAAATCAATATCACCCATCCCTTCTTGTTCCATTTTGTTCCTCGATAATTATAAGGCGTTGACATGAGGCCCGTGGATTTATTTTTTTTTTTTTTCGCATGAAATATCAAGTCCTTTGCTGTTTCATAGAACACAACTGTTAACGTACTTGCATGCATATAATCCCCGATACGCGATATAATATTATGTAACGAACAAGTTATTTTTGGCTATAACTTAACCCAATACATGAGGTTTGAAAATATAAATTCCAAAGTAATAGTAATCTTGCTATAGGTAGAAAAACTAAAGAGTTTTATGAATTACTGAGCAATATTAATAAATTTGATAATTATTGTCCTAAAACTAAACATTTGTCCAATAATTAGAAAATGATCATAACTTCCAATGAAAGTTTGTATTAGCATTGTTTCACTTAGGGCTATATTATTCAAATTGTCATTGGGTTGGTTGCAATGCATGACTTGCTTACATCAGTGATCGAGAAGTGGTCTCTTGTTGTTAAATCTAAATGTACAGTTGAATGTCTAATTAAGCAGCCACCTGTTGAGCAGCCAGGGTGGCCCCATTCTTAGTGCACTCAACTCTGGTTCAAGCAGTCCAGGTTTGAGCGCTGGCCAAGGATACTGTGTTGTGATTTTGGGCAAGACGCATTTCTCTTACAGTGCCTGTCTCCACCCAGGCTTATATTAAATGGGTAACAGTGAATTTAATGCTGGAGCTAACCCTACAATGGACTAGGACCCCACCCAGGAGGGAATAGAAATACTCCTGGTCGCTTCATGCTACAGAAACCGGGAACGTATGCCAGCTTATGGGCCACTTGGCTCGTACGCCGACCTTCAACAGCCACCTCTTACGAAGTGGCCAGTCCCAAATTATTGTGAGTAAAAACCTATTAACTGACCACTTCTATTAAGGAATAATGGCCACCTTTTGGTCATTCCAAGGAGGGTTTTCTATTGTCTTTTCTTAGAATCAAAAACAAAAAACCAGCCACTAAAAAAGGAAAAAAAACTGAAAACTGTAAATAGATACCAAAACAGAAAAACCAGATGTTATAAATGCAGAAACTGAAAAACCAATGTGGAAAATGACCAAAACTGTAAAACCAAAAACTCCAACACCCTCCTCTTTCAGAAGAAAATTAAAATCAAAGACAAATGTTCTTCGATACAACAAAATATTATCATGAATGAACAATAATGTACAATCATTGTTGAGCGAGTTTGTAAATATTGTCCAGACTCATGGTAAGGTCCTCTTATGGAAAAATTCCAACATGCAATATAGTTTTGAAACAGCAACATAGAGGCCGGTAAAATTACTTTTGAAGGACACATGACTTGCGTTAAAATTAAAAATAAATAATAACATGAAAAGTGCATTGATGTCATTCTGAGCTCTATTACTGCTGTTGCTAGGCAACTCAAACACTTCTGTTAGGTATTGGATAGACGATACAAATACAGAAAGAAATATTGCCATTACGTACACTGTAGCAATCACAGAAATTGACCACATCATTTCTGAACTCCAAGAGCAGCTCTAGCTAGACACAATTTATAATAAACTTTGCTAGCTCAGGTTGAATTTTTTAAATTTAACTTTAATTCAGAGTGGAACAGTATTGCAACAGATAAGCTTAATCAGTATGTAAGGTACACAAAAAAATCTATACTGTATTGCACAGTTTATTTTTGTCTTAGGAAACAATGTCCTTTAATAAACCTGCAGCTGAGTGCTGGATAAACTCATCCTGTTGTTTAAAAATTGAAACTGTTCAATAATTTATTTCACCCTCTTCCAATCCTCAGAGTTTGCATTTTTTTTTTTATTGCTTTTTTTACTGCATTTTATTTAAAACAATATCTACCAACTGTTTTCTTATGCTAATAACTTTGATGATAAAATCTATTAAAGCTCATGCTGTGGTTTAGACCAGTGATAATTTTTGTAAGCTGACAGAGCCCAAGGTGACATAATTAAGTATGTTAACCTGGTTTATGGTTTAGTACATGTACATCCTTTTGTCAGTGATATCTGGATCTGGTTAATTCATGTATTTTCTAACCCATTCAGTGCTAGAAGATCCAAAGTATGAATTCTTTCCATTGTTATATTCTCTTGAATTATTTATGACAATTTGTTGTTGATATCCATGATACTGCAACAAGAAACATGATGCTGACCATTAATTCATGTTTTTGAAAAACAAACTACAAAAAGATTTCTTGGCTGAATCTTCTAGCAGGATTATGGCACATGAATAAAGCTGTTCATCAGGACTGAGCTGAAGTTGACTGGTCTGAAATTAAGACTGACAACTTAACTGAAAGACATGAAAGAGTACAATAATTATTGCATAATAATTTGTTACAGATGAAAATTATATACTTTTAGAATGCACGTTGGTAAATAATACTTTTAACAGTGAGCATAAACTAGGTCAAGTATAAAAAAGCTTCTGTAAAGTAACATTGTTAACAATAACATGCATGCCCATGCTGTCCGTGAAAAACTACCAATAAACTGCTCCTTAGATGTGGCCAAAAAGAATGTGGAAACACATTTCTCAAGCAAGGCAACAAGTGCACCTGACCTCCACAAAAGAGGTAGATATATATTAATTTAAAAATAACAGTAGCATTATATGCCTTGAACAGCAGAAAAAATTGAAAACTAGGTAAATAATTTTTACAAGTACCATTTTAATTATTATCATTGTTTTTCAAAACTAAAATACATGGAAGTGGCAGGGGTTAACAAAATGTGAAATAACTATAAATCAATATTCCTTACTCTTTGCTGTAGTTGCCCAAGACTACCTTTAACAAAACTGAAGCTTTTTATATTCTAATATATAAAATACATTTTCTTGACGCATGTTAAAGTCATTAAAATTTGTGAATGATATAATTTCTTGTGCAAAGATCACTACCTTGAATGTTCTCATCGACTGATACAGTACATTATGGGCTCTTATTTTGCGTGTTTTCTTGACCAAAAAATTAAAATAGTTTATCATATTTGATTTTAAATATTAAATGAGATGTATTTTATTTTACAATCTCTTCTCTAAACTATTTAGCTTGTTTAAAGTTACCAAATGTACATATTAAACATTTTGTAAATTCAAAGACTCAGCTTAACTTTTAACAGAAAGTGCATTTAACCAAGGAAAGCGATAAGGAGAATGAAAAATTGAAGGAAAGTCCACATTTTGATCGCAGTGACAATCCCTGGAGGTATGAAAAGCTAAACAAATTAAACAATATTTGCAGGGAAATAGCATTTCCATATTCAAAACGACATGTACAGACATTCTGTCTTGTGAAAATTAAGTACCGGTACATGATTAAATTTGACATATGAGAACCAGGATTTTTAGAACCTGTTAGGCTAAAATTTACAGGCACCAGTCATAAATTTAGATATACAACCTGTTAGGGCTAACTTGGAAAAATTGGATCATGTGTACTAAAGGCATCTGCGGTTGAGTGTTGATCAATCAACACTTGATAAACATCTCAGACAACAGTCGGTTGAGAGTTGACTAATTTTCACCATCATGTACTGTCTCAGAATCTATAAGCTGCATTATAAACAGGCACAAAACTATTTTATGCTGATATGCAAAAGCAAATTCTGTATTTGGTCTCAAGGGTTAACCTATTAATGAAAACTTTTCCATGAGTTATATAGTTGGCCCTCCAAACATGGGGTGGCAGGACCTCAATTTTTCAAAATGATTGAAATGCTGTGAGGAACTACCATGGTGTGAAAAGTATTATAGCATTTCCAGAGTAATCCCCAGCAAGCTGATGGCTGCTCCATACTGGACAGCCTGCTTGGTTGCAGATTCCTCTGTTTCTCTAGAAAATGTCACAGTTATGTCTGCCTTGTGACTGTTTGTAACTTACAGGTTCATGTTCTTTTCAGTTCCCTTGCAGAGGTCAATACATTGTCTTCAGATGATGGTCCTTTGAGATGGGTTCCAGTTATAGAAAGTGTCATACCAATCGTCATTCACAAGAAGAAGGTAATTGCATTGTTAAATTTAAATTTACACTTTTTGAAAGCACAAACAATACAACTGTTAACAAAATATTAATACCATAACATAATAATTATTGTTGCTTAAAAATAAAAAGTTGGTGTAGGTCCTTTCTGTCTGAAGCACAAAACAGATATTCCTGTCAGCTAAGGGTGTCAGTGGAGTATGCCTGAAACCATTTAGTCAGTTAATTTTTAAAAACTGACCCTACAAAGCAGTTTGAAACCAAGAACTCTAGGTAGTATTTATTTATCACTCTGGCCAGTCAGTGATTTATTAATGATGGAGACAATCCACTGCATCAATCAAACCTCAAAGCAAATATGTGTATAGCTGACACAAAGCGTGTGTTTTTGTTCTTGGGCAAGACACTTAACTCTCACAGTGCCTCACTCCACCCAGGAGTATAAAAAGGGTACTGGCGAATTGTTGGGGAAACCTAACAAATTGCGGGGGAGTGACCTGTGATGGATTAGCATCCCGTCCAGGGGGAGTAGAAATACTCCTAGCTGCCTCACGCTACAGAAACCAGGATAAGCTTCAGCAGCTATGAGCCATTGGGCTCCAAAGCTTCACTTTTTTGACACGAAGTGTGCAAGTCACAGTTGGTTTAATTCTGATAAGGATGTGGCACCAGTTTTTTACATGTAAGCCAATCATGCAGTGTAGAAATGCAAAACCAAAGCAAATGTGAATATCTTTCAACACTCAAGTGAAAAATGTTCTAATTTAGTCAGTACAAGTAAAGCAGAGATACTGATGAAAGTGCTATCTCAGTCTCACATCATCTTTTAGTAGATCAAACTTTGACAGTTGCTGCCTCGAGTTCTAGTCTATGCTATTTTTTGTTTAAAATCATTAAGAAATTTCTGGTCAAAATGATATTGAATTAGTTTGATTTGTATTTCCCTAGTGTTCCAG
>Ga0126338_10003446_pt1 | contig 11105 bp, 8 predicted proteins | sample OrbCmetagenome_2_FD_92529 | JGI IMG/M metagenome (GOLD analysis project Ga0126338, IMG submission 92529) | Coral microbial communities from Petempiche,Puerto Morelos, Mexico - Orbicella C C metagenome | ecosystem: Host-associated > Invertebrates > Cnidaria > Coral | place: Petempiche,Puerto...
GGATTAGTGTGGACGGTAGGCCTAACCGTAGAAATAAAGCTCCGTTTTCGTGACGGATTAGTGTGGACGGTAGGCCTAACCGTAGAAATAAAGCTCCGTTTTCGTGACGGATTAGTGTGGACGATAGGCCTAACCGTAAAAATAAAGCTGCGTTTTCAAATTTCCCCGGCGTAGTGTGAACGTCGCCTCATTTGAACGAGAAGTCATAAGAGTTACCTTGACTGCTTCACATTCTCTGTCATGTTCAGGTGAATACACATAGAAGTAGAACTTCCTGTGGCCAGCTGGGTTTTTAATCTTCTTCTGTGCGGGAAGTTTCTCTGTTGGTAAAGAAAAGAAGTCACTAAATTTATGACGAGCAGCGACGAGCAGCTAAGTAAGTAAAACTTTCATTTAAGTGTCCGTGTGTTTAATTGGGGACACTAGTAAAATAGCAACACTAATTGACATACGGTACTTATAAAATGTAAACATTCAGAGGAAAATGATTAAAACTCATTGACTATGAGAGATCCTATGTTAGCTTATGTACAAGATAACACCGTAAAAGTTAAAATAATTCCATTAGCTATAAGGTTACAGCAATTGCTGTTGTTAGTTAAAATGTCGGCAAGCTTAGGAAAAAAAAACAGTATAGGGCAGTGACTAACAGGTGGGTTGCTTCCCGAAAGATTCATATGACAAACCCTGGTGGCACAATTTTCTAAGATGGATGTCAAAGCTGGTCCCAAAAGTAAGTTAACCAAACATCTAGGTGATAGACAAACCTGTATTGATGTAAGAAGTTGTCCCATTCTTGTCATTTGCTCTAGCATCTGTTGCAGTAACCACCCGGGGTTGCATACCTGCACTCAAGCAGCTCGATACACTCCACCCAGGCACAGAACCTATTTTGCTTGCATCACCATCCTGTGGAGAAATCGTGGACATGGGAATATTGCTGAATGATCTTGAAGGAACTGAAACTTCCTCCCCCACGGACACACCACTGTCAGATGGGCAGCTGCTGGACTCATGGTATAGGTAGCTGCTATGTGCTTGACGAAGGACATCCTCTAGGGATGACACAGTCGAAGCAATGGCTTCCTCTGCAATACGATCAAACGTTGATGATTGTCCTAACAAGTTTGTCAGATCACCTATGGAGCTGAAGATTGTTTGCTCAGCATTTGCCATGAAGAGTGGATCGATGGGGCTCAATGAATGCTCCTCTTCCAAGTCCTCCATAATGGCCTCATCAGGTCCCTCTGCATGTGTTCCACGATGCGCCTCCTCCACGCCCTCCATAATGGCATCAGCAGGTTCCTCTGCAAGTGTTCCACGATGCTCCTCTTCCAAGCCTCCCATAATGGCCTCATCAGGTCCCTCTGCATGTGTTCCACGATGGGCCTCCTCCAAGCCCTCCATGATGGCATCAGCAGGTTCCTCTGCATGTGTTTCGCGATGCTCCTCTTTCAAGCCTCCTATGATGGCATCATCAGGGTCCTCTGCGTGTGTTCCATCCGAGACAATGCAAGGTTCTTCAATCTGTGTTCCATCCACAGCGATATCAAGACTATCCACCAGAGTTTCATTCATAACAACATCAGGTTCCTCAGCCAGTATTGATTTACTAGGAGGTTCCTCTGCATGTGTTCCACCCGCGGCAATGTAAGGATCTTCCATCTGTGTTCCATCCACAGCAATATCCTGACTATCTACCGGAGTTTCATTCGTAGCATCATCAGGTTCCTTAGCCAGTATTGTTTCAATAGGATCATTAGCCTTCTCCGCCTTTGTTTTGTCAATAGCAGCATTTGCATTCTCCACCAGTGTTCCATTCTCTGCCACTGTTTCATCAGTATCAAGTTTCGCTGAAAGTGTTATATCCATAGAGTTGTCTGGATTGTCTACCAGCGATTCATTCATAGTAACGTTAGGATACTCCATCCGAGTTCTGTCCCCAGTAAAACCAGTATTAATAACCTGTGCTCTTTCAGTTTCAACTTTAGGATTCTTTGCTTGTGTTTCATCGTTAGTGGTTTCCAGATTCATCATCATAGGATTCTCTACTTCTGTTCTGTTCACTCGATTCTCCACCAGAGTTATATTCACTTTAGAACAAACCATACCACCTGCTGATTGGCTTTGCTTGGTCGATGTTTCAGTGAACTCTGCCTCCCCGTTTTTGCCTTCGAATTTGCCTGCTCTATTAAGACTTTCAGCCCTCGTACGACCCGGGTTAGCAACGCCTCCAGTTCCTGACGTTTCTACATCTTCAGAAACATCTTTATCACCGTCTTCACGGTCAGATTCAACCTCCATGTCACTTGTTGTCTCATGGCTTTTGCTACTTTTCGTCTGCGTTGATTCTTCCACAGGCTTTGGGAGACTACGTACAAAATTTGTTTCAATAGTATCATCAGCTCCTTTGACACCATTTCTCTCACTATCTTCTACCTCTTCAATTTCAGAGTAAAACTGCATTAGAGCAGTTACTACTGAATTATCCATAACGCTTCCAGGCAGCTGCTTGTCATCCATGGTGTTACTTGTTTCTTCTTCTTGCGTCTCTGGCCCTGGTACAAGATCTGCTGAGTCACTGCTTGGTTCCAGAGAGATTTTTTCAGTGCCAGGAGGACAAATGTCTTCATACGTCGAATGCGAGCGAACACACCCAACTGGGATGGGTGCATGCAGTGGGTGGTCTACCCAAGAAGGGTCAAATCCATAATTACCTGGTGGATGTGTAGGAGCATAGACTGGAACTGGAACTGGAACTGGAACAATCCCTGCAGTGGTAAAGGGACTAGTGTGTCTTACAACTGGCCACACAAGATTCTGTTGAAAAGGTTGAAAGGGTGAAAAGCAAGATGTGACAGGAACAATGGGTGTAGTCACCGCATTTAAAGAAGGCCTCTGCAGAGCTGGTAAGTTTACCACCTTTGGCTGATTTGGCGTGGACACAATAGTAGTTAACGAGCCACTCTGTGGTTCACTGAGTTCAGCAAAACTCCTGACCGCAGATGACATCATGAGAGATCTGTTAGTCATAGTAGTATTTGTCTCCCCCGAATCAACGCTATCAGTCTTGTCTTGTTCCAACACAACAGTGGCTTTATCAAAGTTTCCATCAATGTTAGTTTGAGGCTCTGCTGTTGCAGTAAATGGAGGTTTGTCTTCTGTGTCGTCAGTACCCATTTGAGATTCTACTTTGTTCCCTTCTCCAACTGAGTCGTCTTCCAAAGAATACTTTGTATCTTTAGCATCACGACTATCTGTGTGGACAAGGGCATTTTCCACATCTTGGATGCCTTGTCTTGCAACACTTGCAGGATCTTGACAGCTCTCTTGGTCATCATTGACTTCAGCTGTCTCTTTCAAAACTCCTGCTTGCGAGCTTCCAGTCACATCCATCTTAGCATCTTCAGCAACAGTGTCCTTGGTATGCAACAGCGATGCGTCCGTTACTTCCTTTGATGTTCCCTCCATACCCTGGTCGTGTTGTGTAACTTGAATCACCTCTGCTTTCCTCACTGACTTAAAATCAGCAGCGACACCTTGTTCTTGAGATGATCCACCTTGTCCATCAATGACCTCTCCAAAACCAGGACCAAGTACGCCTTCATTTTCTCCATCTATAACTTTACCTCCGTTACCTTCACCATCTGAGTGGAGACCTGTGCTTTCCTCTAACACCTCTGCCACAGGAATCTCTTTCGCGTCATCCTGCTGCTTGTTACAACCAACCTTCGCTTCACTTGTTGGGCTTGTTCTCACGTCATCCCCCTCGCACAGGGTCACTTGATCTTCTTCAAGATCATCACATGGCTGCTCTGCTTTGACAGGGATATTCTTTCCTGCCGATTTACTTGTCACACTACCAAGGACAGAACTGTTTGCATCATCGTTTACAACGTTGCTGGTAGATACATCATCCATGTCATCTTGTTTTAAAATAATTGAAACCTCTTTATCACACATCAGGTCATCCTTCTTATCAATATCAATGGTGCCATAATTGCAATCATCAACTGAATTAAAATTTACGAGCCTATGTACAACTTCACTCCTCTCTGTGCCAGGCGATGCGTGGTGCTCCATACGCGTGCTATGTACAGTACATCTCTCAATATTGTCATTATTAACACTCTCACACTGTTGTAACTCCTTTGAAACAGAACTACAACTCTGCTCCTTGTTTCCGGAAGGAACTTTAACGCAATTGCTCTCAACATCCATGTCATCAAAATCAAACTCAAGACAGTCCGATGTTTCCAAGTCCTCTGTTTGTGGCTTAGAGCTGTGACTTGTTCGCCTCAATTGTTTCTTAACTCGACGGTACCAACGCTCTGAAGACCGCCTGACCTGCTCTGGAGTAAGAACAACACTGCACTTTCCAGCTAATTTAGCCGCGAAGTTCTTTCTTCGAATCCAGTTTTCAAATTGAGGTTTTTTCATACACGCAAAAACATAGATTTTCCAATCCCTCATATCATCTCCGACCGGTTCATTGCCACTGGTGCTATGTGCTTCTTTAACGACTTTGTTCCTTTTTGCAGCGTGCTTGGAAGATTCCTCATCACAGCCAATATTTTTTCCAGTAGCGCTTTGACTTGCTGACGTGAGTCCTATGACAACGGCCAAATAACCAGAAATTAAAATAACTTACAGCTCTCCCACTTTCTTTGCAATATTTAAACAATAGAATGTTTCTGTCGAAGAACTATCGCCTGATAGTTGCTCCACAGAAATGTGATGCTTGAAGACTCTCAGGAAAATATGCTAGTTTTAAGAAAATCACATTTTCAAGACGCAACCATCAGACCGATAGCTCCTAGACATAAACACTCTAATGTCGTTATTGCTCATCAATAAATTTTCTTCCGCGGGCCAGTTCAAAAATCATATTGAATTATTTTCAACTTTTTTAGATGAAAGGCGTCAAAGCCAAATGTACTTAATACACAAATTGCGTCTTTCGTACAATTTTCAGAGACGACTACTATCCATCCGGGTATTTTCCCCTGACAAGCACTATGGGCAGATGGTGTTAACTATGTTTAAATGTTTCTTATTAGCAGTTACCGGCAGAAAAACACACTAGGAAAATTTGAACATCAGTTTCACTCAAGACAGATACTTCGATGTTGTAATGTCTCATGGAGCTTTACTGATGATAAATAGAGTGGAACCCCGTTATCCAGTCACCAACGGACCTAAAATAAGAAAATGACTGGCTGAGCTTTTTGATTGGGCCAGAATAAAATGGCTGTAATAACGAGGTGGTCGTATTAACAGAGTGGCCGTAAGGTGGGGTTCCACTGTAATATTTTCCACTAGCAAAGGATTGTTTAGCAACAATAAGTACTCTTAACCAAGGATACAAACACATCAGTGTCAACTGCTCACAGTGTGCCACCATCTCCAACAAATACGCATTCACAAAACTTCATACACAATAACAATTGCCATGTTAGTTAGGGAACAATTAAATAGCTGAAGCTTGTAAGCTGACAGAAAGGAAAAGCACATGTCATAAACAAAAAACAGAGAAATGAGTTGGCAGTTTATGTTGTGAGAGCAGCACTGCAGAGAGCTGACTAAGATGTATCTCTAGCCAAGTTAATACAACACCTGCCTTCTCCGCCTGCTGATGGCACCTGACTATGTTTGCTTTCTTCGCGAGTCTTCCAAGGATATCTGGTTTCTCGGTTTGTTGAGCGGTGCTTGACTTCCTGCAGGAAAAATATTAATAAAGAAATGTGCGATATCATTTAAGCAATAGAGCACTTTCTCAGTGTTTACATAGCCTCATCTAAAACAGGAGGGGGATCGGAGAATTTGAGACAGTTATCATCATCAACAACAGCTTTAGATACCCTCGACATGCAGGCCAAGATGCAGTAGAGGGTTTGCATAAACTTTGAGAATTCTTCTAACTCCCCAGGATGAGGCTATGTAACCACGGGAAAACTACTCTATTGCTTTTATAAAGTATTTCTCAAGAATACACGCGAATCTTAAATGTCACAACCGTGTTTACATCCTCTCATCTAAACACAAGCATCTCGGCTATTTTAAGAACGCATTTTGCAAGCACTATTGGTAGCTGGGAATTCTGTCAGGCCTTAGATTTTTTTTCCCTTGTCTCGTGCACGTACAAAGAAAAAAAATTCTCTTTATCATTCGCTCAAAATTTACCATCTTTCATGATTTACTTTCGATGTTGTTTACTGTGACAGCACCAATACGTGGATAGTCATATACTATTCACAGTTAGGAAATAGCCTAAAGAAAATATGCACCCTGATTGGTTAAAAATCGCGTTTGTATAACTCAACAGAAACACCGAACTAGCATGAGCTGTTGACGTAATGTTGATGCGAGCAAAGAGAAACAATTCACATTTTGATGATCAAAGTAAAGACACTGTTTTCTTTTTTCATTATTGTGTTATCTAAAGGAAATAGAGAACATGTTGAAGTTCTCCGTGTTTCTAGTATAAATCTACTAGCGTTCTATCACGAATGCCGTTCTCTGATTGGCTTTGCTACTCACAATCTATTGTGATAGCTAGTGAGTAGGGTAGCAGTGTACCCTTGTTAACAAAATAGTGGCCACTTCATGGCGCTTTCGAAGTGTCTGTGAAGAGGATTTAGATAAAGTTTTGAATGACTAGTAGATTTATACAAAACAATTAGATTATTCGCTCTCGATTTCTTTGCGTGTAGTTGACTCGGGCTGTGCCCTAGTCAACTAGCACGCGATAGAAATCTCGAGCTCATAATCTAATTGTTTAATAGAAACATTCATGAAAATTTGGGAGAAGTCGAAAAAGAGCTGCGGAAACACTTGCCTCTCGGATCGTGTTCCCACAGCACTTCTCGTTCTCCCAAACTACCACTCATGTTTCTTTAACTCGATACAAACAAGGAACATGTTTACTTTTTGATGTGAAGTTTATATGAAATAATTCATATGAACTGCGGTTGTAGATGAAAGTGAAGAGTGATCATCGCACTAAATTTTCCAATATAAGCAATTGGAAAGAAGAAGCCTGAAAAAATCAGGGCTTCAACGGGATTCGAACCCGTGACCTCCGCGATACCGGTGCGATGCTCGCACCGGTATCGCGGAGGTCACGGGTTCGTATCCCGTTGAAGACCTGATTTTTTCGGGCTTCTTCTTTCCAATTGCTCATATTGGAAAATTTACCGCGATGATCATTCTTCACTTTCATGTTTACTTTTTCTTAAAAAAGTGACGAACATTGATCAAAAGTTGATTGAAATGATCTTGATGAGGCATACCCAACATATGGTTGTATGACAATAATAAAAAAAATTATTCTACCTTCTGAATTCCTCTGGACTGCGCATGGCCACTGCTCCTATATAGCTTTTCTTGTGCTTGCAAATGATCTCTTACCCCATGTCCATACTCGAACACTTCAGACTGAGGAAACTCTTGAGTGTACCTTTGAGGGAACAAAAAACGGGGTGAGGCAGTACTTGAGAAAATTAAAGGAGCTTAGCCAAGGTATTTTGAGATATTTTAGCCCTGGACAAAATTACCTTTAAATTGAAGGGAACCTGAAAATGATAGTTCACTAAGATGGAAAAACACCAAAGAGCTAATAATAACCCACTAAGGAAAAAGGATGGGTAAGAATGGAGAAGATTGAGACGGATTAGGAATGACAAAGTTGTAGAGTCAGACTATTGAAAAATTTAGGCTAAACTTCTCAAGACGCGCAAACTGTGATGTAGCTCTTTTAAAATTAACATACCTTGTAATGTCCTCCTCACTCTCTTGTGAGGAACGTGAGAGATAGCGACCAACACTATCATCTAGCAGAAAGGGGTCTTTCTCCACTCTTTGACTCACCAAGTCACGTTCTTCAGAGGTCGTAGTTTGGCAGAAGAAGCCTTCAGCTAAAGATAATACCAAAAAAAAAGATCAAAGATGAACATACTGTATTTCCTCAAATAAACTCCCATGGAGTTAGTTACAAAATATCCTAGTTAAGCAGTTATTGAACTTTTTTGGGGGGGGGGAGGGGGGCTTATTTAGTGGGGGGTGGGGTGATTTAGAGGGTAATTTTTATTTTATCAACTATACATTTATTTCTGCCAAACATTTGGACTAAAAGCAAAGTTGTGATATCTGTTAATTTGGCTAGCTTTGTTCAAATCACATTGTCCCTTTTTTGCAAATGTACATTTGTAGTTTTGCATGGAGTATTCCTATTTTAAGACTACTAAATCAGAATTAGACGTAAACTAACCTGGCCAAGATGACTGCCCAATAAATGGTTCGTCCTCATAGAATTTTACTTCTCCCAGGGGATATCGCACTTGACTTGGTTCAATATCAACAGGACACTCTTCCAGATGAGATGAATGAGTTAGTGGGGCCAAGATTTCTTTACCAGACACCTGGTGCTCTTCAGCAACAGCAGAGCCACTCACAGTTGGTTCGTTTGTTTTAAGTGGTGCAGCCCAGAATCCCAGGCTTGGATGAGTGAAGTCCATGGCTGGAATTGCCGTCTCTGGGGTGGGTGGGGTGGCTGGACTTTCGTCGTCTGAACTGAGTCTCCCTGGACTGATGTCTTCGAGGTCACTGTACTCCACGTCAGCTAATGGATTTCTCTTTGTTTTTGATGAAAAAATGGGTTTAATCTAAATCAGTTTTTATTAATTTTTTCTATTTATTCAAGCAATTTTTCTATTTCGTTTTGCAGTACTCACTTCTTCAATTTTTTGTGTTTCACGTAAGATTGCTTCTTCTTCTTTCACTTGCATTTCTTGAGATTTAGTGTCTAAAGAAAGGAAAATAATGCTCACATTATTAAATTGCACAGTGGAATTTCTCCACTTGTGCCATGTACTTGAGCTATGCTCCACATTTCCGTTTACGTTGCACGGCTTTTTCAAAATATATCAACATCAACCCAACCCCAAATATACAACATATCATTTGGACAAGACTGATTTCTGTTCTCCAATAACCACATCAACAAAACAGAAGTGTCTTTTAACTCTGACCGAAATGGGTTTCTACCCATAAATAGCACTATTTATAATGTAGCTGAGCAATGTGATTAGTGACAACAACATTGCAGACCATGTGTGCATCAATGAAAATAGTGTCAAAATATTGCTCCAGGGGTAATCAATCACAGAACATTCCTAATAAGATCTTTTCACAACCATTTTGGTGCCAAAAGAAACAAAAATAAAAAATACCAAAAGAGGGAGCAAACACATACATTATACACACGTGTAAAGGAAGAAGCTAATATTAGTTTTCTGGGCAGTTGAACAAGTAAACTAATAAAGCAATCAAATTTTATTATTTTCGGGTAGGTTGTTGTCATTCTTTCTTTGAATATCTTAAGAAGTATAACAATTTTCCACCCCCCTTGTCCGCAAATAAGATAATCAACCACAAACTTTGCTGACCTCGTAAAATGGTAATCTGCAGGGATCCACCTTTAACACCACTAACAATGCGGCGTGAAGGGGTGTCAGATTTTGCCACACTGGACTCAGATGTCCGTCTAGCCCTTTCACCTTTCCTTGAACTGCTCACAGTTTCGCGTCGATCAGGAGATTTCCTGCGGCTGCTTCTCCTATGTGTATTCCTTTTACTTCTTTTTGATGAGGAGGAATATTTGTTAGCATCAGTGTCTTCACTGGTACTGTCCCATCTTTTCCTCTTCTGCGACTGAACAGTTATGTGCCTTTTGCGCATGTCGTGCTTCTTTGTCGTAGAGCTTGAGCTATCTGCCTCATTATGTACAACTTCAGCCTTTGGTTTGGACACTTCCTTGGGAAGTAGCTCTGGAGCAGCCTCAGATACTGTACTGTCAGCAGTATCCATGGGAGCAGTCTCCGATACTGGTACATTTCTGTCAAGAGTACCCACAGGAGCTGCCTCTAATACTGGTACAGTGCTGTGAACAGTATCTATGGGAGCTGCCTCTGATTCTGGTACAGAAGTATCCACTGCGTTAGATGACCACAACTGTTCTATATCCACAGAGCCAAACCCTGGAGGAACAAAAGGGGAAAAAAAAAAACAGAATGAAGCTCTGGTTAATACTATCAACCCTTTGAAACCTAATTCAGTGTGATTCTACCTTTTAAGTACAGTGTGGATGAAACTTTAATGCAGGCTGGTTCGAATGAATGCTCTAGAGCGGTACTTCCAGCTTCTTGTTGTACAAGGTTCTCTGGATAGAATCCTAGTATATGATAGTTCAAACAGAACATTCACGAAGTACTAGCTTTCATGTGCTGTTTTCTGTTGTTGTTGTTTTTAAATGTTTGCACCAAAAAGGCAACTGATCAAAATCAAATCAAAATCAAATCAAAATCAAACTTTTATTAGAACTGAAGTTTATATGTCTCACCACAATAGCAACACACTTTTACCTGATTTGTGTCAAAACACTACTTTGGTTTCCATTTATTAATGCCTCTATTAGGTGAAGTCAAGGATAGCCCACATTAATGAAGTCTATCAGAAAGTTACTTTTATAATAGTAGATAATTCCACAGGATGGATGCCTATCACTGCAGACTTAAATCCAATGTAAAGGCTACTTACCAGGAAGGTCTCTTTCAGGTGTCCCTTCATCTGACACATCACTGATGTCTTCAAATTCACTGTCCCTAGGTAACATTTCTTGTTGTTTCTCATGAGAGGGCAGTTGACTTGGAAGTTCCTCTTGAGGTTGTCCATTTTCATGTTCTACATTTGAACCCAAGGCTGCAGACTCTTCACAGTCTCCTTCCTTGTCCTTGTCATGGATTCTATCAAGCTCGAGAAGCTGGACAACACGCAATCCACTATCCAAATGGACTGCCTGTTCACCTGCAGTGCTCTCCTCTCCACTGAATAACAATTTTTCCTCCTCTGCGATACCTTGAGGTAAAGTAAATCAGAAGTCAAAATAAACAAGATCGTAAATCTATTCTGTGACAGCCTTCCAGCATTAATTTTATTTTTACAAGCTAGGTAAGTCTAACATTACCAACTAAAATGTTTGTAAAGTAGAAAGGACACTTGAACCATAAACACTTGAAATGTTTTGTACATACAATTGAAACCCACTA
>Ga0126338_10003448_pt1 | contig 11102 bp, 7 predicted proteins | sample OrbCmetagenome_2_FD_92529 | JGI IMG/M metagenome (GOLD analysis project Ga0126338, IMG submission 92529) | Coral microbial communities from Petempiche,Puerto Morelos, Mexico - Orbicella C C metagenome | ecosystem: Host-associated > Invertebrates > Cnidaria > Coral | place: Petempiche,Puerto...
AATTTCCCTGCCGAAGGCGTTGATCTGCGCAGCTTCGAAAAAGTCATCCCCAAGGGCATTTTTCAGTTGCATAATCTCTTTTACGACTCTTTCCACTTCGTGGTGTTTGCGTTCTTTCGTCAAGCGACTCATTTCCATTGTTGCCGCATTGAGAATACCAATTATCTTTAACCTGTAGTTTTCAAGTTCTGTCTTCGATTTCAACCGCTGGACTTTTTCTCTCATGTTGTGAGCGTGCTCCAGTTTGAGCAACAGCGTTTCTAATCTGGAGTCTGTAGACTGGTTATTTAAATCTCGACCATGTTTTGACGACCAGACAAGATCGCGATCCTCGCTTGGGTCCTCCGATCTTGAAGTTTCTTCAAGTAACGGAGCGTTATCAAGATCCAGTTCGTCGTCTGGCAATCTCCTGAATGCTTTGATTGGAAAGCACCCCATTTATGCTGCAAATGCGATTTTCTCGGCAATCTGTCAGCGCATCGATCGTGACCAGAAGCCGGTAAATCAGCAAGCTGATACAATGTTATTGACGCTATGAAGGAAGTTGAGTGTGAATCGATGCGTAAATGCATGTATTAACTAAATGCAAATATGCAAGTAAACAACACAAAACAATAACGTCCCATGAGCTTTCACCCATAATGAATTGTTTGATCCTTGCAGTGAGTAAAGAAAATGAAGTCTTTTATACAGCGGCTTTAGGCTTCCGGTTCGACAGTAAAAAATAACACGCGTCACGTATTTTTAACATTAAGAATTAAAACCATTCTTTGCAGATCGAACTCTGTTAAGCTGTATTTCAACATTCCTCCTAGTTAAATAAAGACCTTTAAACAACATAAAAATTGATTTGCAGAGCCCGTCGACGGAGAAAATCAATGATTTTAACTACTCATTACTTCGTGCTATTTCATTTTCAAGCGATTGATTCTGTTGCATACGTATAAGGCCTATATAGACAAAACTTTTTGACGCAATAGAAACACAAAAGAACTCCCCAAGAACAAACAGTATGCTAGCAGGGAGTATAGATAATCAAAAAAAGAAAAAGATGGGATGGAACCAGATATACGACGCGTTGTTCAATATACGAAACGTATAGAAACTAATTTCTCTTTTCTATTTGTATCAGATTAGCTTCGCACGTTTCAGTCAGATGTTAGTCGAGATGATCGTAACTTTTGTGACGTAATAAACTTCGATTTGAAGAGCTATCAGCCTGCAGAACAGGCGGATTAGCAGGGTCAGCCACCGGCAGTGATAGATTGAGATCTTTACAATAATTCCTTTCTTCCTTGCATGGTTTTTAGCTCGACTGGCTTCTTCCAAATTTATTCGGAAGAAAAAAGTAAATACTGACTTTGACAAGAATGAGGAAAGATTTTTTTTTCGTTCAACCCTCCATTGAGGAGCTCACAAACGCTAGGTACACCGTCAGTGTTTTCACTCCAGGCAGGTATTCTTTTTGTCTTCCTCTCGAAAGTTTTATACAAACTGTTCAAAGCACGGAAGAAAATAACCGAGAAAGGGCGTAGCCTTTGATGATGTCCTTCCCTTTGGGGCTTTCTTCAGTCTTGCGCGGCCATTTTTGCTGCTCGCGCGTTCTTTCGTGTCACGCATTACGCAAGCCGGATTTTTTCCATTTACTGAAAACTGGGTAATGCAATTCAGGAGTTTTCATTGGCTTAGCCATCATGGGTTATGAGCCATTATACCATGCTCTACAAATATGGTAAGCGTACGCGTGATTTGTTTTTTTGGGACGTTTTTATTTTTTATTTTAGTTTAGTTTTCTATATTTTGGGGGCGTTTTTAATAAAACAATTCTTCCACTCGTGCTTGTCGGATATAACATGATTATAGCCACCGAGGTGCGTAGTTGGCTATCTACCATCTCATATCCAACGCGCACTCGTGGAATAATTGTCAAATATATGACATCACAAGGACTTCTCCTTGTATCAATGTGGTGAAGAATAAAATCAACATGGATTATGAATCAAGTCAACTTGGAATTAATTTAGCATTGGTAAATTAGATTTAAATTTTCAAAAACACTCATAATTATATTGGTATTAGAACTTTTTTAAGCGATCACAGTGGTCCACGGTCCGTGTGCCTGACCAGTCATTACAAATCTCTTTCTCATTGTTTTCTCCTTAGAGTAGAGTTGATTTTTTTACTTTTCATAACACGTCTACTAGCCCAATCACTTTAGCTTGTCGGGATCGAGAAGATGCTAAGCACTTTGCCAATTAATCTTTTTTTTTGTAGCGCTTTGTTTATCTCATTCTGCATTTAACGAAGTGACGCCCAAATTTTAAGTTCATTTTAAGTTCTTCTGATTTCTCTGGAATCAGAACTATTGCACTTCAGTTACCAGTTTATGAATCTATGAATTTAACGATGTTTACTTTACGGGCTCCAAAATTGCATGCCATTTTACCGGTGATCAGTATAAGCTGGATGTTATGAATTTAATACTTTATTTTAAATTTACATGTTAAAAGTCGGATTTGGTCGTGAACAAGACAGTCACTCACTCATTCACTCGATCCTATTCGGGCGCTTGGGCTAAAAAGTCGGATTTGGTCGTGAACAGGACAGTCACTCACTCATTCACGCTATAACGATAAAACTCTGGCCAAATGGACTCGTAAGTAGCCGCAAGTTACGCATAGAAACTTCCGGAATCGCAAACGGAATCGCAAGTTTCCACGCAAGTACACGCCATTCGCAGCGCGGCCAAAATCCTGTATTTCATTGGCTAATAGGTTGCTAAACAACTTGCGTTGACTTGGGTTAGGTGACAAAACGATGAAAAACTCGCGTCGACTTGCGTGCAAATTTGATCTCGATCAAAGTGAGCGCAAGTAACCGCGAGTCAACGCAAGGTCACGCAAGGCCTGGCTAAACGGAGTCGCGAGAAGACTTAATTTTTTATGTTGCGTCTACTTGCGACTCCATTTGGCCAGGGCTCTAATAACACAACACCCCAACGGCATAAACTTTCTTCCAGTAAAATATTAAGCGTTGTACTTTCTTTCCAGGTCTCAACACTCACAATTACGAACAAATCATTTGTCAGTGCAGTTTATCCAAAGCGTTAGTAATTATCATTTCGTTAAGCCACAAACGATGTGCAAAGTATTTGCGCGTGTTGACTTTTCCGCAATTGCGCTGAAAATCTGCACAATTAATAATTATAGGTCTGTATAGTGTTCATGTGTTTGAAGTGTGCGCCAAATAAAAAAATTGCCATTTTATTGGGAAAAATTGACCGGCTAAATAACATTATACAAACGATATCTATTTCTATGAGGCTTCACGGCTTTTCTTAACGAGTTCGTGCTTGAGATTGAAAATCAAACTATAGAAGTGAGAACTGACACAGACAGGTGGATTTTCTTTATTTATGAGACTAGTCGCATCATTGAAACACAGCAAATAAGGAAAGTTCAGTTATTGTAAAAACAAAACAATGGATCTAAAAGTTTTTTTTGAAGAAAAAAAAAGTAAACTAACCAAGTTAACTGTCCAGCTAAAAATATTCGTTTCCATATGTGGTCTTGTAGCGAAAGCAGACTATCCATTCGAGAGCTAGAAGTTTCCATAGTAACGAACTCTTCCCATTAGCAATCACATGACGTGTGGGTGGAGCGACATCAAAGAACTTTAATGAATCGTTATTCGAAAGCGTGAAATTTTGAAGGAGTTTCGATACGCCATATTGATTCTGCTTGCATAAAATATCTATATTTAGAGATTAGCATGAATAATAGATTTAAGAGAGCAATTGCAGATATACTTCGGTCGTTCAATATCGATAATAAACAAACACAGTTATTGTCCTTGGCGGGTGTTTTGAGATTCATGTAAGTTTGTCCGCATTGTGTTCTGACTTTTCAACGTTTCGAATCGCCCTGTGTTAAGATGGGAAGTTGTCCTTCTCGGTCTGAATACGAAGCAGACATGCACGTCACAGATAAGGCGAAAAGAAAAGATGTAAAAAGGAGAAGGCATTCGGCAGAAATTTCGGCGACGCAGTTGACGAACGTTTGTCTTGAAGACAGCACTCTACGAGAAATCACCTCAAAATTGGAGAAAGCCCTTTGTTGGACGAGTAAACACGACGTTTCTTGGAGCTCCGAGTTTTCAGAGTCAGTGAGCGAATTATTCGTGGACGCTTGTGAAGAAATCAGCCGTTTGGCCGAAGGTGGAGACTATAGTACTGCCGACGTAATTGTAAAAATGATCCTACGGTTGAGAAGCGCTTGGGGCAGCAAACCGTTTGAATTTCTGAAGATTAAGTCGTTCCCACGCGAGAGAATCGAAACGAAAAGTGCAGTTGTCCTCGCTGGGCAGTACTTTAAGCCCGAACAGTTCTACGAAAGCGACGATCGAATCTTGCGATTGTACTTCTTCGAAGTGAGAGATGCAGAAACAAACGCTTTCTTGTTAAAGTACTTCTTGGAATGTAGCAACATTTTGCAAAGGTTCTATGTCCTTTGCCTCGTGTGCTCTGGCAGGCATTTACAAATTACAAAATACGGAAAAAATTGCCCTTCATACTGGACAGTAAGAGAAGATATGCTGAGGGATTTGAATTATAAAGAAGAAAGCGCTCTTGCAAAGTATGGTAATTCTAGCATTGAACCACTGTGATTCAAAGCAATTCTTATTAAGGCTCTTGTTTAATAATACAAAGCAGTTAAGCTACCAGCAGACAGAAGAACTAGCAGCGAGTAATGGAAAGTGCAAAGACCGGGACCGGCGTTTTTGGCCTTGTCAATAGCCAGTATTATGTAACTCCTGTACCGCCGGTACACTGAACAGTTTGTTCGCTTTTTGCTTGTGCAATAACAAAAACAATCAATTGACCTCATTCCTGGGCTGTTAATTATTTGCATTATAAAGATGTCTGTGATTATTTCCTTCCTAAATTCAAATTCTTAACGAGTGCTATTCTGATGAAACGATGACCAGACTGCAACGGCTCGATTGCCAGCCGCTGTTTGGAGGAACGCCGTAGGTCGGACACGAGGGAGTGGCGAAAATCGAGCACACTGTAGCGGTTGAATCAACGGATTACGAGCTAAGTGAAGAATACTGTCATTTCAAATAAATGTTTAACAACAGATGTTTAACCCGATAAAAAAATGTGATTATTCTCCTAAAATGTTTATCTCTGTAGGGAGCCTACTAAAGAGAATTGTTTTCGCTGTCTGTTTTCAAACTCTCATAGTATATATTCAAAATAAGGGTTTCTTTGTGAGAACATATTTTCACAGTGAGAACAAGATACAAACTAATTAAGATCAATTAGTCATGTCTAACAAAAAACAAAACAAAAAACTGAAATACGAAAATGAAGGAACAAGACAGAAACACCAGAAAAACAGTAACAACGTTGGCATTGGGAGTGAATCAGTGTTGCGGCAAGATCAAGCATCCTTTTTCGCCGCAAAGACTTTCACCATGTTCAAGGCGCGGGTGAGAAGAGCGGTTTTCAAACGAGTATCGAAAGTAATCAGGCGATTGCTTGTGGTTTTTGTCGTTGGTTTTTGTTTTGTTTTACTAAGGCGTGAGATTGGCTGAGTAGTCTATTAAATTGGTAAGTAATTGGTGTGGCACTCAAGAAAAAGGGTGCGCGAAGAGCGATGGGAACAGGCAAGAGACCTCTGCCCAATCTCCAGGCATCGTTAGCAAGCACGCCGAGTTTTGCAGTGCACAGGCTTTCATCGGCACCCGGTAATGACGAAAATTAGGGTCTTTTCAGGGATCGAGAATTACAAAATTCAGGTCCGAAGGCTGAAAGAACGGTAACTAAAATCGGTATTAAAACGTCGGTTTCCGTTGTTTTACCATTACTAAGCAGAACTTGGAATAACTTATGATACTAGTAAGATATTATCTTCCATTAACTCATTAACTTACTCGCAGAACGTAACGTCATTGGTAGTTTTAATGCCAACGGCTACTAGAGTATTGTGCTACCGTTGTATTTAGAAGCTCTATTAAAATGTAATTAATCAAATGTGCATGTAGCGTGAATTAACAAACCAATATTGAATACTTGTAAGCTATTCAGGTTTATTCAGTTTGTGCGCAGTTATAATGAGACGTGACGAGAAACATATTTTGCATATAGCAATGCGGTTTTTCCGGTAGGCGGCATTGAATGACCCTATTGTACCTTGGACTCAATGCCTATCACAAAAAATAAACTTCTCTGCTCGACATTTCGGGACGTGACTGCTGCACGAGACAATTTAAGCAGAGATCTTGCACATTTTCATCGTTTTACGTTCCCATGAGGTTACGAGCAAACGTTCTGACTCCATCACAAGCGAGAACAGAATCCGATGAGCTTTGGTTTGCGTTACACAGACGCTCCGTCTAGCATGGGCCACTGTTGTTCCTGCGTGTGCAAAAACAAGAACGCTTTCATTCGCCAGGCGAACGACGACGAATGGGTGTACGTAGATTTCGATTCTGACTTCACCGACTTTGATGATGATGAAGAAACAATCTGCCGAGACGAAGCACTGGAAGAAATTTTGTCAGCCTTCGAAGATGCGCTCTACTGGCCGAAGCAGCAAAGTTTGTTCCCTAATTCAACGGCCATCGAGTCTATGAACGCAATGTTCTGCGTGGCGACTTCACAAATGTCGCGTTTGGCGTCAGAGGGAAAGTGTAGCGAAGCCGATGAAATTGCCGACGCTATCTTTGAGCTTGTGGACGTTTGGGGAGAAAGCGTGTTCAATACTTTGAATATGACATTCTTCACGAGAGAGGAAATTTCCCTCGGCCGGTTTGCCGTGAAGGTTGGACAATACCTAAAGCCAGAACCGTTGCAAGAAAACGAAGACGACATAGCTGTGAAACTGTTTTTCTTCATTGTGTATGACACGGATCTTGAGAAATACATTTGCACCTATCATTTGGAATATCGCGACTATGACGGTATGACTGCAGGGGTTTATATGTTGAAGCTGAAATCCCGCAAGGGTAAAGTTCAAGTGGCATCTTACGGTGACACTTGTCCAGGATACTGGAAAATTCGACAGAACGTTTTAGCAGACTTCTCCAAGAGAAAACGATCTTTCATCTCATGTTGATATAACAAACAAAAACTTCGGTTGATACGAGCTCCCACCCCCCTGCCCCTTCCCCGCCCTTGCAACTATTTCCCTCGGGCGTGAGACTGCTGCATTGTCGACATGAACCCCTCGGGTGAGGGGGTTTAAGACTTGACGTAGGGTGGGATAAGGTGTTGAATTCCGTTTGTTTTGAGATTTCATGCGCGCGTGGGGTTCGTAAGCATGACAATTGAATGTCTCCCAGTCCCAGGGAGATTGCCCCCAAAATACTAGAACTGATCATAGATATGGTTGGGAATTAATTTAATTTGTACAATTTGTATAAATCAATGTAAATAGCCTAATATTGTAAATTAAATGATTCTGTCAGTAGTTGAAGTCTGTGTGTAGTAACGAAATTAATTTAACAAGCTTTGAGTCTTGAGATGGGTGGTAACAGTTTTGTACAGTTTTTTAGGACTTCTACTTTGCTGGATCGATACTACCATTCAAGTTACCATGGCCACGCATGACCTGTTAACAATACCCTTAACTGTGATTCAAAAACGAGTTTTGTAACCCCCATGTTTTATTATCGAATTATGAGCAGCGTGTGAAGATTCGACTTTTCGCAAAGTTTGAAAACAAATTAAGGGAGCGCCGGGTTTCATTGCAATCCTTAATCCCAAAAAGAGGTCCAGAACTCACTGCCACAACTTGGCAAAAAAAATTGGAGTCACTAGACTCGTTTTTGAGCGCAAATTAAGGGTGTTAAAAACGGGTTGTTAGTGTGGTTACATGGTAACCGTTTACGTCACGAAAATGACCGTAATTTGTATACCCATGATTGGGCAGTTATTTGATATCCTTATTGTGACATCAACTGAAAAAGAGAACACCACAATTTTTCCATTTGTTACGAAAATGGAATGTAAAACGTGAGATTTTAGAATGTTCTTCTCCGCAATCAATTGTGCACTGCATTTCTGTCTTCATTTTAAAATGATTTAGATTCACCGCAGCACAGCAGGGCGAGCTTTTTCTTTCAAATTATCAAGGAAAGAACATGAATATTTTCAGGTCAGACCCATTGCAAAAACAAATGACGTTCAGTCCAAACAAGAGTGCGCGTTATTTCTTGAAGAGACAAATATAAGGTCGTATTTTAACTTGAAACAGATTTATTTACAACTCAACAACTGCTTAATACGTCGATGTTTAAACAAACGTATATTTTCTAAATATACAACTATGTTCTATAATTCTAAAAAGATTTATCCTTCTCGTGCTAGAAGCTCCATAAAAAAATTTACTCTTTTGATAATCAACTCTTTCTGAGCCGAGAGCTTCAAGTGGAAATAAGTAAAACTTCTGCACTACATTTTCTTGGAAAAAAAACGTCAGAAATATGAATACTACTTAGAATTCTGGCCGTCTTACCCGACGTACTAGAGCTAAAAAAAATCTTAAAATTCCTGGGTAACGGTAAAGATTAAATTCCCAATTGCCTGCGTCCTTGATTCCTAGAAGTTACTTCTAAGGAAATTTCGAAATCTGGGCAAGCGTTTTTTTCTGGCTTTTTTTCCCCATCTTCTTTCATCCCCGCTAGCTGATTGGTTCACGAAAAACGCGCGGGACACTTCATCCAATCAGCAGGAATGTGTTACGTTTTGGCCAATGAGAAGTGTCCAAAAACAAAATGGCTGACGCCATTTTTCCCGTGTCTTCAGTAGCACGGGTGAAACGCCTCTACTAACAGGCAAAGAAAGCGTTAACTGTCTAATTTACACTACTTTGATCTCCACTTTCGTAAACTTCGTAAAATCGCCTTGTAGGTTTAGTATATTTATTTACACAGACTGAGAGTTAACAAAAAAAATAAACTTCTTTTTCAGAAGTTACTTTTTGATTACTTCGGCCGTCGAGGTTTTAAAACCGATCAAACCAATTTGCAAAACTTAACTATCATTTTTTTGGCCTTATTTTTTACATTTTTACGAATTCGTGGGCCCTTTGGCATACTACCTAAAACGGCCTTGAAAACAACAATAAATAACATATAGTTTCTATATACATTAAATATTCACATCTTAGGCTAAAACATGTCACTGAAACTGTCATAAAATAAGTTGTCGTTGATTTTTGCTGTTTCATAACTCTTCTGAAGTACGACTGGTGCCCCTTCAGACATATTCTACTTAAACAATGTTTCTTTTTTCTTAAATTACAGACAAGTATAAAATTTTGCAGATTAGTCAAAACTGTTTACATGCCAGTAGGTTTTGTTAAGAGAGCTTTTCGAAGATTTGTCTTAAAAAGCAAGTAAACAATATTGTTAAAATGATTAAAAAGTTTAGACCTGAAGATTTAAAATGTAAAAACGGCGTAAAAATGGCATAAAAATGACGTTAAAAGGAGCCTATTTTCACGTCGATAAAGGAACATGTGGATCCTACTTGGTGCTTGAAAATGGACAATGGATCTGTCGATGAAACATCGAAATCAGTAACTACGCCTTTTAAACCAAGCGCTTAAGTCTCAGATAAAGTTTAGCCATTTTTTTTATCAAGTTGTTTGATCGTAATCTGTTTCCACGGCCCAAAGCCACGTAATTATTTTACAGTGAAATAGCCTGACTCACCTATGAAGTTTGGGTGATACGCAAATCTCCAGCACGCAGCTGCCTTTCTCCCTCACTAAGTAATATTTTGAGTGCTCGCTTTAAAAGAAAGACGCCCATTTCTCTCCTCTTCGACTGTGGCCATGTTTGCGCTCTGCCGTAATAGTCTCCCCTCTTTTTGTTGGTTAGACGGGAGAGACCTGTCGAAACAGAGATAAAAGGACTAAGGGTTAAGGCTGCGGTCTAAGAAAAATTACGAGCCCAATGGTTCCTAACCATGAAATCCTGGGTGCGCAGCTCTAAAGCTTACATGAAAAAAGTAGATTTTTCCAGTTTTTTACAGTTCAAATAAACCTTGTTGTTGTTGTTGTTGCTCACAGGCAAAAGCTGGTCACCTGTGGCACCCGGGCGCCTCTAGAGCACAGCCCTGAAGGATTATGACAGGTTCGCCTGACTGAAAGAAACGGAGGCCCTAACTAGGAAGGAGAACGCGCAATCTCATAAGCCGCGATCCTTTTAGATAGCAACAAGAAATCGAGACTTCTGGGAGAAATCGGAAAGTTACCCAGCATTAAATCGGCGGTTACTCTCTCTGCGCATGTTCAGGGACCATATTAAATTTGGACGCCCTGCGCATATCAAACCGGAACCAGGATTTCCTGGTTTTGGTTTCTGATTTCGTCAAGAGTTTGATCACCACTGACCGAAAAAGTGCGGGCTCTGAATACTGGATTGACAGCAATGGAAGTGTGTTACGCGGGCGCATTTTGAACCAAAAGAAAGGATTGTGTTTTTACACGTGATACATCTTTTGATGTGACGTCGATCGTTCGCCTTGCGAAAAATGTGAAAAATAAGACAATATGGAGTCCACCTAGCGAGAGTTCAACAAGAAACGCGTAAAGTTACAAAATTCCTTTACTTGGCTTCGAAGTAACTTATTTCACTGTTTTATAGTATCTCCGCACTGGTCTGATACTTGCTATTATCCTAAATGTATAAGTTGTATTAAACCTCTTCAAATGTGTTACTGCATAGAACTTACCTAACGCGTCTATCATACACGCTTCACGTGTGTACGCCTCGACTGGAATCACGCTCTGAAAAATATGCAGAGACACAACTCCTAGACCGGCCGACCATATGTCTTTAATTTGCTGAATTTTGGGATTTTGCTGTCGGGGAAAAAAATCAGTAAAAGATGGTGACAACTTGCTTTAAAGTGCCACTGAAACGAAATTTTCGTACTGTCTTTTTTCAGCCCAATTTATAGTTTGAAACGTGCTTAAAATAATGGTGAACTTTATTTCTGTCAAATCCTAACGGAAAGTGCTCTTTTTAGCTGCTGAAATCGACTTTTTGGAGCAAAACTGTGTCCGGGCTCTGGAACCGAGTTTAAG
>Ga0126338_10003449_pt1 | contig 11102 bp, 6 predicted proteins | sample OrbCmetagenome_2_FD_92529 | JGI IMG/M metagenome (GOLD analysis project Ga0126338, IMG submission 92529) | Coral microbial communities from Petempiche,Puerto Morelos, Mexico - Orbicella C C metagenome | ecosystem: Host-associated > Invertebrates > Cnidaria > Coral | place: Petempiche,Puerto...
AAACAAAACAAAACAAAACAAAACAAAAAAAAATTTGACGTTTTGTAAAACAAAACAACAGTTACTCAATACTTCTTGTCTGTGTTTGTTTGCCTCATTTCAAGGCACACAAAAAAATTTAAAAGTTGAGAGCTGGCTTAATTTTTCTACCGTGAGGAGCCGGTGTTAATTCCGAGCTGTTTGCTGCGGAGTGTTCAAACACTCCTGATCCCTCGCCAGGTGCTTCTCCACGGACAAGCTCCTTTTCACGTGGAGTTTCCATGCTGCGTGTAACCTTAAAAAAACATGATTGAGAAACTTATTGTTTAAGGCCCCCTCCACACTGCAACGGAGAAATTTGAAAACGGAGGTTTCAATCTGAAAACGCATCAAATGTTTTCTGTCCATACTACACCGGAGAAATTGGAAAACGCAACAATCATCGGTCATTTTGGATTTGTGTTTGAGAAAAAACACGCATGATTATCGTGACGCCATCGTTTTCGAAAAGCCCCGTTTTCAAAATGTTTTTCTTACACACTAAAACGCAAAGCCGACGTTTTCAAATTCCTCCGGTTTGAGGAGCGTTGTCGAAAAGCTCCGTTTTCGTGACGGATTAGTGTGGACGGTGAGCCTAACCGTAGATTTAAAACTGTGTTTTCAAATTTCTCCGGCGTAGTGTGGACGAGGCCTAAGAGCACTGTATGTCATTGTTTTATCGCGTCACTAGAAGCACTGGCCAATGGAAAACCAACGAACTTATTGTATTGAACAGTGTTCGATTGGCAGGGACCCACAATGAAGTGCAGGTTGACGATACCGTAGAAAGCAGTGAGGACAGAAACTGCTCGATCAACAGTTTTTTCTTTTTGGGATTTATTTGCTTCCAACCGATCTGAGATCAAACAGCCATAAGGATGTTTCCACTGGACATAAAGTTATTTTTTATTTCTAGTTAACATTACTGTGTATGTTTATAGATGATAGTTTTGGGACTAACCTTCGAGCCGCCATTATCATGGGCACGTACCTCAAAACTGTCCTGAATGGGTAACGGACTTCCCTCATCCGACGCCCCAGACTCGCTCGACGAGTAGTCTTTAGGGACTGTGACAGCATTTCTCTTCCACAAGTCGAGAAAAGGATAGCTAAGGAGAGCTGACAAAAGTCATAAAACGCTAGCAGTCATGAAAATGTTAACAAAAGGAGGAAAAATTGCAAGGTCATCAACGGTTGTTTTATTAGACGAAACTATCTGAAACTGGCCAAACTCGGCCAAATAATACCTTATGGCCAAATTAGCTATTGTATTTAACGTACTTTTAAACAATTTTACTTTGTTAAAAAAACATACAGTTTAAAGAGTTGAGAGTAAAACCTAGTTCATTACGATATGCGGAGTCATTTTTAAATCCCTTAATCAAAGTACCCTGGTATAGATAGAAGTCAAAACACTGTTAAAAAAAAACTCAATTTCTTTCTTTCACCTTTTTCTCGACCTATTTTCTTACCTTCTGTGGCTGGTGTTGTGAACAGATCCTTTACAGATTTCAATGGATATTCATCAAGTCTCTGAAATAAAGCACAGGAACATGCTAATGTCATTTGGCAATACCTGAATAAAGAATGCGTGTTATTTGCTTCAAATATCACATGATCATTGAGCGAGAGGTAAAGAAAGCGAGGCTTTGATGATCAACTTGTAACCAAGGATGTAACCCTCAAGGAATTTACTTTACAGAAGATCAGATGAGATAAGGCATGTCCAGGTGATGGTGAATTCACTCCAACATTAAACTCGAATCGTACCTGATCGAAACTCAATGAACGCAGCAAAATAAGTCACTTCTGAAAATCTCACAAACTAGGCATCGAGTTTCCTTTTCTCGTTAACAGCAGAAATTCCATGTCTGGCGGCCACCTTTCACCGCTTTCACGCAAAAGTGAACTGAGATTCGTGATAGCTTTCTTCAGAAAGTTTTTTTTTTCAATTTTTCTGATCGGGATTTTCTTTAGAAGTTCGAGGTCAGGGGGAGAACAACTAAACTGCGAGCGGACGTTTACCGACTGTCTTAAAACTTGGCGCTTAAACATAACAGTACGTAAAACAAAGCATGCTTGTTTCTCACTCGTTCCCGGAGAGTCTCTCGTCCTTCTGTATCCACGTTTCGTCTTATGACATCAGCATCGAGTTGGATGCTACGGTCGATAGCCAACCTTTTCCTCTTCTGCGGTGGGGATGGGATAATGGTCTTGATAGGTACCCCTGGGGTAACTAGCCCGGTGGGAACAGGAACCTGGGGAGAAAATACAAGCCTCGTGCACAGTGATGTTGATGCAGAAATCTTGAAATTCATAACCTCTTTTGACTTACCGAGGCGTGTCAGCAAGAATTTCAATGAAAACTAACCTTGATTCTTTCACTTTATTCAACAATATTTTTGCTTCTTGTAAGCGCGGTTTGAGCAAATATAGATAAAAATCAACACGAAATTTGGTATTTTCTTTAGCAAGTCTCTTCGGAATACGGCCAAGCTACGACATATCAAACCGAGGTCAGCTTTTTTTCGAAACACACAAACTAGCAGTGGAAGCACTACAGATACCCTTATAAAATGAAAAAACTGACAACTGTGGAAAATTGATCACTCGACATTTTGGTTTAACCAAAAGATCAGCACGTGGCACATATTTTTACTTGAATACCAATTTACATCTTCTGATCGAGTTTCTTTTTTCTTCTCTCCCTCACCTGGTATTCCCCTACTAAAGTCGTGGGCATCTCATCGTCTCCAGGTTCTGTGAAAATAAAAAATGAAAAAGAGCAAAAGGCATCACATTTGTGGCCTCGTTCGCTGCTGTCGAATAACGGGGAGGAGAACTTTTGGGACGTCACTGTTTTTTTTTCGCCGCTACAAAATGAGTTCAGTCATGCTCTCAGCTCATCCTCACCTGCAGTCACCTCTAACACTCCACTCGGCTCTCCTAACGTCAGTACACCTGCTAAAGACGGCTCCTCATCCAACGGGTCTGGAATGGTTGGAGGGGGTGAGGCTCGCCTGATGAAACATGACAAACATGGCTCAATGTTAAACAGGAATACAATAAAATTATTGTGAACCAGTTTTTGCGTTAAACATTATTGCTTTAAATAGATTCCTCACACTGTGTATGAGAGGGCTTATACTTGTTCGATATGTCGCTAGGAAACTGCGTTCTCTTTTCTAGCAGACTGGGGCGGGGAACTTTACTTAGTGTACCGAGAGCTGGGCCTTGCACACGTTACATTTGTGAAGTGTTCTTGAGCAAAATAGTTCATTCTGACAGCGCCTCTCTCTCCGCTTACGTGTATACTAGGGAACTATTGATGGGAGTACTTTGATTGCGAAGAGGAGAGAGTTGCTTTGGTAAGGTAATCCCTCTTAAGGTTTCATTTAAAAAATTGGCCGTTGTCATTCACGTTCTCTTTAATACGCAGAATTTGGCCATTTCTCGTTGTTTATATGTAGAACGGAAAAGAAATCAACATATGAAGGATTCACTTTCTTACGTTGAACTTATCTAGCTTGCTTCGCGCTATATTAACCAGAATCAAGTCCGGTTAAACTGCTTAGTTATGAGGTGATTCGAGTGAAACATAACAACTAGAGAAAAAATAAAATTAAATACAGTTTAGTTGATTTAACATTGAGGTTGACTTACGATCCTGGTGGTTGGTCATCTCTCCGCTGAGGTGAACGTCGTTGTGGTGAGCGGGGAGAACGCGAGCGACGACGAGGAGACTTGGAACGAGTACGAGGAGATCTAGAACGGGCTCGAGGAGACCTGGAGCGAGCACGAGGAGACCTGGAACGAGTACGAGGAGACCTGGAACGAGCACGAGGAGACCTGGAGCGGGCACGTGGAGACCTGGAACGAGCACGAGGAGACCTGGAGGGAGCACGAGGAGACCTGGAGCGAGTACGAGGAGACCGGGAGCGAGCAAGAGGAGACCTAGAACGGGCACGAGGAGACCTGGAGCGAGGCCGTGGAGAACGAGGAATAGCAGGCTGTGGAGAGTCTTTGGCGTCTTCAGTTATCTCAACCTCACCTGGAATCTGATAACATTAATCACAAGGAAGTAGTCATTAAGAGAACTGTGCTATATCACATTTGTATGTTAAGTCCTGGTCAACAGCCGATTTGCCCTCCAGCCCAACTTCCAGAGTTGTCAGTATGGTACGGTAAATACGTGTTTCAACATTTGTAACTGTAGCGTTTGCCCGGACCTACCAGTGAGAACTATCTTTGCTTGATTTTGACGTTTGTTATCTGCTCATTCGCATATCTTGAACAGGGCCACTGGGTATGAAAAGATCTCCTTGGAGAACTTATTGTTCCGGGAAACCTGACGGACCATTTTTCGAACCTTGCCGGTACGCCCTCAAAACCAAGAGATTATCAAGGTAAGAGAGTGAATCCCCAACCCCCCCCCTCCCCCACCCAAGGTAATCCCTTTAAGGTTATTTTTAGGCATAGTACCCAGTTCGTCCGCGTATGTTACTCGCACGTTGCGTGGATGTTTTCGTGGAGGATTTGTTTATGTGTCGCTTCGTTTCAAAGCGAAGGTAAACCTCTAACTCTGTGGTATGCCTTCTTTTACATAAATATCAAAGAAGCCAAGGAGTTCTACCCTAGCTATGTTTTAATACATTTCGAAACTTTATGAGGGGTTTGAATAAGAGACTGATGTCTCCTGCCCAAACAATAAACTGAATGAACGGTAGAGAAAGGAGCAGCCAAACGAGTGCAAAGCAAACGAACACAACGCAACTGAATAAACGGATGGTCGAAAGTGCAGACGGACACTCGTCGCCTAAACAACAAAAGGGAGTTTAAGCAACAACGACAAAAAGGCCAAGAGCAACGTCAATTAAATAACGACTTTATATTAAGCCGAGGAATCTCGCAAGAATTTAGATTCATTCAGTTTGTCTATCACTGTCAGGGGTATCCCAAACAGAATATGTAAGACAGCGTCAAAATTCGAAAAAGAAATTTAAAAATTGTCCGTCATATTTCACGTTCTCTAGAATACGCAGCATGTGATCATTCCATGTAGTTGCTTTGTACAGAATCGCAAAGTTTTGTTATACCTCCCAACACAAATACGTTTTCCGATTGGAGGAGAACGTGTCACGTGTCGTGGGTCAAAACTCACTACCTCCCCGGGGCGAACAAAACTCACTAACCCTAGGGAAACAACACCTTGAACTTTCGACTCGCACGTGATCAGGTCGACCTCAATGTTCCCCTCGGCTTCGCTTCGGGGAACATTGAGGGCTTAATAACGCACGATTACACAGCCATCGTACTCGTTGCCTTTGCCGTTGTGGTTTGCCTAGTACTTAGTAGGGAGTTTTAGCAAACCACGACGGCGACGACAACGAGAACGTCACCAAACAAAGGGTTTAATGAGCAGAACAATGGTTCTGCCCGTGCGTTTTGAATCTTTGTACATTTCTTTGCCGTCCTCTGCAAAAAAAAACAACGTGAAATGACAAAGTCGTACGTACTTTGGAGAACGTGTACCGCAATGACTACTTTTTCGTGTCTTCCTTTGGAATTAAACGCTGTCATTACATATTTAACCAGAACAGGTTTTTAGATCGATAGGCGTCCTGAACAGATCTACACAGTTGCGACACTCAGGGTAAAATATAAATCCATTTTTCACCGTCAAGGCGTCGTCCTCCGCTTCGCCGTCGTCATTGCTAAAACCCCCTAATTTTTAAACTGAACGGTAAAAGAATAAACAGCCAAACGAGCACAAAGCAAACGAAAGCCAAGCCGAACAAAAAGACGACTGGGAGTGCAGAGAAAAACTGTGCTATGAAACGTCCTTTGAAACCAAAACAGCTATAATGACTTCACTACATTTCCCACCATTTCGTCTCAGGTAGTTTCGAGAAAGTCGCTTGGGTTGTCCACGCATCGCGCGAGTAACATCCTCGGAAGAACTGGGTACCATGTCTAAAAATAATTTAAGAGGGATTACCTTGGGTATATAGCCTCTATGTAGGATTCTCTCTCTTACCTTGATAATCTCTTGCTCAGTCCATTATTCAGAAAACCAAATGCGAAAGATTCTGATGTTGTTCTTAGTGGTTTACTTACTTTTATCAGCTCATCTTCACGGATACGAATATGATTTATCTCTGGTATGCTGATATGAGCTGCTCTGGCCGCGTACGGACTGCGTTCATGATCTGAGCCGGGTGGCACCCTCCACTCGGGAGTTCTGGGCTGCACGGGTGTACCGGGTATACTGGGAGGACTAAATTGCCCCACGGCAGGAGGTGGAGATATCAACGGGGAAGGATGTCCGTTGCCGTTGACTGCGAAATAGGCGTCCTGCGAGAAACAAAGTTTAAAACAGAAAAACTGTTTGAAAATACTTAGCTAAATATCAAATGCACTTATAACATAATGCCAGTTTGAATTTCATTTTGGAGTAGGTTTCCTTCTCAAAGCCCGCACTGTATTCCTTTTTACCGCACCCAAATTCGCTATCAGCCAATCAGAAGCCGTGTCTACTGTCCTGACATCCTGCGATATTAAATCACTGACCTGATATGGCTACAATATGGTGCTCACTTGGCCGCATTTCACGGAATTTCTGTACGGTAAATACCCAATCGTACCTTTTTGGCACGCTTTCGCGTTATATCTGGTTCGTTCGGTCTCGCCATGGGTATTTTGGCTCGACCACGTCTAGCCAAAATATGAATCATGGCTTGACCAAACTCGCCTGATGTGCCACGGAAGCTTACCAAAAAAGGTACGATTAGCTAACATAATACCACACAAAACTTGGTGTATTTCCTAGCCGTGCTGCCTCGAAATGTTTGTTCCGATACCAAAAGCCATACCGTTTGGTGCATGGAAATGGTAGCAAATTCAGTCCATTATGAAGACAGATTCTACACACATGGAATGAATTTTGTGATTCCTACGGGAATACAATAAAAGTAACGAATCGCTTAAGGAAGCCAAAGTTGCCATCATGCACAAAATTTGACTGCTGTTAGCAGAATATCGAAGAGAAGTGTGCACAGAATAGAGACTGACGTGAACAAATCATAAACAGCGAGTATCAGACTGTGCTAGTTAACGCATTTTCTGCGCGGAAAGAGCGGGAAACGTGAATTCTGTAGTGTTCTAAGAAGGTGGAAAGTGGAAGAGAAGTATAAAATGCTTATTTTTGTCATTTATTTATGCGTTAGTAGTCTTTCAAAAACATGAGCACAAAATTCTATTTGACTTGCATTTAGCGGGTTAGTTATGAGACTTCTGATCAAACGAGTACAAAAATACGAACTTTTGACTAAAACGCAGGCTTACTTCCGCCTTAGAATTACGAATCTGAATGATGTGTTTTGAGTCTCCTATTAACAAGGGATGGGAGCAAGACGGCAAAGACAGGGAGCCTGGAGATAAAGATACCGGAAGCACTCCCTCCCGCCTATAAAGGTTTAAGCAGACACAAGGATATTGTACAGCCCTTCAGGGGCCAGATCTTAGTTTGTTGTTCTGAGCATTTGTTTTCTGTTAATATTGCTTACTTGACCAATCAGCGCTATGGAATGGACTTCAAGATCCCAGCGAAACGATTCAGTTGTGAAATCCAACGTGTCTGTGATAGCTTCCTCTCTGGTAAAAGATCAGTTGTACCTGTCGGTTGCGATCAATCGCCAACTTTACACTACTCTTACTATTTCTTTAGCCTTATCTCACACGTCTCTCTGGTTAAAACAAACTGATAGTGACTCACAAATACTATGTGTAAAACCGGGATAAATGGCCGGAACAAGGGCAGGACAAACTTTTATCTTTTAACCAAGATTATGATTGTAGAATGATTTAAAGGCAAAAAGCATTTTCAAATTAAAGCCAGTAAAGCACTTTTATCAGGTTTTGCACTGATTTGGGTGTTTAAACCTAAAGATTACTTCTAAAGTACGTTTTTTCATTAAAATATTCCACACTTAACATAACCCCAAGTCACATACACGGGCAACTATGAAACAACCATTGACACTAAAATACCCTATAATGTTAGTAAACTATAACATTATAGTAACATTGAAGTAAAACTCCATTGAATTCTGGAAATTATGCCATTAATTCCTGACATTGTTCTGGTTAAAACAAACCCGCAACTTGTTGCAAACATAATTATCATAACATTTTAGGACTTGTTCCAAGTCTAGCAGGAGTGTATTACAAGACTCCGTGCCGTTATTAAAACTTGTGACATATGTTTTTTATACCTTGATGCTTGATTTATCATATCAATTTCACTGGGTCGTAGTCCCGAGGCATTCTTTATAGTCTTCCACATCTGTGCAACTTCAACTACCAAGACAAAACATAAATTATTTCATCGAATACATTAGGTCATAAGAATTCTGTTTTACTAGTTGGTTAACATCAGAGGTGCTTTTTGTTACTTCCTACATGAGTAAGAGGGTTGCAGCCCTGTGTGCCACGTGACACATAAAGGGGACAGTAAATACAAGAGAAAGATTTAAGAGGATTTAGATTCTGAGGGGAGGCAACTCTTATGAAAAGGTCGGGGATGCTTGTCAGAAAATTGGAGTTAAACCTCTAAAGGAGATCAATATGGGCTTGGCTCGAGCTTTATTTGACATCTAAAAGATACCACTGGTACTTAAAATGGAATAGGCTTAAATATAAGCCACTGATCAGGAAAGGAGCCCGCTTTAGTAGACTGCACTCCAGATAGTGGCCAAAATTGAACCTAAAAATGGAAATGAGGGCATTTTTGTTGTTGTTATTTATTCGAGTACTTCCCAAAAGATACCTTGACAGCTAAAAATAGTGGCGCTTCATCCTGAACACCCCAAGTGAGACCTAAGTGAGACAACAAGCATTCCCAACCTTTTCTTACGGGAGTCCCCTGGGATTGATATAACATTTGAGCTAGCTCATCCATTCCATTGATGCCTGTACTGGCCATAACTGGCCATGATGAGCATTGGCCTTTGCTCCACTTCTCATGTCATCACCTTTGCCAAAATTGGCATCATCTGCACTCAAATTCTGCAGGAGAAAAAGATCTTTCCAATGATACCCAGATCAGAGTGATTGGCTCAATGGAGCCTGAAATATGCACGGAAATACTCAAGAACATTTGAGTGAAAAACTCGGAGCAAAATTATTGATTGATTGATTACATTATGCTCCCAGAGTAGTAATAATTGCATGTCCTTACCCCATACAGTTTGTGTTTGTTTACGATAGATTCGCACCACACCAATCATTAGGTTGGATGACAATCGAAGGGCAAATGGCACAACAGGATTCACAATATCATGACTGAAAAAAAAAATTAATAAAAGGAATGAGTAGGTCATTTATCATAAAATACAGTAGTGTAATGGCTATTTACTAAAAGCACTGTCTCTTTATTTCAAATTATTGCTAAATTTCTCTTTAGCTAAGACTTCTGTCATCACAATACAATCAATCTAGCAATATTGTGGGGAGCAACCCCACAATTCAGGCTGGGGGAAATGGGAGGGTTTGGAGGTTTCTGCACTCTAATAAGCTAAACTTAAGGCAAAAATAAACAATGTCTGTTATCTGTATAGAAGGGTTTTCAACTGAATGTTGTGAAACTTAAACCAAGGTTATCACTCTGGCCAATCAAAAAGGACACTAACTATCCATTGAACCAACCAAAACTCAAGGTAAATACATGTAGCCGGCATGAATTGCAGGAAAACATGTGTGAATGAGTCATGTTTGGTCACAAGGCCACAGCTGTAAGTCAATTACAATGCATTAAATCAAGAGCAAATAATCCAATTGTTTAAGTATAAATCTACTAGCCGTTAAAGACTTTTTTGAAATCCTCTTCAGAGACACTTGGAAAATGCAAAGAAGCAACTGCCATTTTGGTAACAACCACACAATGCTAAGCTGCTCACTATCTAGTAGCGTAGCCAATAAGAGAATGGCATTCGTAGTAGAACACTGGTAGATTTAAAATAAAATGGTGTAGTTAAATAAGTAACGCTGCATATTCCTTCAGTAATTATGATTAATTGGTGACACTAGTAGAGCTATACAGGACATATAGTGATGACCTTTATTATATACAGACCTACCAACTCTCCCGGTTTTCCCGGGAGTCTCCAAGTTTTTCATCAAATCTCCTGGTCTCCCGGTTAGAGCACCAAATCTCCTGGGAACTACCTACTGTGGCTCTTGTTAATTTTTTTTTCATTAATTTCGTTATTTTCGAGATGTCGGGAACGTTCGCAAGGCCTTCGGGTGATTGTCGGAGAGTATTCAGACACTGTCGAAAATTATATTCTTACAATGCAAAGATTTCTAGCCGTCTCCAGGTTTTGTACTCTGGGGGTTGGTTAAGGTATGTATATACATACTGAGATTTACATGTACTCACTGAAAAGATGTGAAATAAATTCTCATTCTCAAGCCCGTCCAGCAGGGAAAGCCGCAAAACTGGACTAAACCAAGCAACATATGGCAGTCTGCGGCCTTTCCCTACATCAAGGAAGCATGGAAAGCCGCAAAACTCTAGAATAAAAATTTATTTTTCAAATCGGCACTCTTAATCCTCATGGTATCAACGAACACTTTTCATTCAACTAATTTATGCTGTTGTTTTTCACGTAACCATACACCAACCAATAGCATAGCTCCATCTTTCTGTATATAAACCACACACAACCCACAATTCCTCGATTCGCTCCTTGAATTTGAATCTCTTTATGGTGGCCATTCATATTATCAATCCAGTTGATAAAGTCAAATTATCTAAGTAGTGGAAACCCAATCAAATGTTGCATATTGCTTTTTTTACATGTGGAGAAAATAATACGTCCAATCGGGAGCCGCGTATCATGTTTCTCCATGTGTGAGCCATATCACAGCGATTCTCATTAATGCCCGACTGGTGGCGTGGGAGTTGACGAAATTACCATCCAAAGCAGTCCTTGAGTTTTCTTTCCTGCTGTTCGTTTGCCTGCTCCTCCACTTCGTATCTAGCTTTCCATTCCTAATATACAAGCAGCTCGTCCGCAAAGACG
>Ga0126338_10003451_pt1 | contig 11101 bp, 6 predicted proteins | sample OrbCmetagenome_2_FD_92529 | JGI IMG/M metagenome (GOLD analysis project Ga0126338, IMG submission 92529) | Coral microbial communities from Petempiche,Puerto Morelos, Mexico - Orbicella C C metagenome | ecosystem: Host-associated > Invertebrates > Cnidaria > Coral | place: Petempiche,Puerto...
CTACATTCATCTAAAAGCTACAGATGTAACTTTTTAAATAGCCAATACATATACCCCCTTGAAAACATTATACTCCCTCATTATTTCAAGGTTTTTCTTATCAGCTTTGAGTTAATTAAAAGAGGTGGACGGTGTATATTAGTTATTCATCATGTTCTTAATTTTAGGTGCGTCCGAAGCTTATTTTGAAAAATAATCCCACTTCTGAAGATTGCACTTTTTTTTGTTACTAAGGTGTTGCCATCGGTGATGATGAAACTTGGCATACACTTAGTATACACTGCTGGCTGATCTATGACACACGGCGAATCCACCTCTCCCACAACTGCTTCTTCTTATTGTACTTAAACGAACCACTGTTGTCATTTTGATAAATACGTTTCTCTCCTTCATCAAATCCAGCGCTTAGCATGGAGTCGTGTCGATGGACTTAGTAGTCATAGGTGTTTAAACACATGTATTTAGAACAAAGGGGAACTTGCAAAGTATTCCGTTTATTCAAGAACTTCACTTCAAGACTACCTCTCCCTAGCGGACAGGGCCTACACAAGCAGGTTTGATTTTTAACGTAATATCAAAACCGAGCGTGTTTTATTGTAATGTCAGAACCGAAATTGAACTTTGAGAGAAAACGAGGCGACCGTTTCACATTCACATAAGCTTCGTTACGTGCTAAATCTTGTAAAAATCCCTTCTGTTCAAGTTCGGAATCCGCTTTTATATTCAGTTTAATTCATGATTGTTCCTTCTGCGTTTATTTTTCGTTTTTTCTGTTCCCGTCGTTTACTGGACTTTAATTTTAGGCATTTTTCACTTTGAAGGAGATTTTCAAATTGGACCATCGTAGGTGCAGTCGCGTCTCATGATATAGTTTATTTTTGTTGACCCTATCTAACATGTTCAATCTGACTTTTTAACAGTCTTTCTTTAAATGAATCGATGTAGAAATTAACCAGTTATTGTAAATAGGTTCAAGTCTGCTATTAATGTATTTTAAAGGCAGTCGAATATCCATAAAAAAGATAAACAGAAAAATTCGAAATTATATTGATAAAACTTGAATTTTTACTTGCCATAACAAAGCTAATACCCATCCGGTCCACCTATGGAGTATGGCAAGAGGCAATCACGATTTCAAGTAAATCGCATTTCAAACCATAGTTTCTGTGAAATAATAATAGATGGACCGACAGATGTACAATATTTTGACGAGATTGCTTTAAAACAGCGAGAGTTTTTTCTAAGATCATTCCCATCGTAGTTTTCGGGTACTCTTCATTGAACAAGGAGCAGACAGAAAATCAAGTTAGAGCTACAAATGGAAAACAAAAGCTTTCTGTTTTGAAAAAACTTCCTCCAGTCAGTGATTTTGAAGATTATTTCGTTTAAAGTTCCGCAAATACAGAAAAGTTTGACGCAACTACCAGTTATCAGTTCAGTGTTTTGACTTAAGGATTGTTAATTCGCGAGGAAGATTTGTCTGGAATTGGCCGGAATGAAAATTGCCACTAAGGGTCACTAAGAAGTTCTTTGAACTAAACAAGTATCGTCATATTGACATATGAATAGTTTTCTTCATCAAGTGCACTATGCGTTTTATTGCTGTGAGCATCTGTTTTTAAAAAGTAATTGAATCTAGTAAGAAAGGTTTTGTAAGGCGGCATGGCGTGTCTCTGAACAATCATGAATTGACTTCGACAAACGCCCAACGCTGGGTGTTAAGTTAAGTCTAATCATGAATGAAAAATGTGTCCTGAAACTAAAATGAATTCATTACGCTATGTTTGATTTGACTCTTCTCTTTTAACGGAGACAGTAGAGTCGCCCAGTTTCAGTTCATGTTCTCCTAGGAATGCCATCGATTCTAATGCAGAAGCTATCACATTCAAAGCGCATGGCGACTTTCAAAGAAATCTTGTCAAGTCCGCTCTCTCAGCCGCGGGATTTAGAGAAATATCTGATAATAGCTCAGACTACGATACATTCCTACCATGTCCGCTGGGAACATTTTCCAATTCTTCCTCTCGAGGAGCTGATGGATGTACAGAATGCCCGCCAGGTATGTTAGATCATTCTTATAGTCTGTAAAGCCTGCAAGTTTTCTTTGCACTGCTCTACTCCAAGGAAGCTCCATGGCAGGCTTGTGTTTCTTTCCGAATAAAGTACTGCGTAATAATAATACTAAAAAAAACTACTAAAAACTTTGCAACACCGATGATCTCGTTTTCCAAAGGCCAAAATCATTCTGTCTGCATGAGGCACAAGGAATCGGGACGAAATGTTTACGGATGGATACTGATACGTGAATACTTCATAAATATCAAGCATCTTATACTCCTATTTTTGGACTTAGGTTGAACTTTCTTCATTTTTTGTCAGTTGAGCCTGAAAAGTTCTTAAGTCATTCTTTATGTTCAAACATGTCCCTAAACTATCTTGGTAAAACCGAGATCTTTACGATTCTTCTTGAACTGCTCTAGTTAAATTGTTGTGCTTCCTTTTTCAGGCGGCTTTTACTCTGACAGTCATGTAAGCACAAGCTGTAAGAAATGTCCGACTGGCTCATTTGTTCCGTTTGATAAAACACCAGGAAAACTACCACATGTTTGCAAGTCGTGTCCTGAGGGTAAGCAACCGAGTATAAACCGCATTATTATCATTGCGCTTTTATCAGGCCTTTAACAACTGAAAAACCATCATTCCAGTCAGATAGATCAATGTTATCGGTACATACTGGCATTCATTACAACGCGATGCCCCATCATATAAAATTAGTGAACAGGGGAAAAGGGTATAGCAATTCATTTAACCAGGACACACGTTGACAGTTAACTTTTCTAATTTTATCTGACACAAAGAGAAGAACATTGAACAAGAAACATAGCTTGCGTCGAGAGCTTCCATTTCCATCGCTATCCAGCTGCAAATAAGGAGCAAAATTCTCCGAAAAATGCCAGCGTGAACCAAGGAACGTTTGAGCTGCAAATGTCGCGATGACCGCTCAATATCATGATCATATTATGTACAGGCTAAATTGTAGTATCGAGCAAACATTTTAAGCTATTTATCATTATTTAGCTTGTCGACTTACTCATTCCCCATACCAAGATTAACGCGCTTTGTTTTCTTTTTGCGTCCTAAACAGGAAAAAACACTGATTACTTCGCTTAATATCGCGCTTGTAAATGCTTGAAAGGATTTTATCGACTCCATTTGTTCGAGAAATGTTACAAATGTGAAAATGGTGGACTGGAATGCAAGAATGAGTCTGCTTCTTTGAAGCCTGGTTATTGGTGGAAATGGCGCAACGAGACGTACAAAGATAGATACAAAGATTTTATTAAAAATCTTTTGGCGAATCAACCATCGTCGGATGCCTACCTGGTACAGTTCCCTTATCCAATACCTGAGGCTCATAAATGTCTCAGAGGGGAATCTTGCAAATGTGGTTTGAATTGAAAAGGGGTACGAACGACCCCTCTGTGGAGTTGCAGTTTAAACTACTATAAGCAAATGCAGACATACAAGCGATGTCCGTCAAAGAAGTGGACTGTCGGACAGTTGTCGATTATCCTTGTTGTGCTAGCGATTATCATGGTGACTTTGGTGTGGATGGACTCGAGAAGTCTCTCTAATATATATAGACATCAGTGGTTCTATCGAAACTTAAGATCGTAATTGTTTTTTTATCAAGTCACTAGTGGTTTATTGCAAGCGTTTTCCTACATAAAATGACCAGACTCCCTGGAGGCCATCGCCAAGTATTCTGAAATACTCTAACTGAACATTCTTCAGATTACACCCCTTCATTGTCTTTTCCCGGGATCACACGTTGATGCGTTTGGAAGCCTGTTTGCGACGATGGCTATAAACGTCACTGCTATTGGCCTTTTTGGCATTGGCTATAGTGTACGTATAAAGATTATCAACAGGAAAAATCTGGAGGACAAGAAAAAGTCAAGAAAGATTTCAGAGACAAAAGAACTTGTGTACAGGAATTTGTTTTTAGTCCTGTATGTGGCGTATCTGAACATCTTTTCGAAGACAGGTGTTGTTATGCCACTTGCTTGCCACAAGCTTTAACGAGATGAAAAGGACGAGCTATGCAACGAGTATTTGAAAGCAGATTACAGTATACAGTGCCAAGGACCAAAGTATCACTACTTTCTTATGGGAGCGTACATTTCTATTGCATATATTGTGGCCCTACCTGCAGCCTCTTTTATCGCTCTTTGGAGACAACAAAAATTGATATTAGCTGCCGGCGACGCCAAGCGGATAACACAGCATCCTGGAGGTAGCATGGAAATGATCACAGGAATGTGTTTTCTTCAAATTTTGAAAACTATAAACCTCGCTCATGGTATTGGGAATGGGTTGAGATGTCTCGAAATGTAATCCTTACATCTGGTCTATCCTTGTGGGACAAGAGAGCAGGTCCTACATCGGCTTGGCATTGGTTATCGCCAGAATGTATGGAATACTTTTCTGCTGGATTCGTCCAATACAAGAAGAGTTCGACAACAAGCTGATGTCAGCTTCCCTTGTCGTTACAGCTTTTAACTTTTAATAGTCTTCGGATTCATATGGTATGCATGCCTAATCGTGAAATTTTGCCGGTGCAATTCGGCGACATTTCAGACGAGTCTGTTCGAGCCATGCATGGTTGAAGCCGATCCTCGCCCGCATTTGTTGCTAAGTATACCTCCAAATATCATGCATGCAAATACTAACGCCACGTTCTAGAGATCTAGATGGCATTGATCTCTTCAGGCGTATTGTTTTTCACTTGCGCACTGTCTTGAGAGCTTGCAGTTGGCGAGTCCAAACTTGGCACAGATGGAGTCGTGATATGCACCCGATGGAAAATGGTAAGAAAGATTAGAAGTAAGATAAGAAATCTATAATCAAATGTTTCGATGTTGTCAGCTTATGTTCGACTTATTGTTATTGTGGTAGACACCAGATTGAGTAGTCTGAATTGGAGCCCTGGCCGGGGTCATTGGGCTGTGCTCCTAGGCACCTTACTCCAGCTTACATGGCCTTTCTTCACTGAGGTATATAAGTGGGCATCTTCGAATTAAGTGCTTGGTGGTGGTGGTCGTTTGAGGGGGGAGGAGGGGAGGGCGACGGTAAACCCTGCAGGGGATTATCATTCCATTCACGGACAGGTAGATTGATTACTAGTCGCTTAATGCTGAGATAACTGGGATACTCTCTGGCGATAAGCGCGAATGTTTTACCATTTTGCTGAGCTTCGACTGAAACATTTCTGAACTGATTACTATCCATACTTCTAAACTTACCTCGAACGGTAAAGGAACTACCGGTAAGTGTGTGAATACAAAGACTTTTTACAAAGGAATTTCTTGTTATTGATCATTTGCTTTTTAGTCCAGTACTCAGTGAACCCATATCGCTACGTCAAGGAATGGCGAAAAAATCCTCATTGGTCTTTTTCTTGCTGTCTGGCTTTGCTTCTCCCTCTCAACGATTTGGAAGGAGAAATTTTTGGTCTGGCTGAAACTGATGCACTTAAAAGTCAGCTACAAACAGGAGAAACAGAAATGCCCACCATATTTTCTGCCGTGAAGGAGAGTGGCGCTGTTAATGTTACTCTTGAGAAAAGATATGATGGAACTATCGTTAAAGGAGCTGCAAATTGCAAAGACTCCGAGCACAATAAAGCAAAGTGCCACAAAGAGACTCAAACGGTAGTGCCTCTCATCACTGCTGGTGCCATAATTCACAAGAAAGAAAAGGATACATACTTTTAATTCCAGTGAGTATTAGCCCGCGTAGCAGGGGTATAAAGGGTAGGGGGTGGGGGAGGAGGAAGGGAATTCGGGAAAAAAAAAACGGAGGAGTGGGTGGCGGAAGGGGTTAGGGTTAGGGTTAGGGTCAGGGTATTCTCTTCCTCCTCCCCCACCCCTCCCCTTTATATGCCTGCTACGCAGGCTAAGTGAGTATAAATACTCCATAGGGTTAAAAAGGGCAAACAAGATGCCAAGCATGTGTTTGAACAAGAGAATATCAAGGAGCTTACCTCGGCTTGATTTTCTCCTGATTTAAAACATTACTGTTCTTGGGACAATTCATTTGCCGATACGCCTTGACCGCGGATCTGTTTCGGTGAAACAGATATTGACTGCTGTGAAATAAAGAGGTCTATGAACTAGGTAAGAAAAAAAAAAAAAATCAAACTTTAACTTGTAATTGCAAATTGTAAACTCAGCTCTGTAATGAACATTTTATTTTGAAATGACAAGAGAGGGTATCCACGATCGGAAGTATTTCAATTGATACCCTGTTAACGTCACCATCTTAACGTCGTTCAGATAATCTTTTTCAGCTTGGGCCTTATTTTGTTCATCTGTTGAATTTTTTAGTTGATTAACTCGTTGTTTTAGTAGCACTCATGCCGCAATCATGATGCCATACCACACCACGATGACGTCCTTTCACGCCATAATGACGTCATATATTTGAAAACATCTGCCACCTTGGATTTCCCAGTTTCAACACGATATGCATTTAAACATATGCAGTGTCAGAAACGAGCTAAGTAGCTTGCTTTTAGGCAGGTCAGCAGATAAACCGACGTTTGACGACAAAATCAGTCAACCCTTCCCATCTAAACAAGTCTTAACTCTGGGGCATAGAAGGAAAAAAAGGTTTCGAAAATTGCGAAAGATTTTTGTATTGGAATGATAAAACACTTAGTAATTGTTGATGCCTTCCTTGCTCTGGTTGAGTTTTTCAGCGTTTTAATAAAATTTTCCGTTGCACTCGTTCACGCAGCAGCTATTAACTGTATATGATTCATTGCGGAGTTATTATTTTTGTGCTAATTTTGGATCAACTGCTAAGGCGATTTCCCCATGTCGAAAATAAGATGGTGAATTTTTCTTTGTCTTCATTTTGCGTCTCTGAAACAACAGGTAGATGTGTAATGTTGGTATCCGGTGCTAACAGCCGCTCAATGTTTTTTTATGTCTGCATGCAGGTTTCAGACCATTGATGAAAAGCTAATTCAAGATAGCAAGGAGTCTTCAAACAGTAAAGTAGTATATGACAAATCAAATGCGAAGCCATGATAAAGAAAATTGTGAGCTGATCTTCACGGGACAGTCTATTGCAAGGCATTTCAGTTCAAGTCAGTTAGCTACAAAGTGTCGCTTTGTAACATAACTGACTGGTCAGTTGGCAAACTCAGACTTTGGTTGGCTGCATAGTTGACAGGAGTCCATTGTTAAGATAGAGGGTCCATGGATTACACGGTTTTGTTGTTCCTCCATCAATAAATCATCTTTATCGATATTTTGTGTTAATTGATCAATCAGTGGGTCATACTTAAACTGTTAGATTTGTCGCTCTCAGTTTCTGTCTTCTTTAGTAATTACTGAAACTTAAACGATGAAATGTGATTTTGATAAATGTACATTTAAATTCGTATCAATTGATGACTTTGCCAGAAAGACTCGCTTTTCAGATGCTAAGCTAAGGGCGAAAAAAGACATATGCAACTTTTTTTAAAGAGAACAATGAATTGATCGATCGATTCTCAGTTTGAATTTATCGTTCCGCAAAATAGGTTTATCACTTTCTTCTGCTATGTAATGGGTAATACACTACTAAAAAGAAAAATTTGAAAGAGTGTCGTGGCTCTCTGTAAACTGAGAAATAACAGAAATGACATAATAAAAATAAATAAGAAATAACAGAAATAACATTTTGTAGGCCTGTAATAAATCAAAGTAGAAATAATAACATCTAGATAAATAATGCCGTTGCCCTTTGAATTGAAAAAGAGAGCGAAGTCACGGACATGTAGTGGTAAATATAGCCAGTAAAGCTTCCGAACCCCTGTCTGTTGTAGCTAAGCGTGGAGTAGCTTCTTTGCTTCAAGTGGTTTCATTTCGTGCGTTAGGATTAGCTGCCAGAGAATAACCAAGGAGGAATCTGAGCATGAAAAGCTCATTTGTAACATATACTGAGAAGGACACATTTCATCGAGTAAACAACACCATAGTTAATTTTGCTGCAACAAGACTTGATATAAATACAGTTTGTTCCAAGTAGTTAGGCAGCAAACGCTCTACTCTGATAACTTCAACTCCGCAGTTTTAATGTCATCAAAAACAATGTCCATTCTGTGAAACGTATCCACTATAAGGGCATAAGCCTAAACCCTGAAACAACAAATGCAAATATTTTAACGCACATTTCTAACAACATTTTTTAAGCTTGCCCTGTAATGAATCAAATCAAACATTTCAGATGGACCGTCAGCTGAGACAAAAAAAGTAGTCTGAATTTCAGCCGTCTCTTCCCTTTACCCCGAGGGGGCGCGGGAGAGAGACGTCTGAATTCCGAGCGTTATAATGTCGTCCGGTGACGTAACGTACTATTTTGGATATGGTAGGCAGTTTTTGTTTGATTATTCCCTTCCCCGAATTCTTGTCCTCCTCCCCCACCCCCTCCCCTTTATACGCCTGCTACGCAGGCTATATTCAAGGTGAGAATTTAATAATTTCCATCATGGCTAATTTTCGCTACGTTTCGTGACTATTGGCACTATTTAGTGTTATCAAAATTTACTAAGAAAACTACCGTTAACCTCTTCGAGACTAAATAAATTGCGATGATTGTAGTAAGGTCTTACAGGATCTAACCCTGCTACAACTACGCACTCTTTCGCGAATTCTGCCTGCGAGAACGTCCTGGACGAATGGAGGGTCAAAGACACTGGGTACAAGAAGAGCGCGCAAAGCATGCTACATCTTGGTCACCGACATCTTTCCATGTTTTCCTCGAGACGCAAGGGAATAGTTCGGTGGTCGTTGTTCGAGTTTTCTGCCCTTTAGACGTGTTATAGTTGCCGTGATTGTCAGTAGTCTGCTTCGGCAGCGACTTGGTAACAATTTCGCCGCACAAGAAGAAGGAAAATCACAATTCTAATCAGAACAATCCAGGGAAATTCGCCAAGCAGCCCTGTACGTATGTAAAGATTTAATTGCAAAACTCCTTATAAATATAAGGTTAATTAATCCACAGTTCAGTTTTATATGACAGTGGTTAACTAGTGATTTTATCCTGCCACCCTTAACAACTGACGTGTTGCCAGTTATCATCCCGAAGTATCTGCAACGTTTTAGCATCCATGCGTGTTGGATAATATAATTCTACGTGAGAAGTTTACAATCAGCATATTAAAGCTTAAATGATCTTTCATTATCGGTTTTCGTGTAAACGCGTTTGATCATTTTTCATCCGGAATTTTCATACAAGGCTTAGATTTTTCTGTTGCAAGCCCATGGCAGTTAAGTTGTGTGATCAACCACCAATTGTTAATGATTATGTAAGATTGAGCTAAAGTAAGTATAAGCTATAAATAAACTGTAAACCTCAGACGCATAATTTAGGGTGTGTTTTGTGTTGAATGTGGGTGTTTCAAAAGCATGATGTTGTATGCTCAGAGTGTGGCTATATTTGATGAAATGACATGGTCTACTGATGACCTACATGTAGATGTCCATGTACTTCGGTGCACGTAGAACTTTGACAACCTTTTATTTTTGACATTGCATTTACATGGAATTATGCTCCTGGGGAGATACTGATTTGCAGTCATTTCTACACCGCATTCTTCATCACTCTAGTAAAGGCAAGATCTCCTAACACCAAATTTACTGATACTATACTGAGTTTCAAATAACTTCCTTATGTCCAGTCACCGCAGTAACTGGTGGAATTATATTTCCTGTAAATGCCCTTGGGGATACAGTAAGTTTTTGTTTTGCTTGCAAACAACCTGTTCGTCAGTATCATATGTACTTTAACTCGTCAGGGAGCCAGCAGTGTATTGTAACTATAAGCTGCGACAGTGGATGGACTGGTATACCTGATGTCCGTTATGATGAGGCAGGATCTTCAGGAGAGGGTGGAGGTGGGGGTGATGATGATGAGGATGACATATCCTTTCTTGGGCTATTTTGGGTAAGTTACATGGTACATCTTTACTATCATTAAGTTGCCAGTAATCGGTACGGTATCAACTTGACTTCATGTAGTATTATGAAGTTATGTTTTCTTTAGGAGTTATCATTGACGCTTTGACAAGTTCTTTTGGGATTATGATTTGTACAAAGTGAGTTAGTACAAAAAGTAATTTCAAGCTTGTTTCAAGTTTCAAGTTGTTTTAATTTAAAAAAAAAAAAAAGTTAGGATTTGCCGAGTTCATCAAGCATTCAGTGAAACCATTTTGTCTTTGGTTGTGTTAACCAGATGTACTTGTGTTCACTTATTCTTTACAGGATTCAGAAATAGCTTTGGAGAAAGATGAAGCAGTTTCATCGAAGTCGGTACTGTACAACTTCCACCTTAAAAGCGGTGAACATGACGTAGCAGAATGGATGGCTGTATTCCAAAATGAAAAGCTCTACGTAGAGGTGCCACAAGGAGACATTCCCCCTGGAGCCAAAGAATGGTATTTAAAAGTCTTTGTGTGCGTGTTGCACAGTTCTGGATGACTCTGCAAGATACAATTTATAGCTGTCTCATAATAATAGTATTGTTAATCTGTAACTTTCAACATTTGAACATCATTTTGTTAAATGAAAGTTACTCTTTTCCTGCAGCCTTATTTCACTACTTGAGTATGCAGAGGAGCACTTGGATTGCACCCATGTATTTGTTGGTCTACTAAAGGATAGAAAAGACAGAGGTGAGGGGAATATACTTCATTCAGTTGTGAATAACAAATTTAATGCTGATCTGTTCCCATAGTTTCAGAGCCATCTGGCCCTTTTAAGCCTGTAATTATTGTATAGTATAGTCTGAACTCCTGACCAAATGATGAGCCTGGGAACTTAGGAGGCAGAATACCAGCCATTAGCAGAGCACGCAAGTATGCATAGCAACCCTGAGAGTGGCAACCAGCAGGTACTGTCACACTGACAAAATCAGTGGTAATACTTACAGTGTACTATAACAATGGTAAGGGGGGGGGGGGGGGGGGGAAAGAAGGAAAAAACAACCCACACCCCCAAAAAACCCAGGGGGGCCCAGGATGACCTCCGTAATTCCCCAGGAACAAACA
>Ga0126338_10003452_pt1 | contig 11097 bp, 3 predicted proteins | sample OrbCmetagenome_2_FD_92529 | JGI IMG/M metagenome (GOLD analysis project Ga0126338, IMG submission 92529) | Coral microbial communities from Petempiche,Puerto Morelos, Mexico - Orbicella C C metagenome | ecosystem: Host-associated > Invertebrates > Cnidaria > Coral | place: Petempiche,Puerto...
AGGGTGTCTAGTATAGTGGGTTGATGGGGGGGGTTGAGGCTGATGAGAGGAGAAGGGGAAGGGGGGGGGGGGGGGGTGGTGGGGGTTAAGTTGGAATGTATAGAATTGAGTTTTTTGCATCCGGGGATCAAGGGGGGGGGGTTTAGAAATACCCCTAGTCACTTCATGTTACAGAAACACTGATGCTGACGTGGTTCCTTTGGAAGGTCACACAACACTCCTCCTTTCTCCTTTCTTTGGGCAGCATTGCGTGACATCCCAAAACATGGCAGCAGAGGAGACTAGTGCTGATGAGGCCTTATCTAAGGGTGCGTTCCTTTGGGGTGATCTGGAGATCTCACGATCAGTGATCCAAGATTACTCGGATGCACCATGATCTGGGTGATCTTGGATCACTAATCCTGATCCAGATCACCCCAAAAGAACGCACCGTAACTACACAAATATGTCAATTTTGTGGGAGAGTGTGACCAGATGACTTTGTGGTATGTTACACCAAGCAACCTCTTCTGCAACAAAATTCATTTGATACAAGTTTCACAAAACACCACCCAGTGTGGAAAAAAACGTTTTAATGCACAATGAGAAAATAGACCCTGGCAGGTCATAATGTTAATGATTTAAAAACAAACATTTATCGACTCTTCTACTCACCTAAATGGCTAAGATCACTGTTGGCAGAGATAACAATGAAAACTAAAAAGGAAAAATTCACAAATCCTCCGAAAAGTAAAGCTGAAAGAAAGTGCACAAAATGAAATACTGTTCAATACATAGTCCCGATATAGATCAATAGTAAGTACAGAGTTCATATTTAAATACTGTAGCCACTACAAAATGATTGTTTGGAATGTTTGTAACACTTATGACAATGGTGAAAGTTAGGCTGAATACAATGTTTCTTTGTTGAAAATGTGACTACTTTTCCCCTGAAACTTACATGTAGGTGTATTGGTGTCATCTGCATGACAATAATATTGTATTGAACCAGTTCATAGTCATGCATTTCCCTTTTCTCAAAAATTCCTGACAGAAATGACCATCTCTCCTCAACAGCTATTCTACCCGCAGGGAAACAGTGGTAAAGAAGTTCAGTCGACAGTACATAACATTATTTGGAATTAACCAATTGAAAAGCTTGTTACTCACTAAATTTGAAGAGCCGGAACCCAAATAAACAGAACACTAAACCAATGATGCTTCCTAACACAGCAAATATGGCATCAACTACACCAGCTGTAAAACAAACAAGATGCATGACAATTTTAATATTTTCTTTTTTGGTATTAGCCTTTCAACTGTACACAGCGATCAATATCTCAGTTCTTCCTAAAATATTAGGACGCTGAAAGATAACAAGTAAGGAGAATAGCGAAAATCTTCAGCCTTTAGAATATCCTGAAAAGAAATCAAGTACAACCTCTCTGCACCAGCCCTTCAACGTACTTTTATTCATCTTCAAATTGATATGAAAAGTTAATTAAATAGATACTATAAAGTACTATGTAATGTATAAGTATAAAGTAAAGTCACACACTTTAGAGAAACTAACGTTTTGAATCATTGCCAGCATAGGTTACGGCTGGTGAGTAGGCAGCCTCCATTTGATTTGTTGGATCAAAAACTATCACATTGTACACCACGCCCTGGCCAACTTGATGAGTGTCAAATTTCAGCCTTGGAATGGTTGGTGCCTTGAGAGTGGCAACCTACATGAAATAACAGAAACAAAATATCCATCTTTGGTTAATGCTATTAATTTTATTGTTTGGTATCTAGAACCTCCCTGAAAGCCACAGAGTAATAAGTGGAGTATTCTGCATTAATTTAAATACATAAATTCCAATCATTATCAGTTATCACTTGCCCCGCTATTCATGATGTTAAAATATGAAACTATACATTCAAATTAACATTGAAAGTACCTTGAAACAACAGAAATAATTAAAAAAATTTTTTATCTTTATCATAACCTGGTTTCAGTCAATACTGGGCTGTGATTTCTATCCAACATACAAGCAGGAAATAGCCCTCCAAAACATGTCTTGCCAAACTTAGGCCAAATTTCACAGGTCCTTCCATCTCAAATGTTTTCAAAACAACTTTGTAGAGTCTTAATTTCTGTTATAAGGCCAAGAAAGTCTTGTGCTTGCAGAAAAAAATCTTACTTTCGCCGTCTCACAGAGCCTCAAACTGACCATTTCCTATGGTAGTACAGTGGAACCTCCTTAATCTGGTCACCAATGGGCCACAAATATCTGGCCGTGTTAACAGGGTTGCCATATGAAAGGGGTTATTTAAATGAGAAAATGACTGAATGAGCCTTTGTTCGGGCCAGAATAAAGTGGCTATAATAACGAGTAGGACCTATTAACAGGGTGGCCATAAGGTGGGGTTCCATTGTACAACCTGAGCTACAGAAGACTACTCATTGTACACAATTAAAGTTCATTACAGCAAACTGACCTTCTTCCCATGGGTTTTGATCACATCAGGGTACGCCATTTTTTCCATACCCCTAAAAAATGTCTCCTCTGAAGTGTCACCTTCAGCAAGAAACATGATGTAGATATGGTATTCTAGACGGTAATGCTCTGGTGATTTATCAGGATGTAGCTTGTTTCCATCACATGGTACACTCTTGCTAGCATTGGCATATCTGCGCAAATCAAACAAAAGAAATTATAACTCACTACTATAAAGGGACCAAGAGTTTCAGTGAACTACCAATCTTCAAGATTTCTATTTAGCAAAAGTTAAAGTGAACAATTTTACTAATTTTGTACACCTTTTTTACCTATTTTTACCTTTTTTACCTTGTTTTCACTATAGTTTCTCTTACAGGACCCCTCTGATGACAGTGTTGAACACACTGATGGGTCATACTGTTTAAATATTCATTGTTATTATTATTATTACATATAAAAAGGGGCCATACCATACATTGAGAGTCAAACTTGAACAAAATTTGAACATAAATACAAGTTACAGGATGGGAGGTAATTGTTATTTAATAACAATTCTAATATTCCTTTCTGTAAATATTATTAACAAGTTATAGTATTAAACTAGAGGTAAACTTGGGGTTTTCACATCTGCTGAAAGCAGGATCACTGGAAATGTTGGACTTACATTTACGAAATAGAAAACATGGACTGTGTTTCTATCTGGTTATAGCAACACAAGTGGAATTTTGGGAGAACGAGAAGTGCCGTGTGAACATGAGCTGCAGGCGAGTGTTTCCACAGCTTTTTCAAGTTCTCCCAAACTTTCACGAGTGTTTCTATAACTCTATAGAAACACAGAAAACATGTTTTCTATTTCTGTTAGAAAACACCGCGACGAAAAAAAGGAAAACAACTTGTTAACTTTGATTATCAAAATGTAAATTCTCTTTGCTCGCGCCATCATTACGTCAACAGCTCGTGCTAGTTCTGCGTTTCTATCGAGTTACAGAAACACTATTTTTAACCAATCAGTTTGCATATTTTCTTAGGGCTGTTTTCTAATATTCTTCATTTAAAATAAGTTAGAATACACCTTATTCCAAAATGGCCGCCATTTAAGAAATTTCTTTTGTGTACTTGCAAATTAGCTCTTGTTGCCTCGTTCTTAAACTCGAAATTCAAAAGAATATTTTCCCTTAAACGAGGCAACAAGGGCTTATTTTCAAGTAAGCAAAAGAATACTAAAATGGCAGCTATTTTGGAATAAGGTGTATACTCTGGCCATTTTGAGCACATATGAATTACATGTGATTTGTGAAATAGTACATGTTTGTTTAAAGTATGACAAAAAAAACAGACCTTCCATAATACACATTGGCAAATGAGAATGTTACATTTGTCTCAACTGCATCATAGGAAATCACAATATTTGGATCTAACTCCATGTTACATGTCAGGCAACAACCACCAGGAAATGGAGCTACAAGTAAGAAGAGAAGAGAAAACATTTATCAACTTTGTAAAAACAAAATGTTCATATTACATAGTTTATTATTATATGGCAAGGTAGTCTTGAGGTTTATCTGTTACACAATGTAAAATATGTCACACCTTTGCACTAGCATGACACCATTTTCAAGTTCAAAAAGATAAGAAAAAAACTGTCAGAAAAAGATTACCATATTAAATAATTAATTAATATGCAATGTTATGCAAATAATTTTGCTCAGATTGAGTCTGATATTTGAACGTTGAGAGATGGTGACAAGTCTCTAATTAGTAAACATTTCATGTACTAAACAATCAAACATATAATTTGTGGCACTTCTTAAGGATGGTAAACTATTTGCCAAGGTCTTTCAGGACAGTACAGTGTTTGTCTCTACAGTGCTTGCCGATAGAAGATGGTGACTGGTTCATACATTCATCCACGTGCTGGTGAAATGCCTCAGTGCAATGCCCAGCATAACTTGCATTGCACAAGTACCATTGAAATTTATAGACTGCACAATGCTGATTTACAAAAGGTGGCTTTTTCTCTTGTGCTTTAAGAACTTGCTGTTTAAAATCAAACTCAAAACATGAATTTGTAAATGGGCAATTCTGTCACGCCGACAAATTCTCATGAATTGAATGAGCACAAAAAGTGTAAATTTAGCTCACCTCCATTTGTGTATGGTACAGCTATTATATCAGCTTCAAAACTGTGATCCTTATTTTCAGACCTCAAATAGAAAGGATAATATTGTACAACATATGGGAATAGCTTCAGAACTGCAACATCTGATCCCTTGTCTGAAGAATCATATGAAAATTTGGGATCCAAAGATAATGATACATTGTATTGCTTCACATGAACTTGACATATGGCAAATCTCCATGAGAACACGGGGGTGTAGAGGTCCAAGGTCAATGTCACAGATGGATCAAGTGTCCTTCTTTGTCCCTTGTTTGGTTCAAGTCGGAGGTTATCCACAGACCCTATAACAAAACAGTAAATAAATATCAATACTCCTTACCCTTGGAAAATCATTTCTGTCTCTCTTGGCATACGCAATCATCAACACGGGGTATAAAATAACCCAAAGAAAATATGTACGCTCATTGAATTGGTTAAAAATTGTGTTACTATAACTAAATAGAAGCACAGAACTAGTACGAGCTGTTGAGGTGACGATGGTGCCAGAAAAGAGAATTTACATATTGATGATCAAAGTAAACAAGCGAGTTTTTTTCATTGTGGAATTTTCTAAAAGAAATAGAAAACTCAGATAACTCAGATAACTGTAATAAAAGGGAACAAATGTTATGTGCCAAGAAAGAACAAATCGTAACATGCTGAGGTAATAGCTGAGAAAGATAAAGTTGGATTAACAACAATGGACCAAAATCTTCAGAATAAAAGTTTCAAGATACACTTTCTCAGACTGACTATAAGATCATAAAAAGTAAGTTTAACTAATCTTCTTAGAGAAGGCCATGACAGACGTTGATCACATTAAGAATACATTGAGCTTGACTGTTCGAGCCAAAGTGATAAGCATTGCTATAGTGACAAAGATATTGCATAGCTATTAATATCTAGCGTGAAACCTAACTGTACATGTGAATCAGGTGACCAAAAAACGTCAGCTTCCAAAAGTACACCTGTTTTACAGTGCACTGCAAATTATTAATTAAAAAGAAACTTTAAAAGATAGCTTATTTCATGGTAAGTAAAGGAGCAGGGAGAGATACGTGAAGAGACTGACAACCTTACAAGGATTTCTTTTTAAATGGGAAACAATTACATTGTTTTACACTATCAATCAATGTAAGCTCACAATTAAGCTTACATAAGCTTATTAATCATGCGTGCCTTGACGAAAGCGCAAATTTTGACAAGCAATTTAGCGTGTATAAAATATACACAAAGTTCCCAAGAGTTTACGAAAAGGAAAAGCTAAAAACACACACGAGGAACATTACGAGAACGAAACATTGAAATTAAATGTAAATACGACGAGAACGTTCATCACTTTTGACCGACTGACGGATCTCGCGTGATAGAGACTCAACTCAATTCGATCAATGTTTCCTTACCTGCAAAATTCTGCGAAAGAAAACATACTACGTGGAAGATGGATACTAAAAAAGATTTTCTTTCTCGTGACATCAAGGTAAACTTAAAAGAACTTCACAAAACAGGCAATCCACAAATACCGAAAAGAACATATGACAGTCACAGCCTTCGAGCCGACATTTTGTTTTTATTCTACAGACAGCAAGGCACACTGGGAGAACTTATCCTACCTGCAAAAGAGGCTGATTTCTTGGCTTCTGATTGGCTAGCATCCAACGGAAGCAGGAATTTCAAACTGTGCAGCGTTCATGATCAAGTGTACGACGCACGTTGGTTCGAACACTTTGTTAAAACGTTTAGTTTTCTTGCGATCTGGTACAGAACCACAAAGATCTGCAGGTGAATGATGTCTTCAAGTGAACGTGAGTCAATTCTGCCTTGTTTTAAGTCATTGCTTATCTAAAAGGTCGAAAATTTACAGCAAAAGGAAAACGCCGAGCGGCCATAAGCTGCCATCTCAAATGTGACTAAATCAAGATGAGCCAGGTTATCTGTTTCATTTCAATTTCGAAATTTGTATTCAAATTTTTGGACTGATCCTTTGTAGCCAGTTTTAGGTCTTTGATGGGGTTCAGGTCAGGTAGAAACACATAGTAGCAAGGATCTATACTATTGTTTTTGTTCAAACAGCTTGCCGTGGTTTACCGTTACAGCCATGCCTCAATGCTTTACGTAAACACATGGTGTAAACGTTCTTTTAGACAGCTAAGTCACTATTCTTGTTTTGATTTATACCTCCACTATGACTTGAAATCTTCCACTCGTAAACTTCTAAACTCAGCCAGTTGTATAATTTAACTTTTATTCTTCTCTAGTCAAGTTTTGTTTGCATTGTTCTCAACGACTGTTTTCCTGGCTTTTATTTAATTTGGGTTTGCAAGGCTAGGAGTGCGTTCCTTTGGGGGTGATCTGGATCTCATCAGGATCAGTGATCCAAGATCATTCAGATCGTGGTGCATTAGGAACCAATGAATCCACTCTAGTCATGGATTCATCGCGTCCTTTGATGCACCATGATCTGAGTGATCTTACATCACTGATCCTGATTCAGATCAGCCCAAAGGAACACACATTAGATCTCAAGCAGATGAACTAAGCAATATGTTCCAGGGTACTCCTTTTATGACAAACAGAGTGCTGTCATTATCAACTTGGGAAAAATAAAGTTACTTATCTTTTGTTATTATCATATTTTTTGTTGATTACATAGGACGCCCAGGTACCTCTCTTGATGAAAGCTTGACTAACATGCAGTGGCTGTGCAAACTGGATTCTAATCCACTGCTGGAGACTCAAAAGTCAAATGATACAACAACTTCTGAGACAACGTCAATGAATCCACACCCAAAGCCCCCTTACTCTTATGCAACCCTTATTCTACTTGCTATTAACAGTACACAAGAGAAACGTATGACGCTACAAGACATATACAAATGGATTGAAGATAACTTCCCCTATTATAAAAATTGCAAAAAGGCATGGAAGGTAACTAACTATACATACATATAATGATTGAAGTGTAATCAAACAGTCCTACATGTACATCTGTTTGTGTTTATAATATAAATAAGAGAGTTGAGAAAATAGATACTGATTACTCGCTGAGGGTTGATAGTTCTGTTTTTCGAAAGAACGAGACCAAAATATACTAATGCTACAACGCATCACTGTTTTTGTTTTCTCCTTTTACAGAACTCCATTCGCCATAACTTGTCACTCCACAGCTTTTTCCTCAAAGCTCACAGACCTTCCAGTCTGCCTGGTAAGGGTAGTTACTGGTGCATATCACCAGAAGGGAAGGAAAACATAATGAAAGAAGTTATGAAGCATCAACAGCCCCTCATGAACCAAACTGTGACCATAGATCAATCAAATACAAAAGGCTTGCGACCTATTCTGCCCAAACCTGCCGACAATGTGCCCATGTCAAGCCCATTCTCAAACAAGGGAGGTGTTCAAATTATAACGGACGGAAGCCTCTCTGGATTGCCCAGTAGTATACCAGTTGTAATCTTACCAACACAGATTTATATGAACATGGCAAACAAAATAGCAGCCCAAGCTGGGATAGGAAATATGGCTGCCGTTGGTGTAAATCCAAGTTATGTTCCTGTGACGTCAGAAACATCAATTGCAGAGAGTGCTACAGAAGCTCCACAAGTACAAGGACCTCAAGGACTTGGACAAGAAAGTGATAGCGGCCTTGCGGGAACAATTTCTACCGAGGAGGAAGTGGGATCTGGATGTTCATCTTCTCTAAATCAAAGAGAGCAAAACATCAGCCAGAGCAGTGCCTTGACTGTGACAGTGGAACAAGCCCTTTGCAATATTGAAGACAGGGAAAATGAACTTATATCAAATGGTTGCACCACAAGTAAATCAACTAGCAGCAGGAAAACCTGCAATAATCCCTCTTTGAGTGAAGATAGAATCGAAAATGAAATGTTGGCTCCACATGCCAAGAAAACAAGAATGGACAAAAGGAAAACAAAGCCTGGCAACGGGATCAAGACATCTACAACAAGTTTTCAAAAGAGGCAAAATTTACCTCAACCCAGACGATCTCCACTACGACCACGCCCACAGCCTACCTTAGCAGCCATCAATTCACAAGCCAATGAGATGACATCACCAGGACCTATGTTTAATAAAAACAATACTAGTGACATTACATGCCTATCACCAGTTAAACCAATGATAACCCCCACCAAGGCCTGCACCAACCAGAGCTTTCTGGCTTCTCTTTTGGTTTCACCTCTGAATTATGGTAGTGGTCACCTGGGGTTCACTCCCCTGAGCCATGGCTCAGACAGTGGGTTTTTCACACCACTCAAGGATGGGGAGTTTGATTATGGATTTCTGTTTTCTCCAGAGAGATTTAGCATCAGCAAGGCGTGCAGTACACCGCAGAGTTGCCGGAAGTCATTAGGTCTTGGCTTGGCCAACAAGAGTGAAGATAAAAAAACTGACGCTCAATGCAGTGGGTATGATATGGATTTCACAAAACTTTAACTTGATTTTATTCATTAAAATAATATTCTCGACTGTAAAGTACCTATTTCAGTACCTGCCAACAAATTTTCTCCTTGGGCTTTTACAACAATTTTCAATAGTCAAGTGCAGCAATTCAAAGGAATAGGCTATATTACTCTGAATTCTTAGTTTTCTTTGTCAGATAAAGCTGACTGTCAGTACCCATGAAAAAGAAATATTTGGGTCTTTTTCATGAATTTTTGAAATTCCCAGGGAAGAAAATGTAGCTATATCAGTGACAGTGCACAGCTGTATAAAAAATGTACAATGTGTATTAAATTATTTTAGAAAAATTAATATATGATATTATTCTAGACACATCAGATATTGCTCTCTGATCTTTCATACTAGTTTCATATAAATTTACTCACTTGCAAACTATATTTTTGTTGACTTAATATTTTGTGCAAATTTTACTCTGTGTGAAATAGTTCTCTTTTCTTTTAGCTCTGGAGAACAACAACTAAGTGTGTATTTCTAAACTAAATATCTTTGCTAATTATTTGGAGATATTTTATATAATTATAAACTGGGATTTCTTGTTGAAGTGTGAAAAATGTATTCATCTTAGATAGAAGGAAAAACAAGTTCTGGGGTGCTGATCAAATGAAAACATTTATAAATTGACGAATTCTGTCAACGGTAGTACAATTTCTATGGTAACATTTATCATACACAATAGCTTGTGAATGGCCCAATGTAATGAGTATAATTTTACAATAATGGAAACAGTGCGATTCTCATACTGTACTGGTAGTTTTTCTCTCTATTGTGATTATCATTCATTACTCCCATTACTTCTGATCAATATTTTTTCAGAATCTTGTGTGACAATATTACAACAAAGCAAGCGGTTGTACGGAAACATATGAATAAAAGTTCAGCCAAGTGGCATGACTAATTTGTCTGGATTTCGGGCGTCCTAGCACAATTTACGCTTACGATAAGCTTACCTGCTTAGCTTTTTCCACAGCATTGTCGTCTCACTTCAGCAGATCGATTTAAACTTCAATCTCATGGCGGGTCACACATGCGGTCCACTTTCTCACGCTTAGGGTTTTTTTTTTGTTTTGTTTTTGTTTTTCCGCAGAAAAGCAAATTAAATTGACCCGCTTTCCGAGAATGAAGGCGCGAAAGAGCCTGGGAATGAAAGCGCGGGAATGTTTATAACGCCACACAGAGCCGGCCATTTCGATCCTTTGTTAGCCTGTCTTGTCAATACTCCTCTTTGTAAAAAAATTAAAATGATTGAAAATAATCAATTTTTTAATGTTGTTTGTTTCTATTTTCTCTAAAGGTTATATACACTCGATCATGTCGGGGCTCTCAGGCACTCGCTTTTTTCACGCCTGCCCACCCCGGCACGATGATGAACAACATGGCCCAACAGTTTTAACGAGTTCTCACGTTCAAAACTTTCTGTCTTTTCCTGTGACAAAGCAAAATATGAAGACAATCACAAACGATCACAACATTGGCGCGTTTGACCACCCTTTGCGACATGTTGGGTGTTGTTAGCCCAAATTTGACCATTTTCAAGCCTAGGCCAAACGATCGCAGCATTTCAACACAACATATCGCAACATGTTGGGTGTTGTTGGTCCAAGTTTGAAAATGGTCAAATTCTTCATTCAACATGGTGAAAGTTGCACGATGTCGTACTCGTTTGGATTCGTGCAACAATGTTGCGCCAGGGCATGCGCACTAGCTTGACTTGAAAAAAAGAGAAGAACGACGGGATGGCCACGGCGCGCAACATGTTGCGCCCAACATTACATGCGACAGGTTGCGTTGAAATGTTGCGATCGTTTGGCCGTGGCTTTTTACTGAGAAATGCTGAACAGTGGTGAGCCATTTTCTAGGTCTCTTCTACTGAAGTATCTTGTAAGGTCGTTCCACGAAAAAAGTCATATCGTTCCCTCTAGATCATTCCATAATATATATATATATATATATATATATATATATATATATATATATATATATATATATATA